>ENA-ORMN01003994-ORMN01003994.1-human-gut-metagenome-genome-assembly--contig:-NODE-3994-length-11029-cov-4.546656_pt1 | contig 11029 bp, 12 predicted proteins | sample MGYA00242102_ERZ508993 | MGnify/ENA primary metagenome ERZ508993 (study PRJEB26280, sample SAMEA2338770) | human gut metagenome | biome: human gut; feature: human-associated habitat; material: faeces... | reverse complement strand
CCTGCGACCTCTTGATCCCAAATCAAGCGCTCTAGCCAAGCTGAGCCACACCCCGGCATTCATGCCGTACTGCTTAAGTTTTTCGTTTCTCTGTTTCCTTATCTCTCGCAGCGACATGATGTATTATATATCATGCCTACCATTTTGTCAACACTTTTTTGAAACTTTTTTGATTTTTTTCAAAATACTTGTTTTTCCTTTAAAATCAAGGCTTTTCGGCATTTATTCTATATGGTTCTACAAATTTTTTTCAAATTCTTTCAAAAAAGATCCCGAAAACTTTTCTGGAAAAATTTCATTTCTCCTCTGTCATCCAGTTTCATAATGGCATAAGTTGGTTCAAAACTGACCTGACGAGGTTTGGATATACTTCCAGGATTCAGGAATGTAATTCCATCCTCCTCCTGAAGATACGGCATATGGGAATGTCCAAATATTACAATCTGGGCTTTTCTCTCTTTTGCTGCAGCTTTGAGCCTGTCCATTTCAAACGGAACATAATACCGGTGTCCATGCGTAATAAATACCCTGTACTTTCCTATCTCTGTAACGATTTCCTGCGGCAAATCCGACCCCCAGTCATTATTTCCAGCTACCATGCATACCGGGCATCCTGCTGCTGCCCGGATATAATCCTCATCCCGTTCTACATCACCACAGTGTATCAGCATGTCAACTGGCTGTTCTTTTTCTAGAACTACATCAAATTTATCTGTATAACCATGTGTATCACTAACTACTAAAATTTTCATATCCTAATTTTTCCTTCATTAATTGCAATGCTTTCCCTCTGTGACTAATCCGGTTCTTCATTTCCGGCTGCATTTCTCCTGTTGTCATACCATATTCCGGCACATAAAGCAGCGGATCATAACCAAATCCGTTTGTTCCCTTTTCTTCAAAACCAATCAGGCCCTCTATTGTACCGCGTGTTGTTACCACTCTGCCATCCGGAAATGCTGCAGCTATGGCACAGACAAATCTCGCACTTCTTTCATCTCCTTTTGCATCTTTCAGATTATCCAGGATTGCCTGATTCTTGACAGAATACGGAGTATCCTCTCCTAAATATCTTGCAGAGTATACTCCCGGTGCCTTGTCCATATAGTCAACTTCCAGTCCGGAATCATCTGCCAGAACCATCTCTCCGGTAAGCTTACAGATTGCTTTTGCCTTGATAATTGCATTTTCTTCAAATGTTGTTCCATTTTCTTCTATATCCGCCTTAATTCCGGCATCCTTTAATGATAAGAGTTCCACATTCAGATCTGACAATATCATCCTGATTTCTTTCATTTTGCCTTCATTTGTTGTTGCAAATATAATCTTTTTTTTCTCACTCATTATGACATCCTTACACCTTTCTTATCTCTTTGTATAACATTTTAAACATAAATTACATGCATAGGTGGATTCCGTATTTACCCATTCCTGACCATCTGCACTGACATATCCTTCTCCATCTGTAATATTGACCGTTTTTGTATAGTAATCGCTGCTGTATTCTACTGCCACCGGTTTCTTTTCATTCGGTGTCTTTATCTTTACTACTACTGCAAATTTCTGTCCGGCTTCAATTTTTACCATTTCATCAAAATCCACCGTATAATAGCCTTCATTTACAAAGCTTCCGGATGCAACCTTTTTCAACCCCTGCTTCAATGAAGATGAATCCGTAAAATTTTCACAAACATAGATTTCATACTGCGTATCCACTCCGGTCGCATAAAAACCTGCCGCGCTTAAAAATTCTGCCTGCTCAGCGGTGTATACATTGGAAAACCAGGCATCTTCTTTTTCATAGCCAAGTTTTCCCACCCATCCGCATAAATCAGACTGATATATCTGGGCATAGTTATCGGTATCATCCACTCTTGTATACACAATATTATGCATACCGATATTAGAATCATAATATGATACATAGAAAATTCCATTATCGCCAAATTTTGTTCCCCAACTGTTCTGGCAGATAAATGCTCCATCACTTTCAATATCTGCGCGGAAATTTTCTTTCGGATAATTATCATCCCATCCGATAATTACAACATCATGATTTGGCTTCTCAGTACCTACATAACAGTAGGAATTCGTCTTTTCGTTATAGTATCTGGAATAATCAAATGTATTTTGCATAATTGTATACAGCGAAGTCTGTACTCCTCCATATTTATACACCATTTCCTTTATCTTCTGCAGGTCTTTGGATTCTAACATCTGTATTTCCTGCACATGCTTTACTGCCTGCAAATCCGGATTTGTCTCACCATCTCCATATGGATCATCGGCTTCCAGCACCGGTCCCTGCCATGCCAGCAGATATGCTGTTGACATCGTAGAAGATCCGCCTTCGTACTGTTCCAGATTAAAGGAATTATTCAAAGACATATGATCCGCCGAAAAATAATAATTTTCTTCTGGCATCAGAGATGTCTCCAGTGCAGTAAGTGCCGCTGTTGCCCAGCATGTCCCAAGATTTCCCTGCTTTCGGACTACGGTATTCTTCTGCTTATCCACATAACTATAACGATAGGGCAGAATACTGCTTTCCGGATTATTATTAATAATCGTTGCAACATTGGTATTAATATCCCAATTACAGGTATATCCCAGTCCTTTTACGGCTGCATCAATCGGAACATATAATGTGTCATCCTTAAACACCAGTGCGGTTTCCAGCACATATTTCGTGTTGTTTACCGTCATCTCCGAACTTCCGACATTGAGTTCCATTTCCACTGTTGCTTTCTCGATCGTGAGCCTGCTGCCATCATACAGATTGACTGCACAGTTAAACAAATCGCGGTATTGCTTATATGGTATCATCAGAATCATGGATGTATCCATATAAATCCCCTGTTTCTTTGCATTTACCTCAATGCCATCTATATACAGTGTAAAATCACTGTTATTTACACTATAGGAGATGGTGCTTTTCCATTCATCCGCCAGATTTTCCATCTCATATCCCTGGGCAATATATTCTGTCTTTGTTATGCCCCGGAACGCAAAATACCCAAGAGTAAAAATAAAAATCATTATAAAAAAATAGTAAACCCTGTTTTTCATTATTTTCCTCCGGCTTTACCAAAGCCTGTCAATGTCTAAATATATGTTGCCTATTTCTGTTTTTGCGTCTTTTTAGGCGGTTTTTTCCCTAAAAACTGATAATAATATGTTTTTATCATTCCATTATATATTTTCCGGTTCTTATCTGCCTTACGTCCCATGTATTTCTCTGCTTCTTCATAAGAAGTTATGATGTATGCAGACCAGTCGTCCAGTGCTGCAAATCTTTCTCCGATTGTTTTATACAGCTGTGGCAGTGCAGATTTTTCTTCCAATCGTTCTCCATACGGTGGATTCGTAATTAGAAATCCATATTTTTTATTATGACTCAGATCCTTCACATCTCTCTGCTGAAAATGAATCCGTCCATCAACCCCTGCAAGTGCCGCATTCTGCCTTGCTATTTTTACCATATCCGGGTCAAGATCATATCCCTGGATATCCGTTTCACAGCTTAAATCGACCAGATCATTTGCCTCATCCAAAGCATCATACCATACTTTTTTCTTAATGATATTATCCCACTTTTCCGACAGGAATTCCCGGTTCATACCAGGTGCCATGTTAGCTGCCATCATCGCTGCTTCGATCGGAAATGTACCGCTTCCGCAAAACGGATCTACCAGAATCCGGTCTTTTTTCCATGGTGTAAGCATAATCAATGCTGCTGCCAGAGTTTCTGATATCGGTGCTTTTGAAGACAACTTGCGATATCCTCTTTTATGAAGTGATTCACCCGTTGTATCGATTCCTATAATAGCTTCATCCTTAAACAGAAATATTCTCACCGGGTATTCTGCTCCGTCCTCTTTAAACCAGGAAATTTTATACTTTTCCTTCAGACATTCCACCATTGCTTTTTTTGCGATTCTCTGTATATCGGAAGGACTGAATAATTTACTCTTTATAGAAGATGCCTTTGTTACCCAGAATTTTCCGTTTTCCGGTATATATTCCTGCCAGTCAAGTACCTTTATTCCTTCAAAAAGCTCATCATAAGTAGTTGCCCTGAAACGGCCTGCCTGAATCATGATACGTTCTGCTGTTCTCAAAAAAATATTTGCCCGGCAGATCGCCTCATCATCTCCTTCAAAAGTTACTCTTCCATCCTCTACGGATGTAACTTCATAACCTAAATCTAAAATTTCCCTTTTCAGCACTGCCTCTAATCCAAAGTGGCAAGGTGCCATTAACTTATAAGTTTTCATATGTTCTCCAATATATTTTGTTTTCTCATTAGATTGTAAGTTTTCCTTATGCTTTTGTCAATTCTAATTTAACCAAAACCTTACTTTTTTTACTTTATTCTCCGTATCTATTCTATTATTTCCCTTATCTTTTTTATTTCTCTGTATCCGCCGATTACATTCTTTACCAGATAGCCATCTTCTGCCAGAATCCGTGCCATCCTTATGCTTTCTCCACCTCTGTCACAATACAGGATAACCCTCCGCTGACGGATATGCCCCATTCTTCCGTTCGTAATATCCTCCGTACTAACATGTATTGCGTTGATTACATGTTCTCTCTGGTACTTTGAGAACTCTCTCAGGTCAATTATTTTATATCTGTCATCAAAGACAAACTCCTTTAACTGTGCCGCTGAAATATTTTCTATATACACTTTTTTCTCCATTTACCCTTTATATTATCTGACCGGATATCTTATCTTCCGGTGTTATATTATTATAATATGCGGCCGTTTCCAGAGTTCTCCGGTATTCATGGATTTTTTCAAAAGTATTTTCCGACTGGAGCCGGATATAATTTTTCTGCTGTAAAGAAAACCGGCACCCTCTGAGAACACAAAGGATGCCGGCTGAGATAAAGTAATACCTCGCGGGGGAGCCACGAGGTATTGAGGGGAGTATAAATAATTAATAAGGGGTTATAACATAAAAAGAAACATTTGAAGGGTTATTTCTTTTTACATAAGTATTTTAATACATAATGTCGAAAATTGCAAGTGTTTTTTTTAATATTTTTTAATTTTTTTAGCATACTACTATTTGTAACCACTAATATCGTTATTTGCAGCATCATCTGCAGCATAGGAGGATAATTATGTCTAAAAATTCTACTAACTCTACCCAGAACACTTACAAAAACAGCTCTAAAAACTCTGCCCGGAACATTTCACAGAATTCTGCTTCCGACTGCACAAATTCTTCAAAGAACCGTGCTGATAACTCATACAACTCTTCTAAAAATTCTGCAGATAATGATGCTTCTGACTGCAGATAATATTTTATCCCAAAAAGCAGGCGGCAAATGCCGCCCGCCTACATAGTCATGAAGCACAGCTTAGTCCGCACACCATCAGATGTTTCTTCTGTCTGTTACCGGTTCTCTATGTATTTCCAAATCCATGCGGCAATCGCTGCCACTACAAGCAAAGGAAGTGCTATCCGGAATAAAACCCATGCTACCTTTGCAACCATCGAAATTAACACAATAATCAGTATAAGTGCTACCAGTATGCTGATAACCGCTTTCATTACCGTATTAAAATGCTCTAAATCAAAATCATCTTTTCTCATTTTTTACACCTCACTTTCTCCTCTTATTCAGGCCCTCTGCTTCCCTGCAATATGTCTTGCCACATAGACACCGCTGGCAGAAGCATGGGACAGGGAATGTGTTACTCCGCTGCAGTCCCCGATGACGAACAATCCTTCCCGGCTGGTTTCCAAATCATGATTGATTTCCACTTCCATATTATAGAATTTGACCTCAACACCATACAGCAGTGTATCATCATTCGCCGTTCCGGGAGCTATTTTATCCAATGCATAAATCATTTCTATAATTCCATCCAGAATTCGTTTCGGAATAACCAGACTCAAATCGCCCGGTGTTGCCGCCAGTGTCGGGGTAATAAATCCTTCTTCGATTCTCTGAACCGTACTTCTTCTTCCACGGACCAAATCCCCAAAACGCTGTACCATAACTCCTCCGCCCAGCATATTGGACAATCTGGCTATACTTTCACCATATTCGTTACTGTCTTTAAACGGCTCAGAAAAATGTTTCGATACAAGCAGTGCAAAATTCGTATTTTCCGTAAGCAGTTTCGGATCTGCATAACTATGTCCATTTACTGTAATGATTCCATTTGTATTCTCGTTCACCACTTCTCCACGCGGATTCATGCAGAATGTCCTCACCAGATCTTCAAATTTTTCCGTCCTGTATACAATTTTGCTTTCATATAATTCATCGGTCAGACGGGAAAATATTTCTGCCGGAAGTTCTACCCGGACACCAATATCGACCCGGTTTGATTTTGTTTCTATGTTCAAATCACTGCAGACACTTTCCATCCATTTGCTTCCGCTTCGTCCCACGGAAATAATACATTGTCTGCCGAGATATTTTTCCTTTTCGGTAATAATCTCGTAGCCTTCATCCAGTGCCTGTACATGTACAGCCTTACAGTTAAATACAAATTCTACTTTATCTTTTAATTCTTCAAACAGATTATGAAGTACTACATAATTCACATCCGTTCCAAGATGACGTACCTGCGCATCCAGAAGGTGAAGCTTATTTTCCAGACATAATTTCTTTAATTCCGTATCTGCGGTAGAATATAGCTTTGTTCCTTCGCCGCCATATGCCATATTAATTTCATCGACATATCGCATAAGGTCAATAGCTTCTTCTTTGCCGATGTATTCATACAATGTTCCGCCAAACTGATTTGTAATATTATATTTTCCATCCGAAAATGCACCAGCTCCGCCAAAACCGTTCATAATTGCACAGGTTTTGCAATTAATACAGCTCTTTACCTTCTTTCCATCGATCGGACATTTCCTTTTTTCCAAAGGATTTCCTTCCTCAAGCACTACGATTTTCAGTCCTTTATTTAATTTTATCAGTTCATATGCCGAATAAATTCCTCCCGGTCCTGCACCGATAATTACAACATCATACATTGTTTCAATTCCTCTTTTCCTGTCTGTTATTCTTCTTTTGTTTCAGCTTCCAGATAAAACGTACATTTATCTGCCTCTGAACCATCCGTTAATTTCAATACTTTTCCGGATGCATAGGTAATATACATTCCAGGAGCGGATATGCTCTCAAACGAAACACCTTCTCCAGCAAGTCCCTTTACTGTTTTAAATGTCTGTGTATCTGTCATTGTTCCGTTAAAATTCTGTGACAGCTTCAACAGTTTATTTACTGCCGTAATATATAATCCAGGCTTATTGTAAGATTCTATGGATACATATGATTTTTTTGACGAATCCGACTTTCCCGGTCTTATAATCCATCTCTGATCGCTTTCCTGACTACTTAAATCCATTCCAAGTGACAGATTCACATATGGATAATTACTATCCAGGGACGAATTCACAAACATTGCATGGGAAAGCATCTGTCCATCTTTATTTTTTATCATGGTATATTTTGCATTAAGTCCGGCTGCATTTTCCTGTAATGCATCCACAATACCATTTTCCCTGATATTAAGTTCCTGTACAGATACTGCGCGCCGGTATCCGCTCCCACCATCCAGAGAACCATTATGATATATAAAATATGTTTTTCCCTTAAAGTCAATAACTGCCATATGGTTTGTATTAGATGTTGCTGTCGGCTGCATAATCACACCACCAAATTTCCACTCTCCATAAAGCAAATCGTCTGTTGTCGCATATGCCATCTGTTCTCTCCATCCATACGCATAAAACAGATAATAATCGCCATAATAATTGCCCTGTTCATCCTGTCTGCGATAAATCCATGGAGCTTCCGTATATTCTTCCGGTACCTCCTTTTCCAGTATATCTGTACCAAATGTAATTTTTCCATCGCCATCAAGATCTTTCACAGAAATCATATCATCATTTAATTCACATATATAATTTTTTCCATTTCCCCAGCAAAGATATCTATGTTCCTCGCCCTGTTCATCCGCTTCAATCCAAACCGTCGGATCAATATCATTCCATGTCGAGCTCTCATTCGGTGTATCTGTTCCCCGTACAAGAGGATGACCGATATCTGTAAATCCACTTACCGGATTATCTGACACAGCAACTCCTATGGATTGTTTTCCCTCTGATGTGCTGTCCCAGGAGCAGAAGTAAAAATAATACATATCTTTTCCTTCTGAAAAATTATAATGCTTTATGGTCTGACCCGCCCATGCAGAATTCTTGTCAGCCCAGCTGATGTCTTTGCAGGATAAAATTGTTCCCTCATATTTCCAGTTTTCCATATCATTTGATGAATAGCACATCCATTCCGGAATTACATAGGAATCCCCTGTAGATGTATCATGTCCTGTATACAGATAAACCGTGTCACCATCCACCAATGCTGCCGGATCTCCTCCGTATATCCGGTTTCCAGCAGCATCAAATCCTGTCACCGGGTTTCCTTTGCTGCTTGTCTCAACTGAAATTTCTTCTTTTTCCTCTGTCTTATGATTCCCGGTCAGATTATTTTCACATGATGTTAATACAGTAACCATTCCAGCTGTCATAAGACACATATACACTTTTTTTTGCATAATTGCTCCACCTAAACCTTCCTCATATGCCTTACTACTTTTACATTTTACCAATTATTCCGCATAATTGCAAGTTAATCACTGTATTTCAATAATATTGGTTATGTTTAATGAACCGTTATTGTACAAAAAAAGGACTGGCAACTTCCAGTCCTTTTAGCGTGCGTGAGAAGATTCGAACTCCCGACACCTTGGTCCGTAGCCAAGTGCTCTATCCAGCTGAGCTACACACACATTGTTCTTAACAACGATGTTATTCTACTCTTATTTTTGATTTTTGTCAAGTACTTTTTTAACTTTTTTATTTTTTTCTTGCTTTCTTATTCTTTATCGCATATAATCTTCTTTATTGTTTCTTTATTTAATTAAATCAAAGGAAAAGAAAGGACTACTATTTCTATGGATAACAAACAATTTTACAAAAGTGTATTTTTTTTGGTTCTGCCAATGGCATTGCAAAATCTGATTAACGTGGGAATTTCTTCCACAGATGTTATCATGCTTGGGCGAATCGGCGAAAAAACGCTTTCCGGTGCATCTCTGGGCAGCCAGGTATTTTTTATCCTGAGCTTATTTCTCTTTGGTATTACTTCCGGCGGTGCCGTGCTTATCGCCCAGTATTGGGGAAAAGGTGATCTTCCTACCATTCAGAAAATATTTGGAATTGAAATGAAATATGCTTTGCTTGTCAGCTTTGTTTTTATGACCGCTACCTTTGCATTTGCAAATCCGATTATGCATATTTTCACAAATGATCCTGAGGTTGCCGCCGAAGGGGTCTCTTACCTGCATATCGTATGCTTCTCCTATGTATTATCTGCCATTACAATGGTATATCTGAATACAATGCGAAGCATGGAGCACGTTGTTATTGCAACTCTTGTTTACTTGTGTTCCCTGATTACAAATATTGCTGCAAATTATATTTTTATATTTACACCTCTAAATATGGGAATCCGAGGTGCTGCCTGGGGAACTCTGATTGCACGTACTGTGGAATTACTTATTGTAATACTTTATGACAAAAAATATAACCCCACCTGCCAATTCCACTTTTCTTATTTCCGGCTGCATGATAAGCTAATATCCAAAGACTTTTCGCGATATTCGCTTCCTGTAATTGCCAATGAAGTTGCCTGGGGACTTGGTACTTCCTGTATTTCAGCAATTATAGGGCATCTGGGAAGTGCAGCCACGGCAGCCAATTCCGTAACGCAGGTTACAAGACAGCTGGCTATGGTCGTAACCTTTGGTATTGCAAATGCTACCGCCATTATGATCGGAAAAACCATTGGTGAAGACAATCAGGAACGAGCCAGACAATATGGCCAGAAATTCCTTAAACTTGCTATTATAACCGGTTGCATCGGTGCAGTGATTGTCCTGATTATCCGGCCTTTGTCCATACATTTTATGGTTCTTACGCCGCTTGCCAGTGAATATCTCTCAAAAATGATGCTTGTCATGAGCTATTTCGTTATCGGCCAGGCAATTAATACAGTTCTCGTTGTTGGAGTTTTCCGTGCCGGCGGTGATACCCGTTTCGGACTGTTTTTAGATACTTCGTTTATGTGGGGAATTTCCATTTTGCTTGGCTTCATTGCTGCGTTTGCCTTAAAACTGCCAGTAATCATCGTATATATAATTCTGTTAAGTGATGAAATTTTAAAAATTCCTGTTTGTATTTACCGCTACCAATCTCTGAAATGGCTCAAAAACATTACGAAATAGTTTAAAAATGGACAATTCCTGACATTGGGAAATGTCCATTTTTAAATTCCAAACATTTCTTTAAAAATCCTGGTTCCACTTTCTGTTTTAAATATTCTTTTACAAACTTTCCTGCAATTTTCTTCTGACTCTGCATCTTCGTACATATTTACAATAAAATCAGCTTCAACAAGAATCTGATAATCCATTCCTTCTATTTGATCATAGGAATGGTGATGTCCTACTAAATAAGAAACTCTCTCTATCACTTCCTGAGGATATCCTAATTCTGTCAATAATTTTTCTGCTTCTGCTTTTCCTTCTTTTTCCTGATTTTTTCCATTACAATTTCCATATTTCAGTTCTGAAATCTTAATGCCAATATCATGGACAAGTGCAGCTATTTCTAATATATTCTATGTATCATCTGAAAGATGCTCCAACTGTCCTATCAACCTGGCATAACTGTGTACTTTTGTAAAATGCTGTATTCTTTTCGGGTCTCCGGAATAATATTCTATCATCTTCGTATATAATGTATTCATAGCTTAATATACTCCAATATTTCTGTTTTGGAACTTACTGGATTGTTCTCCTTTCTTTGTAATTCAAAAAAGCAACATATATATACTCTTCATCGAGTACATATATATTGCTCTTCTCTCCAGACTGCCGGCGACCGGAATCGAACCGGTACGGGAGATTAGTCCCGCAGGATTTTAA
>ENA-ORMN01003993-ORMN01003993.1-human-gut-metagenome-genome-assembly--contig:-NODE-3993-length-11029-cov-4.645981_pt1 | contig 11029 bp, 7 predicted proteins | sample MGYA00242102_ERZ508993 | MGnify/ENA primary metagenome ERZ508993 (study PRJEB26280, sample SAMEA2338770) | human gut metagenome | biome: human gut; feature: human-associated habitat; material: faeces... | reverse complement strand
CCAGTGGAGGTTTTGAGAGCAAGTTTCTGCTTTACTGGGCAAAATGGAGCGTTTAGCACAACGGAACAAAATCAATACTTATTTATAATGGTCTTTTTCTAGAGCGACCCTCTCGCAGCGACCAAAGACACAGATAGGGATTATTTTATTTCTATAGGGCGTCAGCTTTGCCAACAAATGAGGGAGCAGTCTACTTAATCATTGTTTCTACATTTTCCTTCGTCACTTTCTTATACGGCAGATAGATACATCTATTATTTTCGAACTGAATATCCTCCATTTCCTTTCCGGTGACTGCTGCGATGACAAGCTCTGCCATTGCCTTCGCCTGCCCTTCTTTATCGTTATAAACTGTTGCGGCGATTTTACCTTTCTGAACGGCTTCCAAACCTTCGTCTGTGCCATCGATACCGAAAAATACTGGTATATTTGATTCTGTATAGCCCAGTTTTTCGTAAGCATCAATTGCTCCTAATGCCATGGAATCACTGTTGGCTATAACCATTTCAATATTTGTTTTGTATTGTCCGATAAGCTGCATCATTCTGGTCTGTGCCTGTGCACGGTTCCAGTTTGCAATCTGATAACTTAGTTTTTCCAGAGAAATATCGTTGGCCTTCAGGCTTTCTACTACGCTTTCGGTACGGATAATTGCATCCTGGTGCCCCATTTCTCCTTCCAAAATAACATATTGGATCTTCCCGTCATTATTGCGGTCTGCCTGCGGATTGACTTTAATAAAGTCTGCTGCAAGTTCTCCCTGCAGCTCGCCAGATTGTTTCGCCTTTCCTCCCACATAGTAAAGTTTATCCCATCGCCTCATATCCTCCTCAACCGGTTCCCGGTTAAAGAAAATAATTGGAATGTCTTTTTCTTTTGCAGCATCGATAATTTCTGATGGTTCAGTTCGATCTGCCAGGTTTACACACAACACATTACATCCATCGTTAATCATCTGCTCAATCTGATCATTTTGTACTCGCTGTGAGTTTGACGCGTCCATAATCGTCATACTTATTGCATAATCTTTGGATTCCATCGAACTGCACTGTTCTTTAAATGCATCTACCAGTTCTTCGATAAAGGTGTCCTTCTGATCATAACAGGCAACTCCTATATAAATCTGATTATCTGTCTGTGGCTTACTTTTACCGCATGTATAAAAAATCAGTGTTCCCGCAAATATGACCATTATTATTATTCCTGTGATTTTTATCTTCATGCTGTCCTCCGATTGATTTTTTATATTCCCAGAAACTTGATTTTGTGTAAAATCTTTATCGATATAATATATAATTGTGCTATATATTTTACTTACTAAGTGTAAATAACAAGTCCTGATTCTCTTTTGAAAAAAGATTATCTCTCGTGAGCACCGTATATGGTACTTCCTGATTTTTCATTTGATAAAATGTTTTACGAAGAGCGTTTACTGTTTCGGCAACACATTGATAACCGGCAGTAAATTCATCTGGAACAATGAGACATTCTGCCCATCGTGCGTCAAGATAATATACTGCCTCTGTGGAGTTACCGATTCCATATACGATTGCTCCATACAGATTGTTCTGTTTGACGGATTCCCCTGCTTCTACAAAACTTGTGTCATCTAATGCCAGAACGATGTCCACTTTTCTTTGTGACTGTAATGTTGTATTTCGTTTTATTTCCTCGTCACGGGAAACGGTCCACACTATTTCAGCTCCCGTGCCCTTTAATGTATCGCAGACTCCCTCTCTTCGATTGAAATCTGCTTCTGAATTACTGTTTTCCAGAAAAATTCCTATTTTCTTGCCAGATAGATTCCCATTATTTTTCTCAAGTAATTTTTGTACCAAAGCCACCCCCATCTCATACTGATCTGGCTCTGTTACCGGAATATCTGATTGCTTTTTGGTTTCGGCAAGACTTTCTCCCGCCAACATAATCGGAACTTTTTTCTGTATCTTTTTCAACTGCGAATACTCATTACTGTTTCCTGTCATTTTAACAATAATAGCGTCTGCTCCTTTATCAATCTCCTGTTTTACGACCTCCATTTCATCCTCTGATAAATTAATATTGGATTTACTGATAAGTATGGTATTTACTCCATATTCCTGGGATGCCATTTTTAAGCCGTATTTGAACGCCGACCACTGACTTTCTTCTATATCGGGAATAATGACAGCAATTCGTTCTGTCTTATCTTCATTTTTATTATACAGCATAAAAAATGCCAAAATGACAACAAGCATTCCTAAAATAATTTCTGTTAAAATAAAGCTTCTTTTTCCACTTTTCATCTTTCTTTTCTTTCTGCATTATAACACACTTTAATTTTTGTTATGCATTATAGTCTAATAACATTTTTTATCTCAATTCAAAAAAACTGACTAAACACGCTCTAAATGAACTTTCAATAATAAAATGTAATTACAATCAACTACTCTTAGATGTGTTCTCAAACTTCTTCCTGTTTTCCTCCGAATAAATAATTGCCGGTATTCTGATAGAGACTGTCGTTCCTTCATCTAATTCACTTTCGATATGTAAACCGTATTTTTCTCCAAATAAAATTTTGATTCGGTTATTTACATTTACAAGTCCCACACCAGAGCCTTTTTTATGGACTCTTTGTGTGTCTGTGAGAAGGAATTCTATCTCTTCTTCCGGGATACCCATTCCATTATCTGCAATAGTAAAAAGAATCTCATCCTCTTCTTTTCTTCCCTGAACGATGATTTCTCCACAATCATCCATTTCTCTTACACCGTAATTGATTGCATTTTCAAGGATTGGCTGCAGGATTAACTTCACAATGCAACAGTCTAAAATATCAGAATCTACATCAAACGTAATCTGAAATTTGTTCTTATAGCGCACCTTCTGAATATTCATATAACTTTGCGCATGTTGTAGTTCATCTCGGATAGAAATGATGGTATGGCCTTTGGAAAGACTGATACGGAACAATCTGGCAAGCTGCGAGATCATGAATACGGCATCGTCATTCCTCTCTCCTTCAATCATCCATGTGATGGAGTCTAAGGTATTATAAAGAAAATGTGGATTAATCTGACTCTGCAAAACTTCAAGTTCACTTTTTCTTCTCTCCGTCTGTTCCCATACAATTTTCTGCATCAGGGCATTATTCTGCTTATAAGAATCCTGGATGGACCTTCCTAAATGCCTGATTTCACGGGAACCTCCGATATAAATCTCCGGCTCTTTTCCCTCTTCATATTCGGTAACAGAATTATTTAACTTCATAATCGGACGGGATATTCTTACGGATACCAGACGGTTAATAAGAGTAAGCATCATTGCCATAAGCAAAATCAAGATAAGCACAAAATGCTTTACATCAAGCATTTTGTTGGAAAAAATAGAGTATGGCATGACGCAGACCAGTTTCCAGCCGGTATAACCTATCGTATCTACGACAATCTCCCTGTGCTCTCCATTGATTCGTTCTTCATACACACTTTCTTTTGCTCGGGCAGCCTCTTTACTGCTCTCTTTTTTCATTCCATTATCAAGCTGTACCTGATGTGGATGATAAATAATCTGTCCGTTGCTATCACACAGATAAAAATACTGCCCACTGTCTGTCGTATTAATCCGTTCCATCATTCGTGAAATTCCTGAATAATCCATGTCAACAAGCAGTACACCTAATTGTGTATTGGTCCCATCCGTCAATTCTACAACACGGCTTGATGAAATCACCCAGTAATATTGCTGCGTTCCATCATCAAATAGATTCTGTACATGAGGTGTGGAAAAATGGATATTTTCCATTTGATTCATTGCCTGAATAAACCAGTCCTGCTTTGTCACATTCGGATCTTCCTTTTGTGCCACAACAGGTTCTGCCTCCAGCAAACTGCCATACTGATTATAGATAGCAATACTTCGCAGATTCTCTTTATTAGCCTCATATAAAAGATTCATTCCGTTATGCATCTTGTCTGACTCACTCGACATATCACTTTCTTTTATAATATTATAATACAAGGCATCCGATACCTGCCGCATATTGATCAGATAATCTTCCACACTCTCTACGGTCTGATCCATTAACCTCTGATTATTTTCTAATATTTCCTTCTGGGACATACTGGAAAAACGCAAATACATCACGCTTCCCATACACAGTAAAATAACTGCTGACACAACTGAAAACGCAATCATCAATGTTGCCTGGATAGTTCCCGGTTTGTAGGTAAATATTTTACGATTGAATATTTTTTTCCTGGATATTTGGGGACTGAATATTTTCTGTCCGGATATTTTCTCAAATACTTTTTTAATTACTTTCATACTCTGTCCTGTATTTTGATGGGGATACCCCATACTGTCTCTTAAATACATAGCTAAAATAGTTCGGATCTGTGTATCCTACACTTTTCGCGATCATATAGCTCTTTTCACTCGTCTCTACAAGCATACGGGCTGCCTTCTCCATTCGATATCCTGTAAGATATGCTACAAAGGACTGCCCTGTTTCTTTCTTGAAAATACTGGAAAAATAGGAATTTGATACACCCAGTTCACTACATATATCATCTAAGTTAAGCGCTTCATTTGAGTAATTGTTATGTACATATTCCTTTGCCTGGTCGATAAGAGACTTCTTAGAATGATCTCGGGCGTTTGCCATATCTTCATGTAATACCAGACAAATATTTAAAAGCCATTTTTCAAGTATCCGCGCTTCCATATTGCTTAACAGAGTGTATAGCTGCCCTGTTCCACCCGATAATTTCTGAATATCCAGCTCATTATTTACCATAAAATGATATAACTCACTGATAAGTTCCATTACCGCAACATGATATCTCTCCAATGACTTTAACGGAATAATCTTTCGTTCCATATATCGTTCCACGGCTGATTTCACATCCGGCTTCTTTCCAAGACAGATCATCTTAAAGAGGTAAGCAAGTTCTGTCCCATCCGCTGCCTCCGTTGCCACTTTTCTTGTCGGAACAATTTCCTTTAAGTTAATTGCCTGATTACTTCCATATAAGACGCGGTAAGAAACAGCTTCTCTCGCACTCTGATAAGACTTCACAAGATCAGAAATATTATCACAGATCTGTCCGACACCGACTGTCACAACTGCTCCTATCATATGATGAACATATTTGCAGAATCGGTCACAGGAATCGGTCAGTTCTGAAACTTCCTTTTCACTTTCAAGCTGCACGATCATTACCGTGTCTCCAAGATAATTAAACCGCTTTGCTTTCCACTTTTGTTCTAACCGCTCTCCCGCCTGTTTATCTACGGATATTGCTACCAGCTGCGGATCCATATCTTTGGGAACCTGTGTTTTGGAAGCATGAATGAGTACACATCCATATAATGGTCCGGTAAAATCAATCTGATAATTCGCAAGATATTTGGTAAGTTCCTCTTCCGGAACCCTTCCCTCTATGAGGGTAGAATAAAAGTTTGCCTGCAAAAGCGGAAGAGAATCTTTATAATACTTCTTCAAAAGTTCCGCACTCTTTTTTTCATTGATTTCCTGATCTAATTTTTTCTTTAAATCTTCAAAAACTTTTGTGATTTCTGCAGCATTTAATGGCTTTAGCACATACTCCTCAATCTCGAGATGTACTGCCTCTTTGGCATATTCAAAATCATCGAAGCCTGTAAATAAAACGAGCTTTGTTGCCGGATACTTCTCTCTTATCTGACCACACAGTTCCAGTCCATCCATATATGGCATCCGGATATCTGTCATAACCACATCCGGCTGCATTTCCTCTAACATTTCTAAGGCTTTCAGTCCATTATTGGCATGCCCTGTCACTGAAAATCCCAGGTCGTTCCATTTTACCTTTTTTGCGATTATCCGTGTTACTTCTTCTTCGTCATCAACTAGTAATAATGTATACATACGTTTCTCTCCTAACTTACTGATATTATATCAATTTTCAAAACATAAGTAAATTGTGTCCAACAAAGATTCTTCAAACAGCTTATGCTCTCTTTAATCTAAACTAAGCGTCTGTCATAATAGCATTCAAACACGCTATAGCACAAATAGAGATGCCAGATACTATGCAAGGGGAGCATATATACTGGCATCTCTATTTCATATATTTATAACAAAAGAGGAAAGAAATTAACTATTTTTTCTGAACGTATTTCAGACAGTCAAGTGTAACTGCTACAAGAATGATAATTCCTGAGAATACGAACTGAAGGTTTGTATCAATACCAAGGATTGTAAGAGAGTATGTGAGTGCTGTGAAGATACATACACCGGTTACAACACCTGATATCTTACCGATACCACCTGTGAATGATACACCACCAACTACACAGGCTGCGATTGCGTCCATGTCCCAGCCCTGTCCATAAGCTGCTGAGCCTGAACCAACCATTCTTGCACACTCAAGCCATGAGCCAAATCCATAAAGGATACCGGCCATCACGAATGCGCCGAGAGTTACTGCAAATACTGAGATACCTGAAACTGCTGCTGCCTCCGGGTTTCCTCCTACTGCGTAGAGGTTTTTACCAAATGTTGTCTTGTTCCAGATAAACCATACAATTGCGATTGCTGCTACTGCCCAGATGATGATGGTTGGGAAACCATTTACCTTTGGAATAATCATGTTAGGGATAACCGGCTCAATAGCACCGAATGAAACTCCCTTTGTAGCATATGTTACGATACCGAAGATAACAAGCATGTTGGCCATGGTTGAAATAAACGGATGCATCTTAAACTTCGCTGTAAAAAATCCTGCAATACTTGTGAAGAATGTACAAAGCACGATACATGCAAGTAATGCGATAACCACTCTTGCACCTGTTGGTACTCCTGTAAAGTCAAATATATGACCGAATACAGAGCCTGTATTGATACCCTGATGCATGATGATTGTGGCTGTTGTCATACCCATACCAACCATTCGTCCAACAGAAAGGTCCGTTCCTGTTAAGAGGATAAGTCCTGCAACACCAAGTGCTAAGAACATTCTCGGTGAAGCCTGCTGAAGAATATTCAGTATGTTGTTGTATGTCAGAAGAGGTGTGCCCTTCTTTATCGGTGTTATGACACAAAGCGCTATGAATATAAGTATAATTGCAATATAAAGACCATTCTGTAACAGGAAGTTTCTCCTATTGAACGTATACTTGTAATTCTCCCATTTCTGAGCTCTTTTCTCCATAAATGTGAACTTTGAAAGACGAAGCATATCAATCAGGTGATACTTGTAGCTGTATGCCTCATGCTTTTTGTCCTTGATCGTCTGATACTCTTTCTCGAGCTCAAGCTTCTCATTGGAAATACGATTCTTGTGTACGTAGTTTTCTTCCTTTATCTCAGTGCTGTCTGATGTCTTTGCAAGAGCAGCCTTGTGCTTTTTATCAAGCTCTGCCATTCTCTCATTATGAGCAGCAAGCGCCTCTGCCTTTTCCGCCTCACAGCTTGCCTTAACGGCATTGTAATACTTTGAATCAAAATTTTCCTTTAAATAGCTTTCAGCCTTGGCAATGAGCTTTGAAATCTCATCCTTGTTCTTTGCCTCAACAGCCTTTGCCTTTGCAAGCTCTTTCTCGCAGGCTGCTATTTCTGACTCTTTCTCGCCCTTTGAAAGAGTTTTATCTCTCTTGATGCCTGCTATCGCTGACTGACACTCTACAACCTTTGTAGTTCCGTCTTTTCTGAGTGCATCAATTTCTTTTTGTATTCCACCAACATATTCGTCGATAGGCTGGCGCAGAGCACGCTCCTGCTCAGCCGTTAAAATCTTACTATTAGCCATATCCGTCTTCTCCCTTTATTATAGGTACTTTGCACTGAGTCTCAGCAGTTCTTCCTGATTGGTTTCCTTTGTATTGACAATTCCTGAGAGTCGTCCGTTTGACATGACTCCGATACGATTTGTTATACCAAGGATCTCAGGCATCTCAGATGAAACTACAATGACTGTCTTACCCTGCTTTGCCATATTGATTATCAGCTCGTAAATCTCATATTTGGCACCTACATCGATACCTCTTGTAGGCTCATCCATCATGAATATCTGCGGTCCTCTTTCAAGCCATTTACCAAAGATAACCTTCTGCTGGTTTCCTCCTGACAGAGCCGAAATCATATCCTCCGGTCCCATACACTTTGTGTGCATAATCTTTATCTCATCAGAGGTGGCCTTTGTCATCTTGCTGTCTGAAAGTGCCGGTCCATTCTTATAAGCACCGAGATTTGCGATTGTTGTGTTAAAGGTGAGGTTTCCCTTAAGGAAAAGTCCATTTGCTTTTCTTTCCTCTGTGATAAGTGCGAAGCCATAGTCCATAGCCTCCTTTGCACAGGTGAAATTCATAAGCTGGTTCTTAAAATATACTCGTCCCGCAGCTCTTGTCCTGATTCCGAAAATCGTCTCAAGAAGCTCTGTACGACCTGCTCCGACAAGTCCGTATAGTCCAAATATCTCCCCCTCATGCACATCAAATGTGATGTCCTGCAGATGTGGCTCGTACTTTGTCGAAAGATGCTGTATTGACAAGATTACATCCTTTGGTTTGTTGTCTACCGGAGGGAATCTGTTCTCCAGTACTCGTCCAACCATCGCTGCAATCAGTTCATTCATATTTGTTTCTTTTGTGCTCTTTGTCATGACCAGATTTCCATCTCTAAGAACCGAAATCTCATCACAAATCTCAAAAATCTCATCCATCTTGTGAGAAATATAGATAAGTGAAATACCCTGGTCACGAAGCATCCTCATCATCTGGAACAGCTTTTCAACCTCCTGTACCGTAAGTGATGATGTAGGCTCATCCAATACTATAACCTTTGAGTTGTATGATATTGCCTTTGCAATCTCACACATCTGTCGCTGTGATACTGACATATTTTTCATCGGCTGCTCGAGATTAACTGTCATTCCCAGCTTTCTGAATAATTCAGACGCTTCTTTTTTCATGCGTCCCTCATCAATCATACCAAATGAATTGACCGGATATCTTCCGAGAAACAGATTGTCTACGACATTTCTCTCAAGACACTGGTTCAACTCCTGATGCACCATCGCTATTCCATTTTCCAGTGCATCCTTAGGACCCGAAAAGCTTACCTCTTTTCCGTCCAGATATATAGTTCCCTCGTCCTTCTGGTATGTACCAAAAAGACATTTCATCATTGTCGACTTACCGGCTCCGTTCTCCCCCATGAGACCCATTACAGTACCTTTTTTCACATCTAAATTGATGTGGTCAAGAACCCTGTTTCGTCCAAATGACTTGCTCATGCCACGAATCGATAAGATGTTTTCATTATTCTTATCGCCCATACTTCCTGCTCCTAACTCTATATTTGCTGTCGTCTGTATACACTTTATTTTGGGGAGAGATTTTTCCCTCCCCAACTAAGTGCTTTAAATACTTTTACTGGTTCAAAAGAGCTGTATAAGAAGCTGCATTATCTGTCTTAACCATGTTGATTGCGAATGCATCGTACTGGCTTGGATTTCCAAGTCTGTTTGTGATATTAGACTCTGTCTGTCCATCACCACCGATGTACTCAACATCAAGATTTAAGAGATCATCATACTTCTGTAAGAGTGGCTGATATGTAGAGCTTAAGAAGTTATCTGAAGCATTGTAGATATTCAGCCATACCTTCTTTGTAGGGTGCTTTGCTGAATCAAGCTGTGTTGAAACAGGTGCCCATACAACTGTTGAATCTGTGAAATCCTTGTAGTTATCTGCTGTAACTGCTACGTTTAATGCGTAGTAAGATCTCTCATCATCCTTGTAAACATATACATCATCGCTTAATACGTTTCCTGCATCATCCTCTGTGCCGATACCTGTATCAATATCTACACCATCGAGTGCGTTTCTAAGTACACGAAGTGTGAGGTAAGCCTGAACGTCAGCATGCTGGCTGATTGTTCCGCCATAGCCCTCTGCGATAGCTGCTACTGCATCACTGTTGGCATCGTATCCGAATGTTGGAACCTTGTTGTCCTTTGACCATGCATTGAACATTGACATTCCCATTCCATCGTTGTTAGAAACAACTACGTCGATTGACTCGCCAAATGATGATGACCATGTTCCGATTGCATTTCCTGCTGTAGCTGCATCCCATGTTGCACCAGCAGAGTTCTTCATCTCCTGTGAAGCAAGTTCACGAATTGTATAAGTCTTTCCATCTACATCCAGTGTTGCATCCTGAACAACTTTTGCAGAACCGTCTACGTTTGTACCAGCCGGTGTTGAATCAATTGCTCCATTTGCATCTACTCCGGTTCCAAGTGCAGAACGGACACCACGGGTACGTGCAATAGAGTCGTTATGTCCGATGTCTCCGATTGCAAGTACATAACCAATTACTCCGTCTCCGTTACGGTCAATGGTCGCTGCATTTTCTTTGATATAATCAAGAACCATCTGTCCCTGCAGTTCAGCACCCTGATTTGCATCAAAGCCTACATAATAGGTATCTTTGTTGTAATTTAATGCATCCATGTCAAGTTCTCCTGTGGAACTGTTGGATGGCTGACGGTTAAACCAGCAAAGTGGTTTATCCTTGTTTGCTACGCTGCTGGTGCTTCCTGAGTCACCAGAGCCGCTTCCTCCGGAAGAGTCACATCCAACCATGGATAATGCAAGTGTTGCTGCTACCAATACAGTTAATAATTTTTTCCTTCTCATTCTTTTTTCCTCCTGGTTTGCAATTTGTTGATTTTGGTTTCTCCGAACCTGTCTCATCGACTAAATTCATTATAATCACAAACCAATCTGTAAAGAATAGAATTTTTTTGGATGAAATAGCAAAATATTTTGATAATCTGTAATTTTTATATGTATTTTGACGAACAACTATGCAGCTGCACCATCATTCTGTTGGCATGTATGCAGGAATGCCTCTGCCAGCTGCTGGTTCTGCTGTGCCTGTTTTCTGATATGATTAACCACGAAAAAAGGCAGGAAAAATAAGGAAAGGAAACCTAAACACAATGCGATGGCACCGACTAATAAATCAATCGGAAAATACGGGACTACAAACCAGCCA
>ENA-ORMN01003992-ORMN01003992.1-human-gut-metagenome-genome-assembly--contig:-NODE-3992-length-11030-cov-2.620501_pt1 | contig 11030 bp, 6 predicted proteins | sample MGYA00242102_ERZ508993 | MGnify/ENA primary metagenome ERZ508993 (study PRJEB26280, sample SAMEA2338770) | human gut metagenome | biome: human gut; feature: human-associated habitat; material: faeces... | reverse complement strand
TGAATATATTTTTGGAAACACATTCGATTCGTATCCGGATATCTGCGATCACTTAGTTATCGAAGCATGGAGAGGTACTGTGGAAGCCGTTCGAGTATCTTATTCTTGTAGGTTTATAATGTTCTAGGCATGTGGAAAAAACAACCACTTAGCTCGAGTGTGGGAACGAATGGATTCGGAATACCAGCATTATCCCATATTAAACGAGGAAGCATTCCAAAACCAGATTCGTTCGTACACGGGTGACTATTTCCAGTCATTGACATCCATTGATCCAATGAAACGTCAAGCGATGATATCCCACACTCTTTTGATTGATGATGATGCATGGAATGTAGATTTGGCGAGACGTGCTGGATATATGGCATTTAAAGTGAAGGAAACGGGTTTGGAAATCGAAGATTGGGATGATATTGTAAAAGCGATTGAAGAGAAGGCAAAGAAATAAATCTTGCTTGTATTGTTGTTGCAATCGACTGGTGTAATGATGTGTTTATTGTACATGTCAATCTGCAGCATTGGATTGATGAAGAATAAGAGCATGGAAAGAAACATCTCAATTCAACAAATAGACATCTTGTTCAAACGATTGATTCATTGCTTGTATCATTGCCTGATGGCGTTTGGAAGCAATTACAATCCGAAAACCAATCCAAATCTATCATTCAAACCAACCTGCTTTTCTACTATGACTTCGATTCCAATAGTAACAACTTCACAGAAAATGACAGTGAGTCCAATAACTCGATCCTCCATTCGTGTCTTCCCAAAACAAGTGTTTGGATATCTGGAGTCACTACATCCTCGAGTCTGTGCTGAAGCAGCGATCACAGCATCTTCTGCTGATCGTAACTACAATCAGTACAGTTCCATAACACATACAAAGACATGAATCTGATTCACCTTTCTATCTGAGTATATTGCTGAATTCCAATTTGTACTGTATTCACAGCCTCCATAATCACTTTTTAAGACATTATACTGTTTGTTCTCTGGTAGAATCTGAGATCTACTCTTTCACACAAATATACTACTTACAAATATGGATCGATGCGATAATGCCCATCACTCAATGAGAGTCGGTGGCAAGTTTGACTGAGATACAAGGTATTAACACATCGAACAATGGATGCATTCCATTCACCGTTGTGATGAGAACACTCTGAACTGCATTCAGAACTATCTATCAAACTATGGACATCCGCTTACATTCGATTCGAGCAATTCAAATCTTTAGGAGTCATCAGCAACTCAATTGTCCCCGGATAAGAAAATGAAGCAATTTCAGTCATGTTACTATCAAGAACGGAATAACTTGCTTCTGAATCATAGATAATGACAGTACTGTCAAACCAAGCGCTATCAACATAAATGCAACCCTCATCGGGATCTCCTTTCTTATCACATGTATCCTCCACTGGATACTGATTTGTTCCCTTTCTGGATACAATCCGAAAAGTTGTGCAGCTTTTGGGTGATCGCTGCATGAATCCGATAAATGGTTCCGTTTCGCCGCAGCGAAGACAAGAGATCATTGACGATTTTGATAAGGCTCCTGCCGGGGCGGTTTTGGCAGCACAAATACAGTCGGGCGGGACAGGCCTGAATATTCAATCTGCCAGTGTGATTATTTTGTGCGAACCACAGCTTAAGCCCTCTATTGAAAATCAGGCGATTTCAAGGGCGTATCGTATGGGCCAGACAAGGAATGTACTGGTTTATCGGTTACTTTGTGAGAATTCGATCGATGAAAGAATGATGGATATATTAAAAGATAAACAGGAAAAATTTGATGCGTTTGCTGACAAGTCTGTTGCAGCGGCAGAAAGCATAAAAATGGACGATCATACGATCGGAAATATAATAGCGGAAGAAATCGAACGTATCAAAGCCGAAAAAGACAAGTCAAATGAGAAATAATAAGAGCCCCGTGCAACTTTGAAGCTGCACGGGGCGATGTTGTCGTTCTGCTGAAGCGGACAAAACCAAAAGCCCCGAGCGGCATTGCTTCCGCTCGGGGCATAATCTTAATATTTGCGTTTAAGCCTGAGGCTGATTGTTGTCACAGTTGGGGCACTTGCCGGCTTCGTTCAACGGCGAACCGCACTTGCCGCAGAATTTGGCTACGGGTGCGCTCTGCGGGACTTGGGGCTGCGGGTTCTGAGGCTGTGCTGCCTTAGACCGAAGCTGCTGGCGCAGGTCGCCCATGTCGGGGACCATGAAAATGCCGTTCTTCTCTTCGTTTCCGTTCTGGCTGCGGAGCTTATTGTTAATGGAGATTACGTTTTTCAGCAGCAAGACTGCCATCATCAACAGTTCATACACCAGTCGGATCATAATGGGTCCGAGGATCATGGTCAGGATGCCGTAGACGCCCAGCCAGTGGCGATTGCCAAAGTAGTCTTTAGGCGCGGCAAAGAGCATGAAGAAGCCCAGAATGATCATATCTGCCGTGAAGAAAATGTACAGAGCCTGCAGAATTTTCTCTACGATCAGGTACTTGAAATTGCAGGTATCGTGGAGGAACTTGCCGAAAGCATTGAGCTTTTCGCGGCGTTTTTCGGGGACGATAAACACATAGGCCAAAACTGTGGCGACGATAGCCAAAATTCCGCCGACGATGGTGAATATACCGAGCTGCTCGATTGCATCACTATAAATATTCATGTTGTACCTCTCTCTTTCTTTGCTGTAATGATTAGGTAAATAGGTACCCTCTAAGCACAAAATAGCATACCTCTAAATCCGAAATTTGTCAAGATTCAGATCCATATGGAACGTTTAAGGCAGAGCGCCTTCCGAGCAGTCGCAGGGTGAACTTGCTGCGCCGGTATCAAGGAAAAGTCCACCGCAATTTCACGAAAATTGCGGTGGACTTTTGGCAAATTTGAAATTTAGACAGATACCTCTCTCGGACTTCCGGCCGGTGTATCTCGTCGTCGGCAATGGTCTGCACGATTTTGAAAATCGGCCCTTTACCGTTGCGGGCCACCCTTATGACATGTGGCTTTGGGCTGCGTATTAAACGGGCGCTTCGATCAATCGTTCACCGTTACCCAACGTCCGGTTTCCGCCGACCGTTTCACGGCATCGCAAACGCGTTCCACTCGATACCCTTCTGCGAAGCTGGTAGACGGCTGCCTGCCTTCTACCACCGCTTTGATAAACTCGTAGGATTCGATGGATTTCAATTCGCCGTACCCAATGTTCATTCCGGGAATGTTCCAGGTCACTTCCCCGTGAAAATGCGCGGGGCCGGTGTAGATTGTCTTAAAGCCTCTTCTGTCGTCGGGGTCGCCGGCCAAACACACCTGCAACTCGTTGAGTCGCTCGTAGTTGAAGTAGAGGCTGCCCAGAGTGCCGTGAAGCTCTACCGTGATGAAGTTGTTGCGACCCCAGGCGTTTCTCGTGGCCTCGATGCTGCCTACCGCGCCGTTTTTAAACTTCACGAGGAAGCTGTCCTCATCATCCACGTCTACGGCCTTCCGCTTCGCGTCGGCTCCGAGCTTTACGGTGCCCAGCAGGTCTGTGCCGCCTTCCTGCACCGGCCGCTCGGTGATGTAGGTCTGCATCATGCCGGTTACCGCCTCGATGTCACCCGCCAGATACTGGGCGATGTCGATCACGTGTGAGGCGATGTCGCCAAGCGTCCCCGCGCCGGCGATGTCTTTCTGGAACCGCCAGGAGAGCGGGGAGGCAGGATCGGCCGACCAGCTTTGCAGATAGGTGCACCGCACGTTGAGGATTTTGCCGATGGATCCCTCATCGATGAATTTCTTGGCGAGGTCGATCGCCGGAACGCGTCTGTACTGATAGGCGTTCATGGCAATGATCCCCTTTTGCGCCGCTTTCTTTGCGGCCTCCGCCATGGCCTTCGCGTCCTCCAATGTCGAGGCGATCGGCTTTTCGCAGAGTACGTGCTTCCCTGCGTTCAGCGCAGCGATGGCGATTTCGGCGTGGACGTTGTTCGGCGTGCAGATGCTTACCACGTCGATCTCGGGATCGTTGACGATGTCGCAGATTGTTTTTAAAACCGGCACGGCCGGGGCCGGCCAGAAATACTTGGGCATGTCGGAATACCCGATTGAGTGCGCTTTTCCCATGAACCCGGCACCAACCAGGCCCACATTCAGTTTTTTCATTGTAAAATCCTCCCATTCTAAGATGCCCTCCTGCGCCGCGCGCCGTTGACCGACGCCGCGGACGGGAGGAATTTTAGATCAGCTTGCCCTGCAGGAAACGGTACGATGTCCGGCAGGCTTCTTCCGGGTCGCCGGCAAAGCCGTCAGCCTCCACCAGATAATCTCCTGCATATCCCTTTTCCTTCAGGAACCGCAGAACCCCTTCGACATCGACGTGCCCGGTGCCCAGCGGGGAAAATCCGTTTTCGTCCAAATCCTTCAGGTGGACGAAGGAGATTCTGTCGTAGTACTTTTTAACGATCTCCAGAGGATCTCCGCCGCCGGCAGCCAGATGCGCCAGATCCGGGCAGATCTTGATGTCGCTCACCGAAAAGAGTCGGTCGATCTGCTCCGGCTTTTCCGCCATGGACCCGAGATGCGGGTGGTAGCTTGCCTCGATGCCGTGGGCGGCGAAGACCTTTTCTGCCTCCTTCAGCCCTTTGGCCAGAAGCGCATAGTCGCCCGTCTGGACGCCTTTCCCGCGTATGGCACCGCCGCAGAACGCCACGTAGGAAACGCCTACCTGTTCCGCCAGAGCAGCGACTGTCTCCATGTGAAACATCTCGTCCTCCAACGCGTCTGGGTAGATAAAATTGGCGCCCACGCAGACGCTCATCATGCCGGCACCGTAGCGGGCCAGCATGTCTTTGAGCACTTGGATGTCCGAACCGTATTTGGTCAGGTTCCCTTCCAACACCTCAATATACCGGAAGCCTGCATTTGTGATTTTTTTCAGCACCGCTTCGTCGTCGCAAAGGGTCAGATACCGGATGTCCTTAATGCTTGTAACGCCGCCTCCTTCTCCTACCAGAGGGCCGAACGCGTTTGTCATATAACCGAGTTTCATGTCTGCTCCTTTCTTATTTTTATAAATTTGCGCAAATTAGTTTTACTTCCATTATGATACTCTGCGCTGCGGCGATTGTCAATTTCTACTTGCAATTTCGAGAAAATTCGTTTGTTTCGCCAAATACAAGGGACAAAATTAGGCATTTCCAATCAAGCTTTCTTTTCGCTTGCAATGCTTTGACACCTGCGTTAGGCTGTCTGGGTCGTTTACTGGTTGGAAGATGCCTTCACTTCTCGTTCTTTCATGCATATTTGCGCAAATTTTCTTTTCCGCGCCAAAAAAACGCGGCCGAAAAGCCGCGCGGGGGATAGGGGCAATGAAAAATTCCGGGAACCCGGCTTGCGCGGGCGCTATGTAAAAAGCGGATAAGCCCTGCTTCCAGATGCTTATCCGCTTGATATTCTGTCGGTCGGTTTGAACGCGGCGAACCGCCGTTAAAGTGCGCCGGCGCTGCGGTTGATCGCGTTGCGCAACGCCGCCGGCGGATCCTCCTTGAAGATCGCCTTCCAGTTTTTCAGCAGGTTCTCCCGGTCGATGCTGATGGGCTCCACCCCGATGAAGGAGGGAACCGCTTTTCCCAGCAGGCCGTTGGCCGCCACCATTGCGATGGCTTCCCCCTGCTCATAGGGGCACTGCGCGCTAATCATTTTGACCATGCCGCCCTGTGCCATCTGCATGGCGATGGCATAGTCCAGATCTCCCGTGACGATCGCGATGTCCGTGCGCTCCAGCTCCGTCAGGGCCTTTATCACCTCCAGCGCAGGACCGTCCCAAGAAACATACAGAGCCTGAATCTCCGGGTACATCCCGATGAGCTTCAGTGTTTTCTGGTAGACGTCCACCTCTGTCAGGAAATTGACCTTTCCGCACACCCGGATTTCCGGGTATTCCTCCGTCAGAACTTGTTCCGCCGCGCCGTCCCGCTGCTTTGTGGCGAAGAAGTTCTGCTCGCCGTGGCAAATCAGCCCCGCATATTTCAGGCCGTGCCGTACCATGTACTCGCCCAACCCGCGGCCCATACTGTCCCCGTGGGCTCGCTCATTTACGGAGATACAGGAGATGTAATCCTTCGGGGTGAGTCCCTCCGGGACATTGGTGATCAGCACCAACCGGGTGTCGCTGTCCGCAATCGAGCGGAAGGCTTCCGCGGTGCCCCTAGTATCAACGGGGATCGAGATTAGGAGATCCGGCTTCAGAAATTTGATGCTTTCCAACTGTTTGCATTGCAGCGCCGCGTTGAAATGAGCGTCTGTGACGGCGATGATGGAAATCCCAAGCTCGTCGAAGACTTTTTTGATACCCTTTTCCTGCAGGCGCATCCACGCCTTGCCCATATAGTGGAATGAGATCGCCGCCGTATACTGCTTTTGCCGAATCTTTTCCTTTTCCACTTCGGATAAGGCAAGGCCGCCCGCACCCGCTGCCCGTTCCCCGAAGGGACCCCGGCCGATTCCGCAGGTGGAGTTGCGCACATTGAGGATTGAGGGGAGAGTTTTCGTGCAGTACGCATGCGCGGGCGAAGAGAGGTTTGCAATTTCGCCGCGGTCAATCCGACGGAACAGCAGGTCCGCGGCGGAAAGCGCAAACTGCCGTGGTTGCTTATCCACGCAAGTGAGCTCCGGCGTCGTCAGCGAGGCCCATTCCGGATCGTTCAGGCTGACGACAGAGAGGTCGCCGGGCACGGCGATGTTGTGGCCGATCCCATACCGGATGGCGGGAATCAGAGGCAGCGAGTCGGCAATCACGACCGCGGTGGGCGCAGGCTCTGCCGCGACGATCTGCGCCATAGCTTCGGCGGCCAACGCCTCGGTTTTCAAGCCCGCGCGGACCAGCACTTTTTCCAACGCAATGCCGGAATCCTCCAGAGCCTTCCTGTAGCCTTCAAACCTTTGGGTGCCGCACACTTCCGACTCGCACAGGTAAGCGATTCGCTCATGCCCGTTTTTAATCAGGTGCCGCACCGCGCGGTAGCTGCCCTCAAAGGTGTCGGGCAGCAGGGTGTCTGCGGCAAACCGATCCACGGGGTTCCCAATCAGAACCACCGGAAACCGGAGCCCTTTGAAAAAGGCTCCGGAAAGCACACCTTCCCGGTCCGGGAAAGCGACCATTCCCGCAAGATCCAGCGTTCCTGCCAGTGCGCGGATGGCCGCCAGTCGGTCTTCATCGAGGTCATACGCCAGCGAAATGGCGATATAACCCTTCTGCTCTACGATTTCTTCCAGCTTTTCCTTGACTTGATTCTGAAACAGGCTGCGTTTTTTCGACAGCAAGATCAGCACATAGCGGCTTTCGGACAGTTTGCTCTTCAATGCGCTCCGTTTCGCGATGAAATTCGGGAGCTCGTCCAGCTGGCGAATAGCGTCCTCGACCTTCCGGACTTTCTCAGGACTAACGTATCGGGTTCCGTTGACCACGTGAGAGACGGTCGACACGGACACGCCCGCTATCCTAGCAACATCCTTGATCGTCGCCATGCATTTCGTCCTCCTGCTCAGAATACTTTTGCTTTCATTATACAGATTCCGTTCTCAATAGTCAACAAAATTTGCGCAAACGCCGGTTTCGGGACGCCGGAACAGGAAGCAGGGACAGGTAAGAGCTGTGTGACTCTGCCTGTCCCTGGTTTTGTTTTTTTCATACGCGGCATTTCGAGATACGCCTGTTCTGCAGGCAAAGCCGGCAGTAAACCAGCGGTCGGTTGCTCCCGCGCTGTATTTTCGCTATGCTAAAGATGCTCCGGAAAAGTGCGCAACTGTGTCCTGCTCTGTGAGTCCCCCCGCAGAACGTTACCGTGTGACAACGTCCATCTGCAGGTTAGAATGTGCAAAAATGCGAATATAGATCGTTCCATCCTGCGCCACAAAATAGGCTTCATGCAGGTTCAGCCCCTGTTTTGCCGGCACGCGGCGCAGACGGACCCCGTTGAGTATAACATCCTGTACGTTCGAGACGCCTTTTACAAGGAGATACCGCACGCCCGCGCACCCCTTCGCCTGCACGGAGAAGCCGTTCGAGCCGACGGTAAAGGCGTAATCGTTTTCCTCCGTATCCGACCCGTTCCAGCTACCGGCTGTCGCGCACACCGGCTGCGTTAGGACGAGCGCCCTAATCCGGCTTGTGGTCATGCTTCTTCCAAACTCCAGGGATTCGTTGAGTTCAACCGGGAACAGCGCGCCGGCCGCCACGTAAACCGGGATCTCTGTGATAGGATACGCACGCGTCTGCGCCGTATCGCCGTTTACGACCTCGGTATTGTCGAAAAAATTGACATATCGGCCCGCGGGGAATATTACCTGTTTTCTGTTGCTATCGGTGCAGATTGGCGCCACCAGCAGATGGTCGCCGTACATATAGGCGTCGGTCACCTGCGCAACAAAGGCGTCCTCGGGGAACATCATCGGCAGTGGGCGAACCATGGGAATGCCGCGGTGATGCGCCTGAACGGCTGTGCTGTACGCATACGGCAGAAGGTTCTCGCGCAACCAGGTATAGAATTTATACAGTTCTGTGACCTGCTCGGAATACTCCCAGGGCTCTTTCGGGAACGTGCCGTGGTACCGCATCAGAGGGCAAAATGCCGCCCATTGCGTCCAGCGTATATAGGTTTCTGCATCGCCGCCGGAAAAGCCGTCGTACCCGCAGGCGTCGACGCCCCAGAACGGCAGGCCTGAGGCCGAGACGGAAATCATGCCGGACAGGGACTGCTGCATGCCTGGGAAGGTAGTCGGTTGATCTCCGCCAAACTGGCAGGCATAGGCCTGACACCCGGGAGCACCGGCTCGCTGGAACAGGACGTGGTCGTCTCCGTAAGCGCTTTCGAAGAGCTTCCGGTAGCCGCGCGCGTAGTCCAGCGCGTAGCCGTTGTGCATTTCCTTACCGTTTCGCCCGTCGGAAAAGACCGCTTCGTCTGGAATCTTGTCCCCGAAGTCCACCATAGTTCCGCAGATGCCGGCATCAAACCGGTCTTTCCACTGTGCCTGCAGTAGCTCCATGGCCCGGGGATGCGTGAAGTCGATGTAACTGATATACTGCATGTTTCCTGTGTACTGCGGCGTTTTGCTGATGGGCAGATCTTCCGTATCGCCGGAATTCTGCAGAAATGCTTTGGCGCGTTCCGCCGGCATAACCGAATACTCCCAGGAGAAGGTGCGTATCCCGTTCTGCGCGGCAAAGTTGGAAACCCTGTGTAATTCGGCGAGGTGTTTGCCGCCCGCGCCGGCACCTTCGGCATAGAACCCGCCGTGCGGGATATCAAGCTCTTTGAATTTCTGCAGCACGCCAATCTGCTCCTCCATCACGTTGTGCAGCGGCCCGTTCATCCACCGTCCGCCGCCCGCGCCGCTCCAGGGCTCAAACGCCCACCGGGGCGGGAGAATCGGCAAGCCGGTCAATCGCGCATATGACGCCATGTTTTCCACCGGCGTATCGCCCCAGAAATACAGATCCACATGGGGATCCTGTACAGTAATGGAAAAACGGTCCTGCACCTGCACACCGACATCCGCACGCATTCTGTACGTGCTGTTGATGTACAGCGTATAGCCAGAGCTGAAATGGACAAGCGGAATATTCTTATAGCTCTCATTGGCCAGTCCAGCGATCACCGAAAGGTAGGCATCTCGCTGGTACATGGCAACGATATGCCCGCGCTGGTCGACGCCGTTGAAGCGTTCGCCGAACCCGATGACGGATTCCTCCTGAAGCAAAGGCATCTGCAGGCGGAAACCGTCCTTCCCGCAAACATGCACGCAGGAAAGCGTCTCTTTGTCCATGAAGAAAACCTGCCGGTCCCCGACAGACAGCACGACGCTCCAGTCCGCACCGCGCGTAATCACGACATTTCGGTTTCCCGCCGCCGCACGCAGTACGGCGCCGTCCTCCGAGACGGTAAACGTATCCGGTACCGCAGAAAAAAGACCGCCGTCCGGCTTGCTTTTCAGGCGGAATCCCGCTTCGGCAAAGATAAGCTCCAGCGTGGGCACCGCGTTTCCAAAATCCAAAACAATCTTACTGTTTTCCGTTGTAACCTGCCGAAGCTGTTCATACGGTGTCCAATCGGCAGACTGGTCGCCCAAGGTCCCATCGGTGTAGTACCACTGAATATAGCGGGCGAGCCAGCGCAGGAACCGGTTCAGGCGGGCATAGGCTTTTCCAGCCTCACCGGCCGCCAGCAGCTCGTTGAACACATGGCGCTCATTCCACGGCTCCATGTGACCCACAGGGCGGCTTCCGGCCTCATCCCAGAAGAAATCCACAGCCTCCTGATAGAGCACATCCTGCAGGCGCTGGGCAAGCGCCACATGTGCCGCTACATTTTCCTCCGTCGTTTCCGGCAGGGCCGTCAACTCCGTCCAGAGCTGCTTTAGCTCGCCCGGTTGCACGCCGGAAATCTCCGTATAGCGCGTCCAGCGTCTTCGGGCGCTGGGCAGCACCGCGTAGAGCTCGGTTCCGTATACCGGACCGGCGTCGCCGCCCAGATACGCTTCCATAAACGTGGAAGGATCGTACTCGAACCAATAAGGTAGGTTGATGTACAGGTCCAGCGGCGTTGGGCACAGGATCTCTCCGGTTGCCTGCTTTTTGCGGTACACCTGAAACGCAAAGCAGCCGCCTTTCGGAAATCCCCCCACCAGCGTCCACGGAATCTTATACGCCGCGCTCCAGAAGCCCGCCTGGTGGTCTACCACGACCGTATACGACTGCGGGTCGATTGTCCGGATGTCCGCTTGGTTGCCGACGTGCCGAAACGGCAGGTTGGGTTGGCTTCCACCAAACGCCTCATCGCCGCCGATGTACGTCATGCCACTTTCCAGAACCCCATGCGCTTCTCCGTTGCGTCCGACCGAAAATACCGCGAAGTCCCGATGGCCCAAAGTGCCGGAAGACACCACAAGCTCGTCGATGTCTCGACGCACTTGGTCCGCGTTCTCCGCAGATTCCCAGTTGAGAAACAACACGTAGAGAAAGGTGTCATCCCATGCAGCCTGCGCTTTGGTCGG
>ENA-ORMN01003990-ORMN01003990.1-human-gut-metagenome-genome-assembly--contig:-NODE-3990-length-11032-cov-5.524916_pt1 | contig 11032 bp, 6 predicted proteins | sample MGYA00242102_ERZ508993 | MGnify/ENA primary metagenome ERZ508993 (study PRJEB26280, sample SAMEA2338770) | human gut metagenome | biome: human gut; feature: human-associated habitat; material: faeces... | reverse complement strand
TGGCGGCGGGTGTCGTCGACTGCTTCAGGGCCGCGGGGCTGCGCATCTTCGGTCCGACGAAGGCTGCGGCGCGCATCGAGTCGTCGAAGGAGTTCGCCAAACGGCTGATGGCTAAATATGCCATCCCGACAGCCGGATTCCGCGCATTCACCGACTATGCCGGGGCGCTGGCCTATGTGCAGGGGCGTCCTCTGCCCGCAGTGCTGAAATACGACGGACTGGCCGCCGGAAAAGGCGTGGTGATCGCCCGGACGATGGCCGAGGCCGAAGCGGCGTTGCGGGATATGTTGCTCGACGATAAGTTCGGCGAGGGCAAGGTGGTCGTCGAGGATTACCTCGAAGGTCCCGAGTTTTCGTTCATGTGCTTCGTTTCGGGACACAAGGTGTGGCCGATGGCGCTGGCGCAGGACCACAAGCGCGCCTACGACGGCGACGAGGGTCCCAATACGGGCGGTATGGGCGCCTATTCGCCCCTGCCGTTCGTGACGGCGGAGGACGAACGCTATGCACTGGAGAAGATCATGCAGCCCGTGGCCGACGCGATGATCGCCGAGGGGTGTCCCTTCGAGGGCGTGCTCTACGGCGGACTGATGAAGACTGCGCGGGGTATCGAGGTCATCGAGTTCAACGCCCGTTTCGGCGATCCCGAGACCGAGGTGGTGCTGCCGCGCCTGAAGAGCGACATCGTCGACATCTTCTGTGCCGTGGCCGAGGGACGCGATACGCAGTTGGAGTGGCACGATTTCGCCGCGCTGGGCATCGTGCTGGCCTCGAAGGGCTATCCGGGCGACTACGAAAAAGGACACGAAATCAAGGGCCTGGACCGCGTCGAAGGGGCTGTTTATCACATGGGAACCCGGGCCGACGGCGGGCGGATTCTCACCAACGGAGGCCGCGTGCTGTTCGTGGTGGGCAAGGGCAGGGACCTGGCCGAAGCGCGGAGGAATGCGCTGGCCGACGTGGCCCGCATCGACTGCGACAATCTGTTCCACCGCACCGACATCGGCCACCGGGCTTTCGACGATTTGGAAAGATAATACGAGCGATATATGGCAAAAATAATCAGCGGAAAAGAACTTTCAGCGAAACTGAAACTTGAAATGGCGGACGAGGTGAAGACCTTCCCCGCGAAATATGGCCGTGTGCCCCATCTGGTTGTCATCCTCGTGGGCGAGGACCCCGGCAGCGTGAGCTATGTGACGGGCAAGGCCAAGGCTTCGGCCGAGGTGGGCATCCGCAATACCACGATCCGAAAGCCCGAGTCCGTTTCCGAGGCCGAACTGCTGGACATCATCACGGCCCTGAACCTCGACGACGAGGTGGACGGCATTCTGGTCCAGCTGCCCCTTCCGAAACATATCGACGAGGACAAGGTGATCGCCGCCATCGACAAACAGAAGGATGTCGACGGCTTCCATCCCCTGAACGTTGCGGCGCTGTGGCAGAAACAGCCCTGCACGCTCCCCTGCACTCCGAAAGGCATTCTCAAGATGCTGCGGGCCGCAGGCGTGGAGATCGCCGGCAAGCGCGCCGTGGTGATCGGCCGCAGCAATATCGTGGGACTTCCCGTGTCTAAACTGCTCTTGGACGCGAACGCTACGGTGACGATGGCCCACAGTCGTACGCGCAACCTCGCCGAAGTGACGCGCGGGGCGGAGATTCTGGTGGTGGCCATCGGTCGGCCGAAGTTCGTCACGGCGGAGATGGTGTCGCCGGGCGCCGTGGTGATCGACGTGGGGGTGAACCGCGACCCGGAGACGGGCAAACTGTGCGGCGATGTCGATTTTGCGGCCATCGAACCCAAGGCCTCGGTGATCACGCCCGTGCCGGGCGGCGTCGGGCCTATGACGATCTGCTGCCTGATGGAGAACACGATCGAGTGTTTCCTCCGGCGAGCGGGCCGGTAGCCGGCGGAACGGAGCGAAAACTTCGGTTTTTTTTGCGCCTCCGCTGAAAAAAATCAGCCGTTGACTCACGGGTCAACGGCTGATTTCGTTTTACAAGGTTTCTGTTATCAGAGTTTGATCGGTTCGGATATTTTGATATTGTCGAGGAACCAGCGGTTGGCTGTTCCGACTTCCCACTGCGTCTGCGTAATGGTGATCTTCGTATCCTTGTTGACCGTAATGCCCTTCAGGCTGACTTCGGCGCGAACCCATTCGAGCTTGTGACCATCCTCCCATCCCAGTTCGGGTATGTCGATCTGCACTTTGTCGCTGCCGTTCTCGAAGATGACGATCAGATTGACGGGGTCGATCTTGCCGGACCCCTGGCGCATTCCGCACCAGTCGAACGAGAGTGTCACATTGTCCTTTGCTTCGGGAACCCCGTCTATCGGAGGAAGAATGATACCTGCGTGATTGCCGGTCTTGCCGAATTTGAGGTAGTTCTGCTGGAGGTAGATGCGTTTGTTGTCGTTCTTGTCGTAGATAAACTTGTAACCGAGTTTTTCGACAGCGTCGAATGCAGTCACTCCATCGACAGTTATGGAGGTAAGCGCTGTCGCTTTTGCATCGAGGTTATCCGTCTCGACCGTTTGGCCGACACCGCTTGCTACGGACCACGGTTCGAGCCATTCGAAGTTCTCCAGGAAATAGACGATCTCGTTCAGGCCGTTGTCCTCGACATCGGTAGCCATGATGCGCTGTACAGGCTCGGCCAACCCGGCGTAGTAGCCCGTGACGGTTACGATATGGCCGGTCAGGGAGGAAAGGCCCAGACTCGACGGGGCGTCCACGACGCTGACCGAGTACTTGGCGTCCTCCGAAACGGTGAGGGTGCTGCCGTTGAAAACGCCCTTGACGGTGACGTAGCCCCGTTTGGAGGAGGTGTAGTCGTCGATCTTTGCGCTGATGTCCTCCGGTTCGGGGTAGTTCACCGCTCCGCCGGACAGAACCGTCACCTCGTCGCAGTCGATTACCGTAGCGAGTTTTTGCGAGTCGGACGACTTGGTGCCCAAGAGCGAAATCTTGTCGCCGACGGCAACCGTCGTGGCGTCCGAGACGAAGATATTGTCCGTGTTTTTGTCGTCGCTGATGACGAAGCCTTTGGTCGTCACGGCCACGACGATCGCCGACGGTACGGAAATGACCGTTTCGTCCGCCAGGGCGGCGAGTTCACCTGCCGTGTACTCCTTCACATCGCGGTATTTGTCTCCGTTCTGCGTGATGAGCACCTGTGCGCGGCTTGCAAGAGTCCGTCCCTTGAAGACGAGGGTGGCCTTGCGGGGGTTGTCCTCCGCGCCGTCGCGCATGTTGTCGGTCACCGAAACCGTCACGTCCATGACGCCGGTTCCCGAGTTGGGCGTGACCGTCACCCAGTCGGGGACTTCCGTCACCCAGTCGGCGTCGGCATAGATGGTGATGATCTTTTCCGCCGCTCTTTCCGCTTCGAAATTCAAGGTGTTGGCGCTCGCCAGAACAGCTTCGGAAAGGTGGTCCTCATCCTTGTCGCAGCCCCAGAAGGAACACAGGGCCGCCATGAGGATCGGGGCTGTCATATATTTTACAAATCTCATAATCTTGTTTTTTAGGTTATTTCCGACTTAAAAATCGAGTCCGTCGCTCCATCCCGGATTCTGCGTGAGGTTCGGGTTGAGCGAACGCTCGCCGCTGGGAATCGGGTAGAGGTAATCGCGTTCCTCGTTGAACGGAGTGCGCAGATTCTCTACGGTTTTGTGATAGTAGACATAGCCTTTGTTCCCCTCGGAGAGGATGATGTCCGAACCGAGTTCGTATACCGAAACTCCTTCGCCGCCCTGGGGTTTGGTGCTTCCTGCCGCATAGAGAATCAGATCGGCAGTTTCTTTGCCCGCAAGCTTGTATTCGCCGGGGCCTGGGAAATACATGCCGGAAATGGCCTGGTCGATGCAATAGCCGGCTTTCCAGCGATACAGATCCTGAAGACGGAAACCCTCCTGGATCAGCTCGACGGCCCGTTCGCGGCGGATTTCCAGAATGGCGTTTACGATTTGGTTGGGGCCGGTCACGTTGGGATAGCCGTACTCCTCGGACGAAAGATACCAGTCGGGTTGTTTGTCGTGGAGATACTTCATGGTGAGGGCCGGCATCCCCACCCGGCTTCGGATTTCGTTGATGGTGATATTCAGATCATCATCCGAGAGCGATCCCAGTTCGGCCTTGGCTTCGGCATAGTTGAGCAGCACTTCGGCATAGCGGAAAACCGGCATGTCGCAGGTCGAACGGTCGTTGCGGTCGATCTGTCCTCCCGAGGCCGTCGTGTCCTGAACGAATTTGATGGGTTGGTAGCCGGTGATCGTGACGCCGAGATCGGGTCCCTGCACCCGCTTGGCGCCGATGCGTTTGTAACCCGGGGTGCGGATCGACTGCGCCAGGCGCGGGTCGCGGTCCTTCACCTCCTCGGTGAAAGGCATTGTTTGCCACTCTGTCTTAAATTTGTCGGTGAATGCCTTGCCGTCCTTCATCAGGTACATGTTGATGAATTTGCGGGTGTAGCCCGGGCGGCCCTGTGTCGGCAGCAGCGTGTAGGCCGTCGCATTGTGGTAGACCTGGGCCTCGTAGCTGTTCCGGATGGCGAGGATATACTCTTCGGTGCTGGCATTCTCCTGTGCGAAGAGCATCATGTAGTCCTTGTCCGGATTTTTGGTGGAGTAGAGCTTGTAGGGACCTTCGTCGATGATCGTTTTGGCGGCCTTGGCGGCTTCCTCCAGATAATAGGTGTAGTCATGTCCTTCGAGGTTGATGCCGTGGTATTTGCGGTAGGTTCCCTCGAAGAGGCAGAACCGCGCTTTCAGCGCCAGCGCCGCCCATTTGTTGACGCGGTAGGTCGATATATCCTCCGTAAGACCTCCGCTGTTGATGGCTTCGTCGATATCCTTGATCATATTGGTCATGATCAGTTCGCGTGAATCGCGCGGTTTGTAGAGCGCTTCGTCGGCCGAGCCGAGCTGCACCTCGTACCAGGGTACGTCGCCGAAGCGTTTCACCTTGTCGAAATAGAAGGCGGCGCGGAAGAATTTGGCCAGGGCCGTATATTCGGTCACGGCCTTCTTGTCCTCGCATTGATCGACATATTCCAGCAGGGTGTTTATGCGGCGCAGGTTGCCCCACGACCAGCCGCCGCCGGTGTTCGGAACGGTGCGCTTGTCGCCTCCGTAGAGAACATCGGAGAGGGTCATCTGAACGAGCAGGTCGTTCTGCTCATCGTAGGGCGTCTTGTCCAGCAGGTTGTCGTAAAAGGGATTGGAGAAGAGTTCCAGGTCGCTTCTCGTCTTGAAATAGTCGAACTGCGTCACCCGATCCAACGGTTCTTTGTCCAGCAGGGAGTCGCAGGCCGATAATCCTGCAATCAGCGTTGCTGCCAGTATGATTAATCGCTTCATGGTATTCGGATTTTGAAATTATTAGAAGGTGATGTCGATGCCGAACATGAACGTCTTGGCCCACGGATAGTAGGCGTTGTTGTTCACGCCGGAACGGTTGATAGCCGCTTCGGGATCGACGTACTTGGAGTTCTTTTTGAGCGGCGACCAGTAGCAGAGGTTCTCGCCCGAGAAATAGATGCGGATCTGGTCGATGCCGGCCTTCTTGGTGAGGGTCGCGGGGATCGTGTAGCCGACGGTCAGGTTTTTCAGGCGCAGGTAGCGGATATTTTGCAGGTAACGGTCGTTGACCTTGCTCAGATAACCTCCCGATGAAGAATAGGCTCTTGCGCGCGGGAAATAGGAGTTGGGATTGTCCTCCGCCCATACCTTGCCGAGGAAATCCGTCGGGAGGTAGGAGAGGTAGGGATAGGAATAGCAGCCCCAGAAAGGCATCATTTCTCCGTGGGGATACCAGTAGTGGTTGCCGGTTCCCTGGAAGAAGACCGAAGCGTCGAAGCCCATCCAGCGGATCGAGGCGTTGATGCCGTAGGAGAGCGTCGGGAGCGAGTTGCCCAGGATCGTCCGGTCGCCCGGCTTGTCGACGGTGTCGTTGCCGACTCCCCAGACGCCGTTGCCGTCTAGGTCGACGAACTTCAGGTCGCCGGCCTGCCAGCCGCCGGTCAGACGGCCCGTGCTGTAACTCAGGTCGACCTCTTTGGCATAGGCCTGCGCCTCTTCGGTGGTCTTGAAGAACCCGTCGGTCTTGAAGCCCCAGATTTCGCCGATCTCCATGCCGACGTAATAATCTCCCTTTGTCAGGTTGGTCAATGACTTGTTCGGGTTGTTGTCGTATTTGGTGATGACGCTCTTGTAGTCGCTGAGGTTGAAACCGACGCTGTATTCGAACGGTTTGCCGGCGAGTTTGAACTGGTCGCGCCAGCTGACGGAGAGCTCATAACCCTTCGTGCGCAGTTCGGCGGAGTTCATGCTGGGCGAATCGGCCCCGTATACGCCGGGCAGCGCCATTCCGTCGGTCAGCATGTCCTTCGTGTCGCGGATGTAGACGTCGCCGGTGAAGTTGAGCCGGTTGTTCAGCATGGTGAGATCCAGACCCAGGTCCCACTGCTGGGCGGTTTCCCACGTCAGGTCGGAGGCTACGGGGGCGCCCAGCGAGGAGTATTTGCCCTTTATGCTGCCGTCGAAGGTGTAGTTGTCGAAATCGTGGTTCGTGATCAGGCGCATGTAGGTGTAGTAGGACGACACGTTCTGGTTGCCCAGGCTGCCGAACGAAGCGCGCAGCTTGAGGTTGTCCACCAGGTCTTTGGCGTTGCCGAAGAAAGGCTCCTCGGAGATGCGCCATCCGGCCGATGCCGAGGGGAACAAGCCCCAGCGGTTTCCCGGGGCGAAACGCGACGATCCGTCGTAGCGTCCGCTCACCTCGAAGAGGTAGCGCCCTTTATAGTCGTAGTTGATACGGGCGAAGAAGCCTGCCAGGGCGTATTCGTTCTGGCCGCCGCCGTAAGCGCCCTCCGTGGGAGAGCCCGTTGCCAGATTCAGGTCGTCGAGGTTTATGGAGGAGAGGTTGATGCCTGCCACCGAGACGTTCTTGCTGGACCACGTTTCGTAGTTGAATCCGGCAGTTGCCGACACGTGGTGCGCCTCGCCGAACGTTTCGTCGTAGTTGGCGTAGACGTTGGCCGAATAGTAGTTGCGCGTCTGAACCACTTCGTCGAGCTGGTTCATGCCCGCTCCCGTGTCGTAGGCGAGCAGCGGCCCGTCGGGGTATTCGCGGTAGTTCATTGCGGAACTGCGGCTCGTATTGCGGTTCTGGTAGAGACGGTAGGTGAAGTCACCCGTGATGCTCAGCGTCTTGAACGGCGTGATGACCAGGCGTGTCGTGTTCGAGAAGTCGTTCGAGCGGTCGACGTTGCGGTGCGTGCCCTCGTTGAGCAGGATGTGGCGTCCGTTGGCGATCTTGTAATCGAGATACGGCGTGCTGTAAAGCCACGATCCGTCGGGGTTCTTCATGGGGAAGTTGGCCAGTGCGTGGCGGGCGCTGTAAGCGATGGTGTTGTCTACGCTGCCGTCTCCCAGAGACTTGTAATTCGACGAGAAGAACGACGTGTTGTTCGAGAGCGTTGCCCACCGGTTGATCCGAAAATCGAGTTTCGCACGCAGGTTGTACTTGTTATACACGTCGGGATGTGCGCGCTGAATACCTTCCTGGCGGTCATAGGCGCCCGAGACGAGGTATTTGATGTCCTTCGTGCCGCCGCTGAGCGAGATGTTGTGCTGCTGCACGGGCCGACGCTGCTGGAAGAGCATGTCCCACCAGTCGTAGTTGCCGTAGTAGACCCACTGTTTGCGGCCGTTGCGGATCTCTTCGACGACCCACGGACGGTCGGGATGCTCGGTCCTGTCGTTCACGCGCGCCAGCAGCTGCTGCATGTCGTGATCGTTGTATTTGACATAGTTCGTTCCGGAGTCGGCCTGCCAGAACTTGTTGACCGTATAGACCGACCAGTAACCGCGGTTCTCGTAGTCGGTCGAGGTCGTGGCCTCCTCCCAGCCGAAACGGCCGCTGTAACGCACCGTCGCCTTGCCGTCCTGGGCCGAGCCGTTCTTGGTGGTGACCAGGATGACGCCGAAGGCTGCGCGGGCGCCGTAGACGGCTGCCGCCGAAGCGTCCTTGATGACCGAGATCGACTCCACGTCGTTGGGGTTGACGCGGTTCAGGTCGCCCACCACGCCGTCGATCAGCACGAGCGGGTCGGCCGAGTTGATCGAGTTGACGCCGCGGATGTTGATCGCCGGCGTGCTGCCGGGTTTACCCGAGGAGGTGGTGATGTTGAGACCCGCTACGGAACCCTGCAACATGCTGCCCAGCGAATGGGTGACGCGGTTTTCGAGCTCCTTGCTCCCTACGGTCGCAACGGCGCCGGTCAGGTTGACTTTTTTCTGCGTACCGTAGCCGATTACGACGGTTGCATCGAGCATGATGGCGTCCTCCTGCAGGTAGATCGTGATGCTGTTCCGGCTTGAGGGAACTGTCACTTTCTGGGGCAGGTAACCCAGGCAGGTGACCTGGAGAACGGCTTCTCCCGACGGAACTTGGATTTTGAAGGTGCCGTTTTCGGAGGTTGTGACGCCTTTGGTCGTACCATCGACCAGAACGGCTACACCCACGAGCGGCTGTTGATTGGCGTCGAGGACTTTTCCCGACACCTCCCTGTTCTGGGCCGAAAGGGCTGTTATTCCCCCTCCCAATACCAGAAGAAGAGATAGAACCAGTGGTCTTAATACTCTCATAAGATCTGTGTTTGTTGGTTAGTAAATGATGATTGTGGTTGGGTATGTAGCGAAAATCACTTGCGTCGGTAGGCATCCGTGGAGAATGCTTTCGGCCGCTGCATGTTTTCGGTCCACTCGTTTCCGAATTCGTCCTTGACGGTGATCACAAGGTCGGTGTCCGCATCGTCCGCCTTCACCTTGAAGAAGTGCGTGAACTTGTCGGTGATGAACGACGGGGTCGACTTGAGTCCCGCGTTGTTGAACCGCTTGACCGAGAGCGCCGCGATATGGAGCGGGTCGTAGGCCCAGACTTCGGTGTAGGGCAGCGTCTTGCGGTTTTCGTCGACGACGCTCAACGTCCAGTCCGAATTCCAGTTCCAGATGTTGATCAGCACCTCGTTGTCGTTGTTCTGCGGATAGGCGTTGACATATTGCATATAGGCGTTCTTGACCGAAGCGGAGATGTCGGAAGGCATCAGCGGAACGTCGGCCATCGAAAAATGCACGTTGTTCAGGTCGTAGCTGCGGAACTGGTACTCTTCGGGCCATCCGGTCGATTTGTAGAGACATTGGAAATCGGTTCCCGTGACATCCCAGATGCCGTAGCCGCCCGGAGTTCCGTCGGTTCCGATGTGGATTCCGGGTGTGAGGTTGCCGGACCACCACCACGAAGCGCATACCGAGCCGGAGTTATACTCCCGGAAGTTATGCCCGTCCACGATCGGAGCGTCGGGCGTCACGTTGAAAAGTTTGTGGGTATGCCCCGTCACGAAGCGGACGGTATATCCGTCGAGGATGTCGAAAAGCCGCAGGGTGTTGACCGGATCATGGTCGATCTTGAATCCCGATGTGGTCGGATAGAACACCTGCGCATGCATGGCAACGACGACGGGGGTCGTCTTGGCCACGTACGACAGGTCTTTCGCCAGCCAGTCCAGCTGCTCGGCGGAGAGGCTCTTGACATAGTTGCGGGAAGTGCTCCCGTCGTAGCTGCTGCAATCAATGTCGTCCATGACGACGTAATGGACCTTGCCGATGTTGAATGAATAGTAGGTCGGGCAGATCTGATCCACATATTTGACCGCCGCATCGTAGTCCGACCTGGTCTGGAAGTCGTTGTCATGGTTGCCCATGGTGTGGAAGATCTGCAGATTCTTGATCTGGCTGTTGACGGTGTTCAGGTACTGGGGGAAATAGTAGCTGTTCGAATACCAGTAGAGGTCCCAGGTCATGTCCCCGAGGGTGAGCGCATACATCTTCTCGCCCTTGTGGCGGGTCATGTAGTCCGTAAGGTCGGAGGTGAACTGGGCGAACTGTCCCAGGTCGCCCGTTCGGTTGGCGAGGTGCATGTCGCCCAGCATGAAGATCTTGTAGGAGTCCTGTCCGTCGACCTTTTCGAGCTTGAAGTCGGCCCGTTCGACGACGTCGGCGCTGTTTTTGAGCGCGCGGTGGAACTGCGGGAGCACCCCGACGGACGGAACTTCGTAGCCGCTCGGGACGGAGATGAAGACATATCCCCACTTTTTGGCCGATTTGAGCTGGTAGATGCCCTTCTCGTTCGTGACGGTCACCTCCGCGCCGTCGGAGACCACGACGTTCTCCACGCCGACGCCGGCCGACGACACGATCCCGTAGACCGTGGTGCCTGCATCCGGTTTGAAATCTATGTCTTCGACGATGTTGATGTAGATTCTTCCGAACGATTTTTTGCGCGCGTCTCTTTTGACGAAGACTTTGTAGTAACCCGTTTCACACCCGTCGGCCAGGCGTACGGTGAAACTGTCGGAAGAGGTGTTGACGATGGGGCAGACGTAGGAGATGCCTGCGTCCGACTCAAGAATGAATGTGTCTGTGGTCAGGGGCGATTTCCCCCCCCCACTTACGGCGAAAGTGCACTCGCCGCCTTCGGTGACGTCTACCGACCCCGGAACCGTGAATTGCACGTCGAAATTATCCGCGGGGGTCTTTTCGTCATCGCTGCCGCCGCAGGCGAAGAGTTGCGAGACGGCGATGAGTGCCAGTAACAGATACTTTAATACGTTTTTCATTTTAAGTTCTTCGATTATAATTTTTTTATTTGTCCGCGTTTTGTAAATCCGGTTGTTTGGACACCTCGAAGGCCCGGAAAGACCCGGTCGGGGACTCCGTCCCGAAGTCTCCGTTTGCGGCCCTGCCGGCCTTCGCATCTTCCATTATATATATGGTAACCATCTGTTTACCGTGTCGCTTCTGTCTGAAAAACTTTTCAAATATAACTTGTTTGTGTTTCGATTGTGTTTCGAATACATTTCAAAATTAAACTTATTTTATTAAAAAACAAAATCGGATGATTTTTTTTGCAAATAAAAAATTTTAATTTTTAGTCGTGTTTCGTTTGGTAGATTTGCCATTTCCCTT
>ENA-ORMN01003987-ORMN01003987.1-human-gut-metagenome-genome-assembly--contig:-NODE-3987-length-11038-cov-2.167896_pt1 | contig 11038 bp, 8 predicted proteins | sample MGYA00242102_ERZ508993 | MGnify/ENA primary metagenome ERZ508993 (study PRJEB26280, sample SAMEA2338770) | human gut metagenome | biome: human gut; feature: human-associated habitat; material: faeces... | reverse complement strand
ATGGCAGTATCCATGGCAGTTCCGGCGATGGCTGATGATAAGGTAGAAACTGTTACAGATGGTAAACTTACAGTAGCAACAAGTCCGGACTTTGCACCATATGAATTTTATTCAATCGATGAAGATGGCAACCCGACACTTTCCGGATTTGATATGGATCTGGCTCAGTACATCGCAGACAAGATGGGACTGGAACTGGAAGTAGTTCCGATGGACTTCGACGGTGTATTAAGCGAGCTTTCACAGAAAAACGTTGACCTTGGCATGGCAGGTCTTTCACCGGACCCGGCTCGTGCAGATGCTATGGAGTTCTCAGATCTGTATTACAAGGGCGGACAGTCTTTCGTAACAGTAAAAGACAAAGCTGATCAGTTCAAGACTCTTGAAGATGCAAACAACAAAGATTACTCTATCGGAGCACAGACCGGTTCTATCCAGCTTGATCTTGCAAACGAAAATACTCCGGATGCAGACATCGTATCTCTGCCGAAGGTTACAGACCTTATCACAGAGCTTCTGACAGGTAAAATGGATGGCGCATTCATTGAGACAGCTGTAGCAGAAAGCTATCAGAAAAACTATCCGGAGCTGACCCTGGTTATGGATGTACCGTACGATGCTGAGGGTTCATCAATCGGCGTTTGCAAGGGGAATGAGGCACTGTTAGCAGGCGTAAACGAAGCAATCGCAGATGCTCTTGAGGATGGTTCCATGGACAAATTCATCGCAGATGCAACAGAGCTTGCAGCAGGTCAGACATATGAAGGAACACTGGACGAGAACGGTGCAGTTCCGGAAGCTGATGCAGCAGATGACGCTGAATAATATTTAAGAAAGATTTCTTATAAAAATATTTTATAAGATATTTCAGGCAACACAAACAAAAATCATAGATTCCTCCCCAGATATATATGGGGAGGAATTGTTGCTGTTTAAACTTAAGTAATTAAGTTCAGTATTCAGCAATGATATATGAAAATTAACTATACAATGAAAGGAGTTTATATGGACAGTTTTATTAAATTATCTAATTTTGGCAAAATTGCCCCATATGCACAGCTGTTTCGACAGGGTCTTCTCGTAACTGTATTGTTGTCACTGTTTACAGTAGCGATTGGTTTTGTTCTTGCTCTGATCCTCGCACTGATGCGTATGTCAAACATCCGTCCGTTCCGTGCTCTGGCAGTAGACCGTAATGGACATCTGAGAGAGGGAGGACCGCTGGTGTGGCTGTCCAAATTTAATCCCCTTTCTTTTATCGCAACTGCTTATGTAGAGATTCTTCGTTCCACTCCGGTACTGGTACAGATTTTTATCATCTACTATGGTGTGTTCGGAATGATCGATCTTCCATCATTCCAGCTGTTTGGATTTATCAAATTCAATCGTTTCTTCCCGGGTGTTGTTGCACTTGGTATGAACTCCGGCGCATATCTCTGTGAGATCATCCGTGCCGGAATCCAGTCCATCGATCAGGGACAGACAGAAGCCGCACGTTCTCTGGGGCTTTCCCAGACTATGAACCTGCGCTATATCATTCTTCCGCAGGCGATCAAAAATATTCTGCCTGCCCTTGGAAATGAAATGATCACTCTCGTAAAAGAGACATCCATCGTCGGTTATGTAGCAATTGCGGATCTTACAAAAGCATCCGACTTTATCATATCAAGAACTTATGAAACATTTTTACCGCTCATTGCGATTGCCTTAATTTATTATATCATTGTTAAGATTATGACAAAGGCTTTGCAATACATGGAAAGGAGGCTGCGTCAAAGTGATAACCGTTAAAAATCTGAAGAAAAATTTTGGTGATCTCACCGTGTTAAAAGGAATCGATGTAACGATTGAAAAAGGGGAATGCGTCGTCGTAATCGGTCCTTCCGGTTCCGGTAAAAGTACCTTTCTTCGTTGCCTGAATCGTCTTGAAGAGCCGGACGGCGGTGAAATTGATACCGAGGGCACGGACCTTCTCTCTCCACACACGGACATCAATGAGATGCGCCAGCGGATTGGAATGGTATTTCAGCATTTTAATCTGTTTCCTCACAAAACCATTTTGGAAAATGTGACGCTTGCACCGATCAAATTAAAGAAAATGCCGCAAAAAGAGGCCGAGGATGCGGCGCTTGATCTTCTTCGCCGTGTTGGGATTGAAGATAAGGCATCAGTATATCCTTCTACCCTATCCGGTGGACAAAAACAGCGTGTCGCCATCGCAAGATCTCTTGCCATGAATCCGCAGGTCATGTTGTTTGATGAGCCGACTTCTGCGCTTGATCCGGAGATGGTCGGCGAAGTTTTGGATGTTATGAAAAATCTTGCCAAAGAAGGGATGACGATGGTCGTCGTAACCCACGAAATGGGATTTGCAAAAGAAGTTGCCAATCGTGTACTGTTTATGGCAGATGGTGTGATCTTAGAGGAAGGTACGCCGGAAGAAATCTTCGAACACCCTCAGCATGAAAGAACGAAAGCATTTATTAAAGCGATTTAATATCATTATTTCCATACAAAAAGGACTGCGTAGCAGTCCTTTTTTATATTAAGTATTCAAACTTCTGTTTTAGAACAATCCTGTGATCTGTCCATTGTCATCGACATCAATGCCTTCTGCTGCTGGTACCTTAGGAAGCCCAGGCATAGTCATAACCGTTCCGGTGATGGCTACGACAAATCCGGCACCTGCCGATACATAAACTTCACGGATATGGATCGTAAAGTCTTTCGGACGACCAAGCAGTGTTGGATCATCGGAAAGCGAATATTGATTTTTCGCCATGCAGACCGGCATATTGCCAAATCCTAATTTTTCCAGTCTGACCAGTTCTTTTTCTACCGCTTTATCATAAACCACATCTTTTGCTCCATAAATCTCTTTGGCAATCGTCTCTATTTTTTCCGTCAGAGATTTGGAATCTTCATACAGGCAGTGGAAATTGCTTTCTTTGTTTTCAATGGTATCGATCACTTTATTTGCCAGTTCAATACCGCCTTCGCCGCCTTTTTCCCATACTTGTGACAATGCAAATTCGCAGCCTCTCTCTTCGCAGAATTCTTTTACATAATTCAATTCCGCTTCGGTATCGGTCACAAACTGATTCAATGTCACGACACAAGGTACGCCGTATTTGGATACATTTTCAATATGTTTTTCAAGATTGATAATCCCTTTTTTCAAAGCTTCTAAGTTTTCTGTACCAAGGTCTTCTTTCTTCACACCGCCATTGTATTTGAGGGCACGTACCGTAGCTACAAGAACTACAGCATCCGGTTTCAGATCTGCCATACGGCATTTGATATCAAAGAATTTCTCGGCTCCGAGGTCTGCACCAAATCCAGCTTCCGTGATTGTGTAATCCGCTAATTTAAGGGCTGTTTTTGTCGCTCTCACACTGTTACATCCATGCGCAATATTGGCAAACGGGCCGCCATGTACGAGCGCCGGTGTATGCTCCAATGTCTGAATCAGATTTGGTTTCAATGCTTCTTTTAACAAAGCTGCCATCGCACCAACGGCGTTGATCTCTTTGGCTGTTACCGGTTCCCCATCATAATTATAAGCAACGATAATACGTCCAAGACGTTCTTTCAGATCTTTCATATTATCTGCCAGACAAAGAATCGCCATGATCTCGGAAGCTACCGTGATGATAAAATGATCCTCTCGAGTCACACCATCTACTTTTCTTCCCAAGCCAACAGTGATATTTCGAAGAACACGGTCGTTCATATCGACGCAGCGTTTCCATACAATCTGCTTTGGATCGATGCGAAGAGCATTCCCCTGCTGGATGTGATTGTCAAGCATCGCTGCGAGAAGGTTATTGGCAGAAGTAATGGCATGAAAATCTCCGGTAAAATGAAGATTCAATTCATCCATCGGTACAACCTGCGCATAACCGCCGCCTGCAGCACCACCTTTTAATCCAAAACATGGTCCGAGAGATGGCTCACGAAGGGCAATGATGGCTTTCTTTCCAATTTTAGCCATCGCCTGACCAAGACCTACGGTCGTCGTTGTCTTTCCCTCTCCTGCCGGTGTCGGATTGATCGCTGTTACGAGAATCAATTTTCCATCCGGGCGGTCTTTGATCTGATCCCAAAGATCATCGGTAATCTTTGCTTTATATTTTCCATAAAGATCCAGATCATCCATTGTAATATCTAATTTTTCGGCTACTTGTTGAATCGGAAGCAGGTCTGCTTCCATAGCGATTTCAATATCTGATTTCATGTACAAAATCCTCCATTCTCTTTCTCCTGCTCCTCATAGTCCCCCTAAAAGTGACTAATCTTTATCCTATCATTTTTATAGTTTTTTGGCAAGCCACCCTACATAATCCGACACAATGTCGTGATCACTGCAGGCGTACAACATACGGCATCCCACCATTTCTTCTAACTCATTAAATACCATGCATCCACTCTTCTCTAACAAAAAATCCACTCCGACAAACGCTAAGGCACTGCCTCCTAACGCCATAATATACTGTCTGACTAACTCTTTTGTCATATTGTCCAGAGGATATTCTCGCACAGACCCACCCAGGGAATAGTTCGAGCGAAAATCACCAAAGCCCTGACGAAGTACCGCTGCATAAGGCTGTCCTCCTATAACATAGATGCGTATATCGCGGCTGTCACTGTCTATCCATTCCTGACACAACAACTTTCGGTTAAGAAGCGGTTGCAGTTTCTCCTGTGTTTTCTCTTCTTCATCCCATTCTTCCATAGATACCAGAAACACTTCGCTGCCGCCATGTCCACCAACCGATTTAAGCACTACATTATGTCCCATCAGACCGCATTTGTCCTGCCATTTCAATACTTCCTTTTTCAGCTTGATAAAAGCATTCTTCTTCCCATCCTCAATGGATACCTGTGTCATATCTGCCATTCCGACCGCATACTGCGTCAGATCGATCACAGTGCTTTTGGGTATCTGTAGTGGGATCTTTGCTGACCACTTTTGTTTGAGTTTTTGCAAAGTCACCGCTTTATCATTCCCGGTATGAACGATATCACTAGAATGAAATACCAAAACTCCATGACATTCATAGAACAGACTGACTTCAGGATCTCTGGTCCGATTGATCACAAAATCCGGCAAGGGGGACGTTTTGTACTGATCCTTTGTCACCAAGCAAAATCTCAGACCATAGGCTTTTCCTGCCTGTGCAAACATAGACACAAATCTACGGTTTTTCTCCCCTTCTGCTGTTTCATAAATCATATAACCTATGCGCTGCATTTATTCATCCTCTATGATTTCTCTCCTGTTTTCCTTCCAACACACGCTTAATATACTGCATGATCTTGTCTGCTGTATTTACCCCGGTACATTCTGCAATATTTCGAAAATGTGCATTGGAATTCACCTCACAGATCATATTTGCCGGTTTATCTTCACCACTTGCAAATAACAGATCAACGCCCGCAAAATCAAGCCCCAATGCAAGCACTGCGCGAACAGCAAGATCACATTCTTCCTGCGAAGCTTCATAAGCTTCCATCTGACCGCCATTCGATAAATTTGCACGGAAATCCGTTTTTGACCAACGCTTCATTGCCGCTACCACTTCTGTTCCTACAACCTGCAAACGCACGTCCACACCTGCACTCGCAGCAATAAACTTTTGATATAAAAATGGGGTGCCCGCCAATTTTTTCGTATACCTAAGTGCCTCTTCCCGATCCTTTGCCAAATAAACTTGCCAACCAAACGACCCAAAGCACTCTTTGATCACCATCGGATAGCCTATCTGCTTCTCGATCGAAGACAAAAAATCCACATCTGTATAACCCACAGCAGCAAACGTTAAGGGAGCAACAACAGATGGTATCAAGGAAAACGCCTCCTCCGATGCCTCTGTTAGCAACCGAAAAGTTTCACTCTTATCGTCACAAGCCGCAACCGCCTCAGGCGTGTTAAAGATCGGGATCCCCCGTTTTTGACAATAACGCTCCATCCATTTTGCCAAACGTATGTCTTTGTCCCAAAAAATAATAAACGAATATGACGCTAACTTTGCCTCATCAGATTCCATTCCATAGATTGCATGAAGCATAGCATTATCGCACAGATCCAGCCGGATCTCCTGCTGCCTTGCAGCTTCCCGCAGCCACTCATAATGCTCGACAAATTTACCGTTTTTTAGAAACGCATTTGTCACCAACAATCCCCGGATATTTTTTGTCGCTATCATACTCCATGCTCCTCCAGATCATCTACCATCCCTTGTAATGGATCTTGCTCTTCCGAGATCACATGCTCCGGATTTTCTAACATATCACTTGCAGAAAGTTCCTGTGCATAAGCTTCCAGCTCATCTGCTTCTGTTGCTGCATCGCCTCCTGACAGATATGCCTCAAACTGCTCCATCGTCATCAATACCTTTCTAGGCTTAGTGCCCTCTGCCGGACCGACTACTCCTGCTTGATGCAATTGGTCAATAATGCGTCCTGCACGATTAAATCCTATTGAAAAACGACGCTGTAATTGTCCTGCTGCCGCACGCTCTGATTCAATAACAAAACGTCCTGCATCGGCAAAATACTCATCAACATCCGGTTTGTCGGATACGGCTTCTGTCACTGTGCCATCCGGCTCTTCCGTAATTGCTGTCACCTCATGATTGTATTCCGGCTCTTCATTTGCCTCACATAGAAATTCAACCACATCGCTGACTTCTTTATCCGAAACAAATGCGCCCTGCACACGTACCGGCTCCGATTCTCCCGATGGAAAAAATAACATATCACCTTTACCAAGCAGTTTCTCTGCTCCACCTTTGTCCAGTATCGTTCTGGAGTCAATGGCTGATGATACCGAGAATGCAATTCTCGATGGAATATTCGCTTTGATAACGCCGGTGATGACATTTACCGATGGTCGCTGTGTTGCCAATACTAAGTGGATTCCCGCTGCACGTGCCAACTGAGCCAGTCTGCACACCGCATCCTCCACTTCTTTAGAAGCAACCATCATCAGATCAGCAAACTCGTCAACAATGATAACTAACGATGGCATTTTGGAATATCCTGCTTTTTCCGGATCCTCTACTGTCTTGATCTTTTGATTGTAACCGGAAATATTACGTACTCCCAATTCTTTGAATAAATTGTATCGTTCCATCATCTCCCGCACCGCCCAATTAAGCGCAGATGCCGCTTCGCGTGGATCCGTCACAACCGGACAGAACAAATGCGGGATTCCATTATATACACTAAGCTCTACCACTTTCGGGTCGATCATGATCAGCTTGACATCAGATGGATCTGCCTTATACAAAATGCTCATGATCAGCGTATTGATACATACTGATTTACCGGAACCGGTCGCTCCGGCGATCAATAAATGCGGCATCTTGGCAATATCCGTCATAATACGTTTACCGGCAATATCTTTACCAACCGCAAACGTAACCGGCGATTTTGCCTTACGGAAATCATCGCCCTCCAATAATTCTCGAAAATACACCGGACTTGGCTCCGGATTTGGCACTTCAATTCCAACCGCTGATTTTCCCGGGATCGGTGCTTCAATACGAACACTCGGTGCCGCCAAACTCAGCTTAAGATCGTCGGTAAGATTAGTGATCTTATTTACTCGGACACCCTGTTCCGGAAGCACTTCAAAGCGGGTAACGGTTGGTCCACAGGTGACCGGTCCCATCGTCACGTTCACATTAAAGCTTCGCAGCGTATCCTGCAGTCTGGCTGCTGTCTCACGAAGCTCACTGTCGCTGACCCTTCCCGGTATCTCCTTTGGAACACTAAGCAATTCCACCGGAGGAAATTCATATGGTTTATGCTGTTCTTCACTCTGCTTTGCAGTCATTTTTTCCTTACCGGACGCAAAAGCATCTGCAATCTCCGCAGCGTTATAGGTAGAAACCGCGCCACTTCCTCCTCGCACCGTACTGCTCTCTGATTTTGTCGTTGAACGTTCTGCTTTATTCTGACTATTACGATTTGTCCGACTTGTCTTTGCCGGTTTCTTCGGCTCTTCAGAAACCTTCTCTGTCATTGCCTGTGTCATATTCTCCTTCGTTTCCGCAATATAACTCTCAAGTGACTGCGTCGAAGGCTGCTCGTGTAACGGTGATGTGATCGTTTCCGACAACGGTTTATCAAACTTGCGTCGCAGTTCCTCACGATAGATCGGAATCTCCGAAGATGGCTCCACCGACATATGCTGTTCTTCCTGCTGCTCTTTTTGACGCTCTATCGACTCCTGTTCCTGCGCCTGCGTACGCACACTTTTCCCACTCGGTAATATCTCTTCCAGCTTTCCGGCTTTTTCTTTGGTTGTATTTGTATTTTTGCGATTTTCCTGTTCTTTTTCCTGCATCCGGTCTATCTGCTCATTCATCTGCTGCAAATTGACAGACTGCATTTGATGATCCGAGTATATCTTACGCCGTTTCGGTGGACGAACCTTGTAAGATGGCTCCGTGTAATCTTCTTCTTGACGGATCACCTCATAGGCTTCTCCCATCTCCTGATAATAGGCATTTCGCTTGCGCAGCATTGCCATCCATTCAATTCCATAAAATATGTAAATGCTAACTAATAATAATGCGCCTAATACGCAATAACCACCCACTTCACCCAGTACACGGAATACTCCTAAGTCGATGTATTTGCCAACAATACCACTGCCCGTCAATCCCATTAACGCCAACACGATTACCGTACCACTGGCAATTCTGCGCGGTACGCGTTTGTCTCCCGGATTTACGATCGAAAAAATAACAGCAAGAACGATTGCCATCGGAATCATCCATGCCGTCCAGCCAAATAATTTCATAAAAATGTTTTTTATTACCGCTCCAAATTGTCCGGCAAGCCCAAAGAAACTCACATAGCATAGCACTAACACAGCACAATTGAGCAAAATCGTCATTCCCTGCTCAAATGCGATATGGTCCTGATACTCGTTCATTTCTTCAATCGTGCGTCGACGATATGTATTCGTCCCGGTGCGACTCGCTTTCGATGTACTGCCGCTTCCATTCTTCTTGTGAGCCGTCGTTTTAGACGTTGTCCTGCCAGACGGCTTGGTACTATGTACTGCCTTTACTCCGCTTGTCGTTTTTTTGGCACTTCGCCCTCCGCTGCCTGCCTTTTTCTTTGCCGCAGATGTCTTTGCTGCCATGACACTCCTCCAATTATCTGAATATTCCATAGCCGACCGTGATCAGTCCTACGATCGCACAATAAACTGCAAATATTTTATATTTCTTTCCCTGTATCAAACGCATCATAATGCAGATTGACAAATATCCTACTATTGCGGAAATAACTGTCGCCACTGCACATGCCGGTACTGCTGACGCCTGCAGTGGAGCCTTAGCAACATCCTTTAACTCCAACACGACCGCGCCTAAAACAGCCGGGATCGACATAATAAAAGAATATTTCACAGCAAACTTCTTTTCAAAACCGCAAAGCAGACAAGCCGTGATCGTCGTTCCGGAACGCGACAGCCCCGGCATTGTTGCGATTCCCTGTGCAACACCGATCAATCCTGCATTGACATACGACGCCTCTCTTGGTCGTTTTGTTCCTTCATCTGCATAATCTGCAATAACCAAAAATACAGAAGTGATCAACAGACAGATGCCCGGAACGATCAACATAGTTCCTGCAAGTTCCACCGTATCCTTAAATAAGATGCCGATCACGCCTGTCGGAATCGTAGACACGATCACTAACATAACAAACTTTCGATAAGCTGTCCGAACAATTTTGTGATAATGACGCTCATTCCCACGAAATCCTGAGAACCAAATTCCGATATTTGCAAATACGTCTCCTACAATATGTAATCCTTCCACGATCATCTTCAAAATATCATGTCGGAATGCTACAAAAATAGCAAATAATGTTCCAAAATGCAGCATAACATCAAAGAAAAGGCCACCGCCCTCTAAGTCTATGTGCATGATCTCTTTCAAAATAACCAAATGCCCGGAACTGCTTATTGGTAAAAACTCTGCAAGTCCCTGAACAATACCTAATATAATCCCCTTCCAAACTGGCATATCCATCCTCATTTCTGTACGCAATCTTTACAGCTTCCCCCGCGCTCTGCGCACCTGAACACAACGGGTTATGTAAACTACTATAATGAGCCGTCTTATAGCTCATTATAGCATACCCTCATATCAACTGCAAATGTCTGTTCTGTTTTTGGCAATGCGCTGCTGCAATTCCTGCAGTGCTTCATGAATACCGCCCACACATTGATACAAGCCTGCCTCTACCGCCTGCCTGCCGACCAAGATTGTGCCCAGATCTCTGCTCAATATGCCCGGAGTGATCATCCACTGTTCGATCGTATCCTCACTCACGTTAGAATGGGCGGCAATGAATCCAGTGATCCGTTCCTGTATCAAACGAAAATACTCATATGTCTGCGGTGCTCCAAGCACCATTCCGCTCATGCGTACCGGATGAATGATCACTGTCGCCGATGGGGCGATCACTGTGTAATCTGCCGCAACTGACAATGGCACTCCGATCGAATGGCTGTCTCCCACAACAAGCGCTACTGTTGGCTTGGATAAACCAGCGATCATCTCTGCCAACGCAAGTCCACAGGACACATCTCCACCTACCGTATTGATCAAAAATAATATGCCATCCAATTTGTCACTCTGCTCTAACGACGCCAAGATCGGGAGCATATGCTCATATTTTGTCGTTTTGGTCTGGCTGGAAGCCGATTCATGTCCTTCAATCTCTCCAATGATCGAGACCAGCTGCATTCTCACCCCCGTCTCTTCATTCACCAGCAAACGCATTCCATATTCTTTTAGTACCTCGTCCATCTGCACACACCTCACTTTTCTGTTTCGTCTCTTGTAGTATGCGCCAAACAGATTTCTATTATACGGTTCTTGTGTTTATGTATCGATCCTGCGATAGATCATCGCTCCTAATATGCCAATTGCCGCACCTGACAGAGTCCCGGCAACAAGAAGAACCGGCATATAATAAATAATTTTTGCAGTCTGCATCACGTATG
>ENA-ORMN01003978-ORMN01003978.1-human-gut-metagenome-genome-assembly--contig:-NODE-3978-length-11051-cov-8.405238_pt1 | contig 11051 bp, 12 predicted proteins | sample MGYA00242102_ERZ508993 | MGnify/ENA primary metagenome ERZ508993 (study PRJEB26280, sample SAMEA2338770) | human gut metagenome | biome: human gut; feature: human-associated habitat; material: faeces... | reverse complement strand
ACGGTGCACGGCTGATTCTGGATCGCGTGCTCAATTTTATCGCGCATTGCCATAAAATATTTTCTCCTTCACTTCCGTGGCCGTGCATCTCCTGCGGAGCACAGCCCTGCCTTGGGACGGGCACTTTCCCCTGTCCCCTCTTTGCGGCAGCCCGCAGAACCGGCTGCCCACACTTTTTCTGCACAGAAAAACAGCCCCGTCCGTTCACGGGGCTGCAACGCCTTCTCAGCCTGCCAGACGGCCTGCAAACAGGCAGGCCAGAATAGCAACCACAAAGAACACCACGCCTGCAATGCGGGTGACCTTAGCCAGCATCTGATCTGCCGGGGTCAGACGTGCATTGTTGGCACCGCCCACACTGCCGTTGATGGCACCGGACAGGCCCTGACCGTGGGTGTGCTGCATGAGGGTGAGGAAAACGATGACCAGCGAAGCCACCAGCAGAATGGCACCGCCAACAATTTCGATAACAGACATGAATCGTAACGCTCCTTTTATTTGTAAATACGGAAAACTACGCAAAAATACAACTATATAGTAGCATAACAAAGCCAAAATTGCAAGTAGAATCCGCGCATTTAACCCGCTGCTTCCAGCGCGGTGCAGACCTGCGCAAAGATGGCTGCACCGGAGTACGCCGTGTGCACCGCACCGTCCTGCAATACCACAATGGTGTAGCGGGGCTTTTCTGCCGGCCAGAACCCCGCAAACCACAGGTTGCAGCGCTCGGTGCCCTCCGGGGTGAACTGCCCGGTCTGAGCAGTGCCGGTCTTGCCGCCCGCCCCGCCGGAAAGCCCGGCGGCATCCTGCGCGGTGCAGCGGCGGGCGAACTGTTCAAGCTCGCCATACCACCGCTCGGAACCGGCATAATCCGTCGCGAGCGCACAGAGCATGCTCATACCCTGCATAAGCGAGGGAGAGGCGAGAATTTCCTTTTCCGGCAGTACGCGGTAGTATTTCTCCATTTCGCTGTAGTGTCCCATACCGGGGTGCCGCTCGGCGTTGCGGATGAGCAGCTCGGACATTTTTGCGCTGTCCCCGCTCTCGATATAACACTCGAGCGCGTGGGCGTAGTCCTGCTTTAGCTCAAAGTACAGTCCGCCGCGGCCAAAAAGTGCGCGGCGCTTTTCCGGGGAGTACGTCCGTTCCATCTCCCAGAGAAGAAACGCGCGAAACTGCGGCCAGAGCCGGAACCGGCGCACGCCGTCGTAGAGCAGCATGGTCGTATTGCGCTGCAGCCAGTCGAGGAGCTCCCCGGCACGCACATTGCCGGTGATGACCTTCGCCATGTCGAGATCAAAGCTCTGAAACGGCGCAAGATCGAGAAGGAATCGCCGGATGGAAAGGCTGAACCGCTGCAAAACCGCGGGCTCAAAGTAGCGAAAAATTTCGTCATAGACCCGCGCGGTGATCTCCGGTGTGAAAGGCTTGTCCGGCGCCATGTACCGCGCCGCGATCACCACGGCGAGCGGATACCCGCTTGATTTCTTCTGTATGGCGGCGATTTCCGTATCCGTGGCGGCCACACCGCGCGCGTCAAAATATGCGCGGATATCCTGACAATCAAAGAGAAGCGCGTCCGCATCGAGCACGGTCATGAGTCCCGTGTACTGAAACGCCATCAGCTCGCCCGGCGGTGTGCCGCGCGAGAGCAGGACGAACTTCTTCCCGGAGCGGGAGCGGATATAATCGCACAGCGTGCGCCAGAACACGTCGTCCTGCTGCTGAAGATCATCAATGAGCAGGGTGCTCCAGTCGTCCGCCGTTTCCGGCAGGGCGAAGTCCGGTGCGGCGGCGGAGAGGGAGAGTACTTTTTCTCCCCGGCACAGCGTTTCCGCGACCGCCGTTTTGCCGAAGCCGCACGGTGCGCTGAAGAAAAGCACACGCCCCGAGCGCCGGAAATCCTCATACGCTCGGGCTATTGCAGGTTTTATGATAATGCTTTCGGGCAAAGCTGCTCCTTCCATTGCACATAGTGCGTCCATAGTACTTCTAAAATACTATGTATTGTAGCAAAGGGGTGTTTTATTGTAAATCATGCCAAAGTATGACCGCCGGTGGTTTTCTGTGTTACACGAAAGACGTTTTTTGTCTTTTTATCTCCATCGAAATACGCCGCGGAGGGGAGAGGCGCGGCGCTTCTTCGATGGGTGCTATTAAGCAAAAAAAGCCGCCCGGCAGAGGACATTGTGTCCCCGCTTGGGCGGCTTTCTCATCGGTTGTTGTAAACACAGCTTTTCGGTCATTCGGAGCAGATTATGCTTTCAACTTGCAACTAACTTAAAACTAATTTGCAACGGATCCGCGCAACTATTTCAGCAAATTCTTCACCGCGCGTTTGGCAAAACGCAAGATAAATAGCTTACTATTTTCTGGCAATACGCATGTTTACCGCGTTGCATTACTGAGCCCCCGCATAGTCTATAGCGATCTTGCGTCATATAGAGGCGATCTTAGCCCTTTTTCTGCAGTACGGCGCTCAGCTCCGTCCAGCTGCTCGATATCGTTAGCGCCTCATCCAGCGCCCGCCGCATGAGGTTGTAGCGGGTGGGCTCGCCGTTCTTTTCGGCAAAGTAGACCGACCGCGCCGTTTTGTGCCGCTGGGGATTTTTCACCACCGACAGGCCATGCTCCTTGCAGATACGGTCGGACATATCCCGCAGCTTGTAGTAGACCTCGTATTTTGCCTCCAGCTTTTTGCCCGTCCACATATTCACCGGATTCACAACAAAGTGGTTGTGATAAGTGCCGGTGTTGAAGTGGGTGGCAACAAGCACCTGCCGGTCGTTCCCCCAAAGCCGCCGCGCCGTCTCCACGCCGATGCGATGGCATTCCTCCGCCGTGACCTCACCGGTCTTGAAGGACTGGTAGGCGTGGTAGGCCACATTGCCGCCGGCTTTGCCGAAGCGCCTCTGCACGGCAGCCATCTCCCTTGCGGCAGACTCCGCCCTGCAGCCAATTCCGGTGACGGCGTATTGCTGCTCCCCCTCATCCAGGGTTTTTCCTTTGTCGGCAGCATACAGCAGCACCTGCTCCAGGTCGCTTAGCTTGGTCTTGCTGGGGTTGGTGCAGTAGTCCACCACACGGCTGACGCTGTCATGGATCGCCCAGATCTTCGTCACCGCCATCGGCATCCTCCTTCCCGTGATAGGCGCGCAGAAGCAGGCTCTCGATCTCGGTCAGGGCCTCGTCAAAGTCCCTCATGGCAAGCTCGTAGCGGACGGTATCGTGGAGCGTCGTCAGCTTCTGATACGCCAGCATCAGCTCCCGGCGCGGAGCCTCTCTCACCGCTGCGCCGGTTCCCAAGCTTCGGAGATATTCCGACATATTCATGCCGCATTTCTTTGCCTTTCTGCGAATGGTATTCTTCTCGGTTTTATAGACCCGCACATTGATTTCCTCTGTTCGATTCCGCATAGATATCACATCCTTTCAGCGGGGTTACAGGGGCGCGCCCCTTTCGTATCGGCAGATACGGGGGAATTGGGTGCCGCATGGCTACACAAATCCCATGCTCGTTATCCTTACGGATAAAAAGGCGGTGTATAGCCCCGCACCCCTTAAAGCGGCAATTCCTCATCGCCCTCCGCCTCCTCCCATGACGCAGATGACACTTGTGACGATGCTTGGGGAAGCCGGAAGGTTCCGTCATTCTGTTCCCGCAGTGACGCAAGTCTCTCGCTCCCGGAGGAACCGTCATGACCGTCAGCACCGTCATGCAGCTCCAAAAGCACCAGCCGGGCAGCCGCCGTTTTACGATACTCGTAGGTGATTCCCAGAGGCAGCAGCACATCGCTGTAATGGCGGGTCAGATGCTTGCTGGCGAGGTTGGGCTTCAGCTCCGTATTACCTACGGCGGCAAGCAGCTGGGACACCGTGCCCCGAAACCGCCTGTGTGCCAAGAGAAAATCCGCCACCTGAAAAACAAAGTCCGGGATGCGCTCCTTTCGCAAATCGTCGGCGCTGAGCGCCTCGGTAATCTCCCATCGAACGCCCCGCATCTTCGTTTTCACCTTCTTCTCCTCCACATCCCGGCCCGTAATGCAGAGGGTGGCGCAATCGCCGAAGCGGTCATCCTTGCGGAGAATCATCCCCGTATCCGCCACGCCCAAAATGCCTGTGGAACCGGTCATATCATTGAAAATATTGCTGCTGTCCCGCTCCTTTCGGGTGTGATGGACAACGAAGATGCAAATGCCGTGATCATCGGCGAGCTTTTTCAGGCCGGACAGATCCTTGTAGTCCTGGGCATAGGCATTGACCTTTGCGGAAGTATTGTCCCGCACCATTTGGAGGGTATCGATGAATATCAGGCCCGTGGAGGGAAATTCCCGCAGAGTCTCCTCGATCTGCCCCTCCAGCTCCGCGCCCAGCTGCCCGCAGGAAAAGCCGAAGCGGAGATTCTCCGGCGGAGAATCCGTCAGCTCCTGCATACGCTGCTGAACGCGCCATTCCCGGTCCTCCAAGGCCAGATATACCACATCGGTTTTTCTGGTGGGCAGCCCCCACACCGCCTCGCCGCGGCTGATTTGCAGGCACAGCCACAGCACCATCCAGCTCTTGCCGATCTTGGAGTCACCCGCTAAAATGGCGAGCCCGTCGGAGAGAACACCGTCGATGAGCATTTTGGGGTGGGCAAGGGGTTTGTAATACAGGGTATCGGCATCGATCAGTTGTAGCTTGTTCATGTGTTTCACCTTCTTTCTTTCGCTGGTAATTGTGTTTTTTGGTTGGTGCCGTACTTCCGATATCGTTTTTATATGCCTGCCCCGGGGCCTCCGCGGCGTCGCCGTGCTCGCTCTTTTGCGATCGTCGCACAGTCATATCTGTCTCGGTAACGGCTATTCAGTTGTCGAGGTACACGGGGGAAGCTTAGAAGCTCCTCTCACTTTCCCTTTGCCGAATTTTTTTCGGATTTTCCCGCTGCTTTTCAAAATTTTTTCTTTTGAGCTGGTAAATTATAAAAAGCCGAGCTTGTGCAGAGCTTTTTCAAAGTTCCCCTCACTTGGTAGGCAGCGAGAAGGCCAAAAAATTAACCCCCTTGAAAAATTCTTTTGTTTTGGCTCCAAATTGGAGCCATTTCCCTATGCGGGACTGCTCGCGGCTCCGAAATGGAGCCATTTTTCGTCTATGGCATCAAAAGTGATGCCATATCCATTCCGGATTTCATCGGTGTGGCATCAAAATGGATGCCATAAAAATAAGCGCCTGCCTCTTTTCAGAAGCAGACGCTCATTTCCCGTATTCAGTTTTTACCGCAGCAGCCGGATCAGCAGTTCATTGATATCCTCGGTGGGCTTGCCGCTTGCTACCAGCTTGTTCCGAAAGGACACCAGGGCCGTTGTCAGCAGCCGCCGCTCGCCGGCGCAAAGTGCTAACACTCGATTTCTTCTATACTTGAACATCACCACGCCTCAGCAATAAACCAGCTCAGAAAAGACAACCTCCTCCGCGCGGCTGCGGATGCTGTTCATCCGTCCCACCCGTTCCATTTGATTCTCAGCCTTCAGCTGCTCGGTGACGCCTTCGGCCTTCTTCATTTGCTCCACGAGCCGGTCAAACATGGCCTGCGCCGACTCGCCGATCTCGGCAAGATGCGGCTCTAGAGTCCCCGTCAGCAGCATCCCTGTGTAGATACCGTCCATGTGCGTGCGCAGATACCGCCTCCGCGCTGCTGCAAATCTGTTTTCCATGGCGCGCCTCCTTCATATACGCATTGTTTTTGGTTTCCCTTCGCGTATATGATAGCCCGGCGCTACACTAGAGTCCAATGTGCAATAATCGGATTTGCAGTCTTGACAACGGGATATATTTATTTTGCACCGGCTATTGATTTGTGCGTTTTTGTGAGTATAATAGATATTGAAATGTGTTTGTCACGAGATGTGCAACCAGTTGAATTATGTGTTTCCCGGCGCGTTGATTATGCTGAAAAGTGCGGAGGTGCGCTATGTTATATCGGAAAATTCAGCCGTATATCGAAAGCTACTTGAAGTCAGACTCAAACAAAGTGCTGATTATCGACGGAGCGCGGCAGATTGGAAAGACCTTTATTATCCGTCACGTCGGACAGCAGCTCTTTGAGAACTATATCGAGCTGAACTTTGCGGAGGATTATAACGGCCCCCGGCTGTTTGAGCAGGTCCGCACGGTCAAGGACTTCTATTTCCAGGTCAGCACCATCGCCGGCGAGAAAATGGGAGAGAGGAAAAACACGCTGATTTTCCTTGATGAGATCCAGGCGTATCCGCACCTGCTGACCATGCTCAAGTTTTTGAAGCAGGACGATAGGTACACCTATATTGCCAGCGGGTCGCTGCTCGGCGTGACCTTGAAGAAGACCACCTCGATCCCCATCGGGAGTATCGAGATCAAGCGCATGTTCCCTCTGGATTTTGAGGAGTTCCTGCTGGCAAACGGATTTAATCGGTTCGCCATCGATATGATGCATGAGAAGTTCCTTGCCGGCGAGAGCCTGGATGCGGCTATGCACGGGAAGGTGATGGACCTCTTTAAGAAGTACCTGCTGATCGGCGGGCTGCCCGACGCCGTGAACACCTTTATTGCAGACACCAATATCGTGAAGGTCAGGACGATCCATCGCGATATCCGCGCGTTCTATGCTGATGACGCGTCGAAGTACGAGGCGGACAATAACAAGAAGCTGAAGATCCGCAGGATCTACGATATGATCCCCTCCAATCTGGAGAGCAAGAAGAAGCGGGTGGTCTTTCAGGATATCGAGGACAAGCGCGGCAAGCGTTTTTCCGACTATCAGGATGAGTTTGAATATCTGATTTCGGCGGGAATCGCCTTGGACGTCAACGCGATCACCACCCCCGTCTTTCCCCTTACGCAGTCCGTCGGTAAAAACCTGCTCAAGCTCTATCTGAACGACGTAGGCCTTTTGACGGACGTTTTGTACGGCAGCAATATCCGTGCGATTCTGGATGATGAGACGGGGATCAATCTCGGCTCCGTGTATGAAAGCGTGGTGGCCCAGGAGCTGGCTGCGCACGGCTTCAAGCTGTTCTATTACGATAACCGCAGCAAGGGCGAGGTGGATTATCTGATCGACGATTACGACAGCCTCTCCGCCGTTCCCATCGAGGTCAAGTCCGGCAAGGACTACACCGTTCACAGTGCGCTAAACACCTTCGTAAAGAACGACGATTATCATGTGAAAAAGGCCTATGTTCTGTCCAATGCCCGCGAGATCACGACGAACGGTAAGATCACGTATCTGCCGATCTATGATGTGATGTTTTTGGAAAATGTGCCAACGCAACAAGAAATGAATTAATACGCTACCAACATACAGAGAATTTTGGAGGAAGCAAATATGACTTACCTTGATAGGGCAATTAAAGATGGATATGCCATTATTACCGGCCCGGAAAATAAGCAGAAGATCATCTATGTCACGTCTGATAATCACACAGAAAACTATAACGATCCCGAGGAAAAAGTTCGGGCTGAATTCTGGGCGGAACTGATCTACGAATACGACTACCCAGCACATCGCATTAAGGTTGAGGTGACGATCCCGGATCGTGTACCGACGGACCGTGCGGATATTGTCATTTTCTCTGATGATGAATGCAAAAAACCGTATGCGGTTGTAGAGTGCAAACGAGATGGCGTTACAGATGCGGAGTTCTTGCAGGCAATTGAGCAGGGTGTAGGCAACGCAACGTGGGTAAAGCTTCGTGCAAGCTATGTGGTTATTATTGCTGGCGCTACTCGTCGGGTGTTGGATTTCTCGGACGATAGTACCGGCATTCTCGAACGAGAGAATAATATCATTGCCGATCTTCCAAAAGCCTATGGAAAACCGCAAGCATTCCGCTTTTACAGAGGTGGAGAATATACAGATGTAGACGGCAAGAAAAAGAAGGCCCCTGATATCCAGCCGGTTGCCAGAGAAGATTTGATTACTGCTATCAAGAAATGCCACAATACGCTTTGGGGCGGCGGCAGGCTGTCTCCACCGACCGCTTTTGGCGAGCTCTGCAAACTCATCTTTGTCAAAATCAGCGATGAACAGAAGCCACGGAAGAAAGGCGAGCCCTACCAGTTCCAGATCAAAACTCATGAACCCTCGTCCAAGCTGGCCAAAAGGATCAACGATCTCTACAATGAGCAGAAGGTAAAAGACCCCGAGGTGTTCACGGACTCCATCAAGGTCGATGATCGGGTACTGCGCACGGTCGTATCGCACTTGGAGGCAATCAACCTGAGCAAAACCGACCTCGATGTGAAAGGCGTTGCGTTTGAGCAGTTCATGGACGGCTTTTTCAAAGGAGATTTCGGTCAGTATTTCACGCCTCGCCCCATTATAGAGTTTGCAGTAAAAATGATGAAGCCGCAACATGACTGGAATGTTCTGGACCCGGCCTGCGGTTCCGGCGGCTTCCTTCTGCATGCGCTTGATTTCATGCGTACAAAGGCAGCGGATTATTTTGATCCCGGTACTGTCGAGTACTACAACTATTGGCACGAATTTGCCTCTAAGCATCTTTTCGGCATTGAGATCAATGACGAAATAGCCCGCGTTGCGAAAATGAATATGATTGTACATGATGACGGGCATACCAATGTCATCAGCTTCGACGCGCTGGACAGCATTGAAAAGATGCACGATCACAACAGCGGATTTGAAGAGGGCAAGTTTGGTTTGATCCTGACTAATCCGCCGTTTGGTTCAACAATCAAGAAATCAGAAAAGCCTTATCTGTCAGGATACGAGCTTGGAAAGACGAAAGATGCCAAAGGAAAAGAGAAGGATCGTCCGCAGCAGAGCTCTGAGGTGCTGTTTATAGAGCGCATTTGGAATTTTCTTAAGCCAGGCGGCAAAGCCGCTATTATACTGCCGGACGGAATTCTGACAAACAGCTCAGCCCAATATGTAAGAGATTATATTCTGGAGAAGTTCCAGCTGCTTGCGGTTGTGAGCTTGCCTCAGCATGCCTTTGCTCATTTCGGCGCGGGGGTCAAAGCGTCTATTATCTTTGTGCGGAAGAGGAAAGCAACTGAGAAACCGGATCCGAATGAAGCGATCTTCATGGCCGCTCCGGAATTGATCGGTTATGACGCGACAGGCCGAAAGACCGACTCTCAGCTTGATGAGATTATCGAGAAGTATGAGGAATTTCATAAGGACGCGGCACCTTTTTTTGCATAACCCCCGATGCGAATGACCTTTGCGTCTTCGCTATCAAACGGGGGACCATCGAACGTAGAATTGACCCACATTTTTATTTGCCGAAGTTTCGAAAGATCATTAAAGACATACAGAAAGACAGATTTGTTCGTTTAGGGGATATCGCTCAGTTTTCAAAAGAAACATCTGATTACTCAGAGTATGAATCAGGTGAGTTTAAGTACCTTGAAATATCAGGCGTGTCTTTGGGCCTCAACAAATATCGGACAACTACTGTTTCAGTATCCAATGCCCCAAGTCGTGCAAAAATGAAAACTCAAGATGGAGATATTGTTATTGCCTTAACTAGACCGCATAGGGGAGCAATTGCTCAGATTAAGGAATCTGGAGTTATTTCTTCGACAGGTTTTTCTGTCATTCGAAAGGTCGTCACACAAATTGATAGAGAATGGTTGCTGTTTGTCCTGCTAAGCAACCTTTCTTTACAACAGATGCTCCAACGGAGCAGTGGCGGAAACTACCCGGCTATTATCGAGGATGAAGTCAAGCGAATATATATTCCTATTGTAGATTACTCAAAACAACTTCAAATGGCAGCAAATATGAGGACAAAAGCAAAAGAATTTGATGCTCAAATACAAACATCTAATAGTTTCCTTAACAACACGTTGTTTATTCTTGAACGGGTTGGGCTTACATTTGATAAGGACAATAACAACTTAGCTTTTGCTATCACTCGGTCAATTGTTGAAGACCGTATTGATGCAGACTACTATTCTCCGAGGTTTGTTTCATTTAGAAATCAGATCGAACAGTCGAGATTTCCTGCGATTCCTGTTGGTGAAATTAGTGAGAAAATTGTATCTGGATTTGCTGCAGGAAAACAGGATCAAGCCGATGATTTGCCGGAGGATCAGCGAGTTCCTCATCTTCGCCCATTCAGCATAACACCTGAAGGCGAGCTGTCGTTTGAAACAAAGAAGTATGTGCCTAAGAGCCGACTAAAATCCGAAGATTATTGCAAAAAAAACGAGGTTATCCTCTCAAAGGCCAAGCGAGTTATCAAAAACGGTTGTGTCGCAGTGTAACAACTTTATAATTCATAAAATTCAGAATCCAGATGATATCCAATATATCTCTCGAATGGTTCCCTACATGAATCAAGGAATGGTTGATCGAATAACATATCTGCGCCGAGGATATGCCTTGGTTTTTGGAACCGCTATAAATCTACCCACACTAACTGCCTTTGAAAAAGCGAGTCCATCTCCCAATAGCGGGAACTCCAATATTGTAGAAAAATGGTATGTTGACTGAAGCCTTTTTCAGGTGTATAGGTTTTAGCACAAATAATCCTTGCAGCAGGTATTATAATTAATATTGCTTGTACAGGCAATACAAAATTCGCTTTATTCACCCTCGTCAAGCGAATAAAGCGAATTTTCGGTGAATATTCGGCGAATTTTCAGTCGCAGAAGCAGTGAATTACACTTTTCAATAGAAAAACAGGTTGAAAAAACACACTTTTCGTTTTCTCGACGCTGAGTTTATCCCGACAAGAAGCTCTCAAACGGGGCGTCGTCGCTCAGGAATGTATCCATCATAAACCGTGCGCCGAGGCGGAAGCCGGTGATGAAGGTGTCCAGCTCGGATTCGCCCATGAATTCGGCGTAGGCGTTGCAGAAGCGAAGGAACAGCGCCTTGTTTTCGCCGGCGAGCTGCTCGGTGAGCTTTTCCTCCAGGTCGTTCAGAGAGTCGGACGCCTTTTTCACAGGGCTCTTGGGACGGTAGCCGCGATCCTGCGGGTCGATGTTGCCGTAGTACAGCTCCTCGATGATATTTCCCCTCATTGCCCGTCACTCCATTTCTGCAGCTCCCAGAGCCGGTC
>ENA-ORMN01003972-ORMN01003972.1-human-gut-metagenome-genome-assembly--contig:-NODE-3972-length-11059-cov-17.892039_pt1 | contig 11059 bp, 8 predicted proteins | sample MGYA00242102_ERZ508993 | MGnify/ENA primary metagenome ERZ508993 (study PRJEB26280, sample SAMEA2338770) | human gut metagenome | biome: human gut; feature: human-associated habitat; material: faeces... | reverse complement strand
GCCGGCTTCAAATGTTTAACTTTTAGCGCGGTAAATTTTTACCGAAGTATTGCATAATCCAATATTGAAATAATTTAACTGGTTTTATTACGGAGGCAATTTTATTCCATAGGCTGTTTCTGTTTGAGCGTTTCTATTTAGTTACAGAACGCCCAGAAAAGACGATTATTGTGTTTCCTGCTTTTAGACGTGTCGCGAAGCGAAAACTCCGCCGTCGGCACACAGAATAATTCACCCGAGCCCAAATCCTGAATCTGCCGACCTTGAACGTAACCCGATAGATACCAAGGCCCTATAAGACGGCACCTATTTTTCGTAAGATAATATGGGGAATAAGTTTTTATTCCCCGTTTTTTATGTTTACCTTTGCAGTCCTCGCCGATCGGCGGGGAATGTGGAAAGATTTGACTGATTGCAAACCACAATAAAAAATAGCTAAAACAGCTTTTTTATTCCAGCAGCCAATTTTTCCCCATTTTATACGTTTAACTTCCAAAATAAATGTAAAATGGGATTTTTATTTACGTCGGAGTCCGTGTCCGAAGGACACCCCGACAAAGTTTCGGATCAGATTTCCGATGCCATTCTCGACGAATTCCTTCGTCACGACTCCAACTCCAAAGTAGCCTGCGAAACGCTCTGCACCACCGGTCTGGTCGTCGTCGCGGGCGAAGTGCGTTCGAGCGCCTACGTCGATATCCAGCACGTAACACGCCGCGTAATCAACCGTATCGGTTATACCAAAAGCGAATATCAGTTCGACGGTAATTCCTGCGGCGTGCTCTCCGCGATCCACGAACAGTCTCCGGACATCAACCAGGGTGTCGTGCGCGAGGCCGAAGAGGAACAGGGCGCGGGCGATCAGGGCATCATGTTCGGCTATGCCTGCAACGAAACGCGCGAATACATGCCTGCGACGCTCATCCTCTCGCACGTCATTCTCAAGGAACTGGCCGTCATCCGCCGCGAAGGGCAGGTGATGACCTACCTGCGTCCCGACGCCAAGTCGCAGGTAACGATCGAATACGACGAACAGACGCACCGTCCGCTGCGCGTACATACCATCGTGGTTTCGACCCAGCACGACGATTTCATCCCCACGAGCAAGGGCGTCACCGAGAAAATGGCCGAAAAACGCATGCAGGAGAAGATCCGCGAGGACGTGCGCACGATCCTCATTCCACGCGTCAAGGCCCGTCTGGAGCGTGCCAAGGATAAGTTGGCGCGACTGATCGGCGACGACTATATCCTGCACGTGAATCCCACGGGCAAGTTCGTCATCGGCGGCCCGCACGGAGATACGGGACTCACGGGCCGCAAGATCATCGTCGATAGCTACGGCGGACGCGGTGCCCACGGCGGCGGCGCCTTCTCGGGCAAGGACTCCTCGAAGGTGGACCGTTCGGCGGCTTACGCAGCCCGCTACATCGCCAAGAACATGGTGGCGGCCGGGATCGCGGACGAAATTCTCGTGGAGTTGAGCTATGCCATCGGGATCGCCGAACCGATCTCCGTCTTCGTCGATACGCACGGTGCGGTATGCAGCCGCAATCCGAAGCTCGCGGACATGACCGACGGGGAGATCGCCCGCCGTATCGCCAAGCTCTTCGACCTGCGTCCGGCAGCTATCGTAAAGAAATTCGGCCTCAAAAACCCGATCTTCGAAGCGACGGCATCCTACGGACATTTCGGCAACCGCCCCTACACCCGCAAGGAGAAAGTGTGGGAGGACGGCCGCGAGGTGGAGCGCGAGATCGAATTCTTCGGCTGGGAAAAGCTCGATGCCGTCGATCTGATCAAGCAAAAGTTCGGACTATAACGCGACCGACCGCACAAGTAAAAAGTCCCCGAAAAGGGGACTTTTTACTTGTCTGCATCCGTAGGCGAGCAGCGAATTCTTTCGAGTTCCTCAAACCGAAAAACAGTGCGCACGGACTCCGTTCCGTGCAAATCCGCGAACCGCCCGGCATATACTGCGAGGGCTGTGAACTATTCGTTCACAGCCCTCGCAGCCTTTTAATATGATTCAATTAACCCAATAACATACGATCCCTGTTCCTCAACTCCGCCGTAATGTCCTTCATTTCGCCGTCCGTCACCCGGTAAAGCCGCTGGTTCGTCGAAGCGGAATCCAAGCCTCCCAAATGTGCGACATACGGTCCCAGCTTGATATAATCAAAACTGCGCGGGTCGATACCTGCGGCCAATTCAGAACGCCCCGAATACCAGCCTGTCTTCAGCCGGCCCTCGGTCGCAGCCCGCACACAGGCGCTCCAATGCGCGACATCGCCGGGCGCTGCATCGCCTCCCATAAAACAAACGCAGGTAATCGCATTTCCGTATCCCGACAACAAACTATTCAGCAAATTATCGTCCAGCGGCTCCCCGACCTCTTCCCACAGATGGGGACTGTGACACCCGGCGCACCGGTTCGGACACCCCGAAAGATTCAGAGCGAGGGTCACTTCGCCCGGAATCTCCTGGAACACCACATCAAAGCTGGCCAGGCGTAGCATAGTGACGACGCGCGGCCTCCTGCTGCCGAGCTTGAGAGAAGTTGCTGACACGCTTCATATAACCGATGATACGGGTCAGATAATCGAGATTCCTGCCGTTGCATTTCGGACACGCCTTGAGGTTGCGCTTGTCGATATGCCCGCAATCGTTGCAGACCGTATTCGGGATGTTGAACGTGAAATAGTTGCATCCCTCCTGCGAAGCCACGCGCAACAGGTGGCGGTACTGCTCCCGGCTCAAATGTTCCTGCAGGTTCATGTGCAGGGCCGAGCCGCCCGTGAGGTGCTCGATGTATTTGCGGCCGTGCAGTCGGAACTTGTCCACGATGTTGAGCGATTCGTCCTCGACGATGTAAAAATAGCTGTTGTAACAGTCGCGCCCCACCTTGTAGCCGTCGCGCTTGTCCCATTTGGCATGTTTCACTCCCACGTTCTCCGCCGGAATCATCTCGCAGTTGAACATCACCTCCTTCGAGCGGTACTTCTTGTTGTACTTTTCGATCATTCCGAGAATTTCCTGTGTAAAACGTTCGTAATCGGGATTGTCGTTGATCGGAATGCCGAGAAATTCGGCTGCTTCGACCAGTCCGTTCACACCGATAGTGAGGTACTGGCGCGACATATTGATATAGCCCGCATCGAACAGGGGCAGCATCCCCTTCGACTGCATGTATTTCAGGTTCTCGTTGTAGGCCAACTGCACCTTGTGCACCAGATCGACCACCTCCTCGAGGAAGAACTGATAGGGCATACCCTTACGTGCGGCGTACTGGATGCAACGGTTCAGGTTGATCGTCAGCACGCTCTTCGAGCCGGTCGATACGCCTCCGGCGCCGAGCGTGTAGCTGAACCCGTTGTCCGTAATTTCGTTGCGCAGGCGGCAGCAGCTCGAAAGCGAATCGGCATTGTCGCTCATGTAGGTAAAGAACGAATGTCCCTCGGCATACATTTCGGCCGTGAAATCGCCCCACTCCTTGTCCTTCACGTCACCGTTTTCCGTGAGTAAAGCCATCGTTTCGACCGGGAAGGTCAGCACGGTGCGGGTCCGTTCGCGGTTGAACCACTTCATGAAACGCTTTTGCAGCCAGCTGAGCGACTCCCAGTCGGGCTTGCTGCCGTCGGGGAAGAGGAAATTTCCGAACAGGCTCTCGAAATAGTAGCGGTCGTAGTAAGCAACGTTCCAGAACACGGCCTGGAAATTCCGCGCTCCGGTCGGCTGGTTGATCGAATAGACGATCTGTTCGAAACAGTCGGTGATGACCTTGTCGATCGTGCGCCGTTTCTTCGAGAGATCGACCACCTCGTCCGCCCGTTTGAAATAGTCGGTGCCGTACTCCTGGCCGATGAAATAGTTCATATACATCAGAAATTCGGGTGTGGCGCAGGCGCCGCTGAGCATACTCGACACGATAAAAACCATATTCACGAAGCCGCCGCAGAATGACTTGAGGTTGGTCGGGGCTTTCGAATTGCCCCCGATCGAAATCGTTCCTCCGATGAGCCAGGGATACATCGTAATCGAAGCGCAATAGTTGGCCAGCGAAGTTTCGTCGTTTTTGTAGATGAAATGGTCGTTCAGCATCTCGATATACTTGTCCGCCAACTCCTTGCCGTATATCTCCTTGAGGCGGTCGGTGAGCATGCGGCGGTTCAGACGGATGAAATTCGATTTGGGCAGCTCGCCGATGAGCGTAGCCATGTTCTTGTTCTCCACGTTGGCATTGGCGTCGAACTTGCTTCCTGTCGCGGCGTTCGAAGCATCGCAGTACTCCATGAGGAACTGCAACTTGTCGCGCACCTCCCGATCCTCGGTATGCCGCTGGCGATAAAGCATATAAGCCTTGGCTACCGTGTAGTAACGCTCGGCCATGAGCGCGACCTCCACCTGGTTCTGGATCTCCTCGACCGAGATGCCGTCGGTCACGCTGACCCGGCTCAGGATGTTGGTGATCACGTCCTGCGTAGCGAAACTCCCGACCGAAAGGAATGCCTTGGCGATCGCCCGCTGAATCTTCTCCATCGAAAACGCCTCCCGCGTTCCGTCCCTCTTGACAATGAATGTTTCCATAACGATTAAACTTCTCCTCAAATATTATATTATTATACTCATACTTTCAACGCTCGAATTCCCCACACCGATAACTCCACCGACGGAAATTCGGCCGATTCCGACCCGGCTCGACGGCAACAAATATCAGCCGCCGGGCTTTCTCCGCAGAAACACGACAAGCCGCACGTTCCGAGCCATACCGTACGCCTTCGTCGGCCAGATCGGTGTCGTCCGATCCGACGACTTTTTACCGACCCTTCGGAAAAACCGAAATACACCTCTTCTGAACGACGGATTCGCAGCGATCCGACCCGATACAACACAGGCAGGAATGGAATTTACAGAACCGGCAATAGATACGACGAAGCATCCGAAACCGTTCCGACGCTTTTCACCCGAAAGCAACGAATCTCGTCCCGGTACGGCAGGTCTTCTGACTTGTTCCGGACGGCACGCCTTCCCGGCCCGAACGGCCAGTGGCTGAGAGAATGTACCGCCCAAAAGAAACTTACAGCTACGGGGATAGTTCCTGACTTTCACAGGATTCCCTTTTAATCCCGGTGGATTCGCCCTCCACATCGGGAACCGATACCGAAAACAAATATAGGGTTTAATCGCATTCGATGGTCCGCCCCTCCGGCATTTTATGGAAAAGTTATCAACAATAACAGGAAAAGGCCGCCCCAAGGCACTCTGTCCATGATCCGATTTCAAAGCTGCACCCGTTCTTCCCCGAACATCGCCGGACAAGTCTTCGGGAAACCCGACGGGTGCAAAAAACATCGGAAAGACCCGTGAAAAAATCAACGGGAGAACGACGGAACAAACAGAAGACAGGCCCGGACGCCTATCGGCATCCGGGCCTGTCTTCTATCCGTTTTACAACCGGCTTATTTACCGATCAACTTCTTCACCTCTTCATATACCGTCTGGCCGTTGTAACCGAACTTCTCGTCGAGGACCTTGTAGGGTGCCGAATAACCGAAGTGATCCAGACCGTGAATCATACCGTTTTCACCTACCAGTCCCAGCAATGTCACGGGCAGACCCGACGTAAGGCCGTAACGCACCACACCCTGTGGCAGAACGGTCTGCTGATAGGATTTGGGCTGGTCGCGGAAAAGTCCTTCGCTCGGCACGCTCACGATACGGACCGCGATTCCCTCCTTCGAAAGCAACTCGGCACCTTCGACCAGCGTAGCGACTTCGGAACCCGAAGCGAGCATCACCACAGCCGGTTTGGCGGCATCGACTACGATATAGGCGCCTTTCGAAAGCTGGGCAGCCTCCTCACGGCGGCTGTGATTGAGTGCGGGCAGATTCTTAATATTTTGCCGCGACAGGATCAGCGCGACGGGACGATGCTCCTCGATCGCCAATTTCCAAGCTGTAACGGTTTCCTCGCCGTCGGCCGGACGCAGCACCAACATAGAACGCTCCCCCCGGTGATTCTTCAAATGTTCCATCAGACGGATCTGAGCCTCGTGCTCGACGGGCTGGTGCGTCGGACCGTCCTCGCCCACACGGAACGAGTCGTGCGTCCAGATATAGATTACATGCAGGTGCATCAGGGCAGCCAGACGCACGGCGGGTTTCATATAGTCCGAGAAGACGAAGAACGTACCGCACGCCGGAATCACGCCCCCATGCAGCGCCATACCGTTGGCAATGCAGGCCATCGTCAGCTCCGAAACGCCTGCCTGGAAAAACTTGCCCGAAAAATCACCCTTCGAGAAGGCTTTGGTTTTCTTGAGGTAGCCGTCCGTCTTGTCCGAATTGCAGAGGTCGGCCGAGGCGACGATCATATTTTCGATCCGCTCCGCATAGAAGGAGAGCACCGAAGCCGAGGCGGCGCGGGTCGCACCGTCGGGTTTGATCTCGAGTCCCTTGTAGTCCATCTCCGGCACCTTGCCCGAGAGGAAAAGATCGAGTTTGCGGGAGAGCTCCTTGTGCTCGGAACGCCACGTCTTCTCCCTCTCGCGCTGCGTGCGCACCCATTCACGAAGCTCTTCGCGGCGGGCGTCGAACACCTTGCCGCTCTCGGAGAAGATCTTGAACGGATCCTCCGCATCGCCGCCCAGGTTGCGGACGGTAGCGGCGAAATCGGCTCCGGCAGCCGTCAGCGGCTGACCGTGCGTCGAAACCTTGTCCTCGAAGCTCGATCCGTCGGCCGCAACCGCACCCTTGCCCATGACCGTACGGCCGATGATAAGCGTCGGACGCTCCTTTTCGGCATTGGCAGCGGTAAGAGCTTCGCGGATCTGCTCTACGTCATGGCCGTCGATGGTGATGACGTTCCAGCCCCACGCCTCGTATTTCATCGCTACGTTCTCGGTATCCACCTCATCGACCTTGGTCGAAAGCTGAACGTTGTTCGAGTCGTAGTACATGATCAGATTGTTCATCCCCAAGTGGCCGGCGATGCGGCCCACGCCCTGCGACACCTCCTCCTCGATACCGCCGTCGGAGATGTAGGCATAGGTCTTGTGGGACTGCCACTCCCCGAAACGAGCCGCGAGGAACCGCTCGGCGATCGCGGCGCCCAGCGCCATGGCATGCCCCTGGCCCAGAGGACCCGACGTATTCTCCACACCGTGCAGCACGTCCACTTCGGGATGGCCCGGCGTGACGCTGCCCCACTGCCGCAGGTTACGCAAATCCTCCACCGTATAGGTTCCGGCCAGCGCGAGAGTCGAGTAGAGCATCGGCGACATGTGTCCCGGATCGAGGAAGAAACGGTCCCGGAAAGGATAATCCATCTGATCCGGATCGTAGCGGAGGAATTCGGTGTAAAGTACTGCCATGAAGTCCGCGCCGCCCATTGCGCCGCCGGGATGTCCCGATTTGGCTTTCTCGACCATCGCTGCAGACAGGATACGGATGTTGTCTGCAACGCGCGTGAGTTCGGATTTAGTAACCATAAGAGATTGTATGCTTTTATATTTTTTATGTATTGGCCTCACAGCCCGGGCCGACATTCGGCGCCCATCCCGGACGAATCGGCCGAATATGCACAACTCGGCCCGTTACCGGCAGAAAATATATGGAAACGAAGGACGAAGCCGAAGATCTTCCTTCTTTCCTCATTCTGCTCGTTCGGATCGAACGAGCGCGACTGCACACCGGTCCCCCGCCGCAGTCCCGCGTTCGGTGGTACAAATTTAATACAAATCCGGTCTATCCGACCTGCTTGAGCGCCAAAAATTTCTTCTTTTCGAACTTTTCCCGGGCATAAGGCAAGGTCACTTCGAAGCGACGCTCTCCCGAAGAGGGGATATCGAACATCGTGTCCATCATGATCGCTTCGCAGATCGAACGCAATCCCCGGGCACCGAGCCGGTACTCGATGGCTTTATCGACGATATAGTCCAACACCTCGTCGTCGAACACGAGCTTCACGCCGTCCATCTCGAACAGCTTTTCATACTGCTTGATGATGGCATTTTTGGGCTGCGTGAGGATCGAACGCAGGGCCTCGCGGCCGAGCGGCTCCATATAGGTCAGCACCGGCAGGCGGCCCACCAGTTCGGGAATCAGACCGAACGACCTGAGGTCCTGCGGCATAAGGTATTGCATGAGGTTGTTGCGGTCCACGGAATCGGCATTCATCCGTCCGTAACCCATCGCCCGGGTGTTGAGCCGCTGGGCGATCTTCTTCTCGATGCCGTCGAACGCTCCGCCGCAGATGAACAGAATGTTGCGCGTATCGACCTGCACGAACTGCTGCTCGGGATGCTTGCGCCCGCCCTGGGGCGGAACATTGACCACCGTGCCTTCCAGAATCTTCAGCAAAGCCTGCTGCACTCCTTCACCCGATACGTCGCGCGTAAGCGACGGATTGTCGCTCTTGCGGGCGATCTTGTCGATTTCGTCGATGAAGACAATTCCCCGCTGGGCCAGCTCCACGTCGTAGGAAGCCACCTGCAACAGCCGCGAGAGAATACTCTCGACATCCTCGCCCACGTATCCCGCCTCGGTAAGTACCGTAGCGTCCACGATGGTGAAGGGCACGTTCAGCAATTTGGCGATCGTGCGGGCCATCAGCGTCTTGCCGGTACCCGTCGGGCCGACCAGCAGAATGTTCGACTTGTCGAGCTCCACTTCGCTCGCCTCGCCCGAAGCATGCAGCAGCCGCTTGTAGTGATTATATACGGCCACCGACATATAGCGTTTGGCATCGTCCTGCCCGATCACGTACTGATCCAGAAACTCCTTGATTTCATTGGGCTTGAGCAAATCCTCGAATTTCAACGAAGTATTCTTTTGCTCCTTGCGACGGGATGCGGCTTCGTCATGCAGCACATCGTTTTCGATGAGCATCTGGTATCCTTTCGCAATACATTTGCTGCAAATATTGCAACCCTTGGACGAACTCAACAGGATCGCACCGTCGCGGCGTTTGGCCCCGCAGAACGAACACGCATCGCTCTCGTTGCCGTAAAGGTCTTCTCCGTAATTTTTAGCCATAGGTCTTTAGTTTTCCTTCGAATTTCGTTCCCGGTCCCGGTCGAACTTTCGGACGAGCCTCTGCCGGGATAAAGTCGAAAACAAACTCCCGTCATCATCTCTACCCGGCCGTCGATCGGCCTCGTTCCGACGTCGCACACCGGAAATATCGAACCGGGTTCTTCATTTATTCCGCTCGGCCTATCGAGCGCCCCGCTCTGCCTCCGCTGATCGGAAACGATGCATTTTCTCTCCCGAAATCGACCGTCCCCTGCAGATTGAAACAGAAATATTATCCCCGCTTGGTCAGCACCTCGTCGATCAGCCCGTACTCCTTGGCCTCCCGGGCCGACAGCCAATAATCGCGGTCGGCATCCTTTTCGATCTTCTCGATCGGAGCGCCCGAATGGGCCGCAATGATCTCGTACAGCTCCTGCTTGGTCTTGCGGATCTCGCGGGCCGTGATCTCGATATCCGACGCCTGCCCCTGGGCCCCGCCCAGCGGCTGATGGATCATCACCCGCGAATGAGGCAGCGCCGAGCGCTTGCCCGCAGCACCGGCGGTCAGCAGCACGGCCCCCATCGAAGCGGCCATACCGGTACATATTGTAGACACGTCACTCGAAATATATTGCATGGTATCGTAAATGCCCAGCCCGGCGTAAACACTTCCTCCCGGCGTATTAAGATAAATCGATATATCTTTTCCCGGATCGGCCGAGTCGAGATACAGCAATTGTGCTTGAATCACATTGGCGGTATAATCATCGACTTGTGTTCCGAGAAAAATGATGCGATCCATCATCAATCGCGAAAATACATCCATTTGAGCCACATTCAACTGCCGCTCTTCAATAATCGTAGGAGATATATAACTACTTGTTATATCGACATATTTATCCAGGGCAAGGCCGTTCATTCCCAAATGTTTGGTCGCATATTTTCTAAAATCGTCTGCCATAATCGAAATGATTTACGGGTTACTAAAATTTTCTTCAAACAAAGATAGAAATAAAACCATTATTCCGCAAATTTTGAGTTTTTTTGAGAGAGAATAAGGTTTATTCATAGGCATAAAAAATCAGCCCGGATTAGGGGCTGATTTCCGACAAATAAGAATGTCTAATTATTTGTTTTCAAACATTTTGTAAAAATCTTCGACCGAGATGTTTTTCTCGTTCAAGGTTACATGCGACTTGATCGTTGCAATGATTTTTTCTTCGGTAGCCCGTTCGGCGATACTGCTTACGATTTTTTTATCTTTAAGCATATCCGAAGCATACTTATCGAGCAAATCGTCGGGAACATTCATCATGCCGTATTGTGCAAATTGTGCCCGTGTGGCTTTCTTGGCCATTTCGAGCATATCGGCATCGTCGACTTTCACTTCATACTTCCGTACGATTTCCTCTTTTATAAGTTGCCATTTCAAGTCGGGAACCATCTTGGGATACTCCTCAGCAACAGATTCTGCCGTACGTTTTTCTCCTGTTACGACCAACCAGCGTCTCAACAAATCGTCAGGGAGTTCTATTTCACCTACTTTCGCTTCCAATGCGGCACGAGCATCGAGACCGAATTTATAATCGCTCTCGGGCTGCATCTGCGCAGCAAGCATCTCACGAACTTTGGCCGTAAATTCTTCTTCGGTCTTTACGACATCTTTTCCGAAGGCATTATCGTAAAGTTCCTGACCCAACTCTGCCGGTTTAAAACCGAGAATAGAGGTTATCTCAACTTCGAAATCGGATTTCATATCGGCCGTATTCTCCTTTCCGATATGCAGCATGGCTGCCAGTTCGGTGTCATTTCCGCCACAAGCTACCGACGGATTGAATACGACTTTATCACCGACTTTCTTCCCTACATACCAATTATCTTGAGGATTGGTCCCTGTCGGATTTTCATAAGCTGTAACTTCGGATGTCGCATCAGCTAAAGAGCCTCCTATTGAATAATGAATATCCTTCCCGATTTTTCCTCGGTATTGCAGGCTAAGTTCCCATCCCCGGTTTCTCATCCTTGCGTTATTCGTATTGGGAGCCTC
>ENA-ORMN01003969-ORMN01003969.1-human-gut-metagenome-genome-assembly--contig:-NODE-3969-length-11067-cov-3.730930_pt1 | contig 11067 bp, 10 predicted proteins | sample MGYA00242102_ERZ508993 | MGnify/ENA primary metagenome ERZ508993 (study PRJEB26280, sample SAMEA2338770) | human gut metagenome | biome: human gut; feature: human-associated habitat; material: faeces... | reverse complement strand
AAAGATCATATCGATCCGGTCCTTGGAATCCAGTTCTTAAGTGAAGCTTATTACAAAGCAGATGATGATTACACAGGAAGAACAACGGTACCGGCTCTGATCGATACAAAGACAGGAAAAGTTGTAAATAACGATTACACCTGGCTTACCAATTATTTTGAAGTAGATTTTAAACCGTTCCACAAAAAAGGAGCACCGGATCTTTATCCGGAAGAACTCAGAAAAGATATCGATGAGATGAATGACTGGCTCTTTGATAACATTAATAATGGAGTTTATAAAGCAACCTTTGCAAGATCAAAGGAAGCTTACTGGGATGCCTATAATTCTTTTTATGCAGCAATGGATATTCTGGAAAAACGTCTGGAAAATCAGAGATTTCTCTTTGGAGATTATGTGACAGACAGTGATGTGAGACTGTATGTGACGCTGGCGAGACTGGATATTCGTTACACCTGGCAGCTTGGACATACCAAACACCGCCTGATCGATTATCCGAATCTGTGGGGATATGCAAGAGACCTGTATCAGATTCCGGCATTCAGAAACAACACCTACTTTAAGGATTTCGCAAATCCAAACAACAAGAAGGTCGGCGCATTATTTTTTGAATCTTTCAATGCAAGATTTCTGGATGAGATCAATTTTGATGCATACTGGGGTGCACCGCATGACCGTGCACATTTAAGCAGCGATCCGGGCAATAAATTTAAGGCAGAAGAACAGTAGGAGGAACGAATTATGGCAGATTTTGAATATGTAGATGTAAATGGAAGACAGATCAGAGTAAGACCGAGAGAAACTGCACAGGAAATTGATGAATATGGAAATTTCCATCGTCAGCCAAACCGCTTCACGGAAGGTTTTGGAGAAGGGAAAAATCCGGTAGAAAAAGACAGATATATTCTTTTCTGGGCAAAAGGATGCAACTGGTCCAATCGGGCAGCGATCGCAAGAGAGCTTCTCGGACTTGAGGATGCAGTGAAAGTTGAGATCGTAGACTGGACAGACCGGGAAGAGAATCTTGGATGGGAATTTGTAAATTCCCCGGATCATATCAATCCGGAAACGGGCGCACAGTTCTTAAGTGAGCTTTACTACAATGCGGATGAAGAATACACAGGACGTACAACCGTTCCGGCATTTGTAGATTATAAGACAAAGAAAGTGGTAAATAATGATTACCACTGGCTTACAAATCATCTGGAAACAGCGTTCAGGCCGTTCCACAAAAAGGGAGCGCCGGATCTTTACCCGGAAGAATTAAGACCGGAGATCGATAAGCTGAACAAATGGCTCTTTGAAAATGTAAACAACGCTGTTTATCGAGCGCAGTTCGCTGAATCCTTACAGGCATTTGCCGATGGATATGAGACATTTTTCGCAGGGCTTGATGCAATGGAGGAAAGACTTGCAGACAAGAGATTCTTATTCGGAGATTATGTGACAGACAGTGATATCCGTCTTTATACAACCATCGCAAGACTGGATGTGTCTTATTCAAGAAATATCGGACCTTGCAAACACCGTCTGGTAGATTACCCGAATCTGTGGGGATATGCAAGAGATCTGTATCAGATCCCGGCATTCAGACATAACACATATTTTAAGGATTTTGCGGCATCTGTCGATCTGAATGAAGCAGATGAAGAGTATTGGGAAAATACATACTATGATATCGTGGTGCAGGAAACAGACTGGGATACTATCTGGAAGACACCGACAGGAAGAGAATCACTCAGTAAAGATCCGGCACACAAATTTAAAGCAGAAAAATAACAGACGAAAGACGAGGAAAAATATTATGAAAAAGTTGGCAAGCATTTTAGCAGTTACACTGGCAGCAGGAGTCCTGGCTACAGGATGCGGATCTTCTTCAGGAAGCGCTTCAAAGGACAGCTCTTCAGACAGTGGAAAGACAGTAATCAAAGCAGCAACCGGAGCAAACGCAAAACCATATGTCTATGTAGGCGATGATGACAAGCCGGCAGGATACGATGTGGATGTACTGAATGCAGTTTTTGATAAACTTCCGGATTATGAACTGGAATACGAAGTGACTGATTTTGGATCTGTACTTTCCGGACTGAACAGTGGAAATTATCAGATCGGAGTCAACAACTTCTCTTACAACGAAGACCGTGGAGCAAGTTATCTTTACTCTTATCCATATGACAAGATCAGCTATGTATTCGTAACAAAGAAAGGTGGAAAAGCGATCAAATCATTTGAAGATGCAGCAGGACTTTCTTTTGAAGGTGGTACGGGAATCAGCGTATCCAATGCAGTAGAAGCATGGAATGAAAAGAATCCGGATAAAGCGATCAATATTACTTACTCGGATGCAGATACATCTGTATTTTTACAGCATGTAGCAGACGGATCGCAGGATTTTACGATCATCGATCTGGCAATGTACAACTCTTACATGGAAGAATTTAACTATGATGTGCAGAAAAATGATATTCCGGAAGATGAAGCAAAAATGATTGCAGAAAACTCTTATGCATATTATATTTTCCCACAGGATCAGAAAGATTTAAGAGAACAGGTAGACAAAGCGCTGAAGGAGCTGAAGGAAGACGGAACCCTGACTGAGATCAGTAAAAAATGGTATGGTCAGGATACTGCACCGGAGGATGATAAGTTCGAGGAGACGATTAACTAATGGGTAAATTATTTGATGGAAAACTGGTATTTACACAGATACCGCTACTTTTAAAATATCTTCCGGTCACAATGGAACTGGCTGTCACAGCAATGATCGCCAGTCTCATCCTGGGACTGCTCCTTGCACTTGTGAAGATTAAAAAGGTACCGGTACTGAAACAGCTGGTAAGTATCTATATCTCGGTCATCCGCGGAACGCCGGTCCTGGTTCAGTTATATGTGACCTATTTCGGTATTCCGATGTTCCTGAAATATATCAACTTTAAATGTGGAACCAACTACAATGTCAATGGAGTCGCACCAATCGTATATGCATTCGTTGCTCTGGCACTCAATGAATCTGCATTTAACGCAGAGATCATCCGTGCCTCCCTTGAATCAGTAGATAAAGGACAGGTTGAGGCAGCAAGCGCTTTAGGAATGAATTATTTCCAGGCATTGACAAGGATCATCCTTCCGGAGGCAATCGTGGTAGCACTCCCATCCCTTGGAAATGCATTTATCGGACTGATCAAAGGAACTTCTCTTGCATTTGTCTGTTCCGTAGTGGAGATGACCGCAGAAGGAAAGATTCTTGCGGGAAGAAATTACCGTTACTTTGAAGTGTATATCTCACTGGCAATTATTTACTGGGTAATTACTTTCGTACTTGAGAGAGTGATCAGCTATCTTGAGAAAAAGCTCCGGGTACCGGAAGATGCACCGGCACTTTTAGATATCAGAGATACAGAGGTGGAATAAGGTATGATCGAAATCAAAAATATATCAAAAACATTTAAAAATAATAAGGTTCTTGATGGGATCGACCTTACCATCAATCAGGGAGATGTCGTAGCGATCATCGGACCTTCTGGAACAGGAAAATCCACATTTTTAAGATGTGTGGACAGACTGGAAAAACCGGAAACCGGAACCATAACGATTGACGGTGAGACACAGGATCTTGCACATATTCATGGCAAAGATCTGACAGAGCTTCGGAAAAAGACTGGCATGGTTTTTCAGAATTTCAATCTTTTTTCAAAGAAGACAGCACTTCAGAATGTAATGGAGGGGCTGATCGTGGTAAAGAAGATGAAAAAAGAGGAAGCAGAAAGGATTGCGAGAGAGCAGCTTAAAAATGTAGGCCTTCTGGATCACGCAAACCATTATCCGAGACATATGTCAGGTGGTCAGCAGCAGAGGGTGGCAATCGCAAGAGCACTTGCGATGGAGCCAAAGCTTTTGCTTCTGGATGAGCCGACATCTGCACTGGATCCGGAGCTTGTCGGAGAAGTTCTGGATACGATCAAAAAAGCGGCAAATGAAGGATATACAATGCTTCTGGTGTCCCATGAGATGAGCTTTGTACGAAACGTTGCAACCAGAGTGATCTTCCTGGACGGAGGAAAGATCCTGGAAGACGGAACGCCGAGAGAAGTGTTTGGAAATCCAAAGAACGAACGTGTCAAAGAGTTCTTTACAAAGATTAACCGGATGGAAGAACCGGATTATTCAATTTAAGAGAAAAACAAAATCGGCTGAGGGATCAGTCGATTTTTTCCAACAGGATAAAAGAAGGGAGCGAAAGCAATGAGTATCAGACAAGAGCAGGAAAAACAGAATTAGACAGCGTAGGAAAGGGAAAGGATTATGAGAGAAAATACATCGACAGAATGGGTAAATAAAGAAGTAGACAGTGAAGGAAATTTCAACCGCCAGAAGAATCAGTTTGAGACACCGTTTGGTGAGGGAGAAGGAAAGCTTCCGGTAGAGCCGGGACGTTATCGCCTTTTGTGGGCGCCGGTATGCCCGTGGGCGCACCGTAGTGTGATTGTAAGAAGACTTCTGGGATTGGAGGATGTGATCAGTCTTGGAACCGCAGATCCAAAGAGACCGGATGTGCCGAGAAGTGACTGGGCATTTACACTGGACGAAGGAGATGTGGATCCGGTTCTTGGAATCCACTATATCAGTGAGGCATATCTTGCAGCAGATCCGGATTATACCGGACGCTTTACCGTACCGGCACTTGTAGATATCCCGTCCGGTAAGGTGGTAAATAATGATTATTTCAACCTGACACTTTACTTTGAGACGGCATGGAAGCCTTATCACAAAGCGGGAGCACCGGATCTTTATCCGGAAGATTTAAGAGAAGAGATCGATAAGCTGAATGATATCATTTTCCGTGAGGTAAATAATGGTGTCTATAAAGCCGGATTTGCAAGAAAACAGAAGGCTTATGACCGTGCTTACAATATGGTATTTAACCGTCTGGACTGGTTGGAAGAAAGGCTTGCAAACCAGAGGTACTTATTTGGTGACAGACTGACTGAATCTGATGTGCGTCTTTATGTGACACTGGTACGATTTGACTGTGCATATTATCCGGTATTTCGTCTGAATAAAAAGCTTCTCCGCGATTATCCGAATCTGTGGGCATATGCAAGAGATTTGTATCAGACACCGGGATTTGGCGACACAACGAATTTTGCGGCGATCAAGAAGCATTATCATATCGATTGCTGCCCGTCCAATGAGTTTGCGATCGTGCCAAATGGACCGGATGAATCCTTATGGCTGACACCACACGGAAGAGAAAAATTATCCGGAAAATAAAGAAAGCGGGGAATGAATGATGAAAGCAGTCAGAGTGACAGAAGAATGGCAGAGAGCCGGCGTACACTATGTGCGGACACAGGCAATGTGCCTGGGATTTAAGATCCCGCTTGAGGGAGAATTTTCAGATGACACACCGGAAGATGAATATATTCTGGTGATGGACGGAATTTATCCGGTATCCACCTGCAGGCTGCATTATCTGGATGAACATACCGGAAAAATTGAGCGCGTGGCAACACTGGAATCCTACAGGGGAAAGCATTACGGACAGGCAGGGATCATTGAGGCGGAAAACTGGATGCGCGAAAAAGGTGTGACAAAAATCTATATCAATTCCAGAAAAGCGGCACTTGGATTCTATGAAAAGCTCGGCTATACCGCAAATTTTTCACAGGTAAGCGGCTCCGGAGAGTTTGAATGTGTGATGACGGAGAAAGAACTTGCGTAAATTTATGAAAAGAAAACTGGATTTTGGCAGAAAGATATTGTACAGTAAATAGCAACATTGATTTATAGAAACAGGAGAGATAGACAAGAATGAAGTACGGAATTGATACACGATGTCAGCATCTGGCTGACGATAATAAGGATGAAATATATGGGGCGATCAGTTATCCAATCTATCAGTCTGCAACATTTGCAAGAGACAGAGTAGGCGGAGGAAGTGGTTATGACTATTCCAGATTACAGAATCCGACGAGAGAACATCTTGAGAAGATTGTAGCATCGCTGGAAGAAGGGATTGATGCACTGGCATTTTCGACAGGAATGGCAGCAATCACAGCTCTGATGGAGATTTTCAAACCGGGCGATCACATCATCATTGATGAGGATCTTTATGGAGGAAGCGTCCGTCTGTTCCACAGCATCAATGTGAAAAATGGACTGACATTTACCAGCGTGGATTTAAGCAGTGTGGATGTAGAGGATTATATTCAGGATAACACAAAAGCAATTTATGCAGAGACACCGACCAATCCGATGATGCGTGTATCCGATCTGGAAGAACTTTCAAAGAAAGCAAAAAAACATGAACTTCTTCTGATCGTGGACAATACCTTTTTATCACCATATTTCCAGAATCCGCTGAAGCTTGGTGCTGACATTGTTGTGCATAGCGGGACAAAATATCTGGGTGGACATAATGACACACTTGCAGGTTTTCTGATAACAAACCGCGAGGACATTCAGGAACAGCTTCGTTTTATCATCAAGACGACAGGAGCAACCCTTGCACCGATGGACAGCTGGCTGATCCTCAGAGGGATCAAGACGCTTGGAGTCCGTATGGACAGGGCACAGGAAAATGCACTGAAGATTGCACATTTTCTGGAGAAGCAGGAGTATGTGACAAGGGTGCTTTATCCGGGACTTGAATCACATCCGGGCTACGAACTGATGAAAAAGCAGGCAAGAGGATTTGGTTCGATCCTGACCTTTGAAGTAGATTCCAAAGAGAGAGCATATCACATTCTGGAAAATGTAAAACTGATCCAGTTTGCGGAAAGCCTCGGAGGAACTGAGACTCTGATCACTTATCCGATTACTCAGACGCATGCGGATCTTTCCAGAGAAGAGCTTGACCGGAACGGAATTACAGACAGGATTCTGAGATTATCTGTTGGAATTGAGGGAGCAGAGGATCTGATCGCAGATCTGGAAGCTGTATTAAAGTAAATCAAATAGAATTGTGTATAAAGCGGAAGATATCTGTGACCGAAGGTGTATTACCGGACAGATAGCCGGCAGATGGAATATGACCGTGCAGATAAGGAAGTGGCAGAAATGAGTAAAATAAAGGTAAATGAACAGCGGGCAGTCGATGAATTTCAGGAACTGACTGCGATCGATGCACCAAGCTTTGGGGAGCGTCAGATGGCAGACCGGCTGATCGTGAAATTAAAAGAACTTGGTTTTGAAGTAGAGGAAGACAATGCCGGAAAACATTTCGGAGGAAATGCCGGAAACTTATATGCATATCTTCCGGGAGATCTTCCGGGAGATCCGGTCCTTTTGTCCGGCCATATGGATACGGTTGAGCCGTCCAAAGGCAAGAAAGGGATCATCGGAGAAGACGGTGTGATCCGTTCCGCAGGAAAAGCAGTTCTTGGAGCTGATGATGTGGCAGGACTTGTGGAGATTCTGGAAGGAATCCGCAGTGTAAAAGAAGCGGGAGTACCACACCGGGATATCGAGATTCTTTTTGCAATTGCAGAAGAGCTTTATATCAAGGGCAGCAGCGTATTTGATTTTTCAAAGGTTCGTGCAAAAGAAGCCTATGTACTGGATATCAGCGGACCGGTTGGAAGCGTGGCATATAAAGCACCGTCTCTGATTTCTTATCAGGTGGTAGTAACCGGGAAGGCATCCCACGCCGGATTTGATCCGGAGCACGGCGTTCATGCGATTGCTATTGCATCCGAAGCGATCACGCAGATCAGTCAGGGACATGTGGATGAAGAGACAACCTGCAATATCGGATTGATCGAAGGTGGGAGCGGAACGAACATTGTTCCGGAAAAATGTATTGTAAAGGGAGAAATCCGGAGCTATTCTCATGAAAAAGCGACTCGTTGTGTAGAAGAAGTGGGAAATACCTTCAAAAAGGTGGCTGAAAAACAAGGAGCTGAATCAGAACTTACCTGCGAAGTTCATCTGATCGCTTATGAGACAGCAAAAGACAGTGTGCCGGTAAAACGGTTTGAAAGAGTAAGCAAAGAGCTGGGACTTGTAGGAAATCTTGTAGAGACATTTGGCGGAAGTGATAACAACAGCTTTGCGAAGAACGGGATTCCTGGACTGGTGCTGTCAAATGGAATGTACCAGGCACATTCGGTAAATGAATATACGACAATCAAAGATCTTGTGACAGGAGCAGAACTGATCGCCGGGCTGATCATTGATGAGCAGTAGTGGATGTTATTATACAGAAAAGGCGCCAAAAGCGTCTTTTTTGTATTGATAGAAGAAAAACAGATAAAACATATTGAAATTAAATGTTTTTAAAATAATTCCCTATTAACCTATTGACAAAGTAGGTAAAAGTGGATATAATGCAACTATCAAATTTGAAAGATCACTATAGAGATCACGATACATCAGACAGTAGAAAAGAGAGGTAGAAAAATATGAGCGATTATAAATTTGAAACACTTCAGCTTCACGTAGGACAGGAAGAACCAGATCCGGCATCTGATGCCAGAGCAGTACCGATTTACCAGACAACATCTTATGTATTTAAGAACTCTGCACATGCAGCAGCAAGATTCGGACTTGCAGATGCAGGTAACATTTACGGACGTCTGACAAACTCTACACAGGACGTATTTGAAAAGAGAATTGCAGCACTTGAAGGTGGTGTGGCAGCTCTTGCAACAGCATCCGGAGCAGCTGCAATTACATATACCATCGAAGCACTTGCAGCAGATGGCGGACATATCGTAGCGCAGAAGACAATCTACGGTGGAAGCTTCAACCTTCTTGAACACACACTGACACATTACGGAATCACAACTACATTTGTAGATGCACATAACCTGAAAGAAGTAGAAGATGCAATTCAGGATAACACAAGAGCCATCTATCTTGAAACTCTTGGTAATCCGAACAGTGATATCCCGGATATCGATGCGATTGCTGAAATTGCACACAAGCATGGACTTCCGCTTGTAATCGACAATACATTCGGAACACCGTATTTGATCCGTCCGATCGAACACGGAGCAGACATCGTTGTACATTCTGCTACCAAATTCATCGGTGGACACGGAACAACTCTTGGTGGAATCATCGTAGATTCCGGTAAATTTGACTGGAAAGCAAGTGGAAAATACCCGGCAATCGCAGATGCAAACCCAAGCTACCACGGAGTATCTTTCGTAGATGCAGCAGGTCCGGCAGCATTTGTAACTTACATCCGTGCAATCCTTCTTCGTGATATGGGAGCAACAATTTCTCCATTTAACGCATTCCTTCTTCTGCAGGGAACAGAGACACTGTCACTTAGAATTGACCGTCATGTAGAAAATACAAAGAAAGTAGTAGAATACCTCTCTAACCATCCAATGGTAGAGCATGTGAACCATCCGTCACTGCCGAATCATCCGGATCATGCACTTTATGAAAAATATTTCCCGAATGGTGGAGCATCTATCTTCACATTCGAGATCAAAGGCGGACAGGAAGAAGCTCACAAGTTCATCGACAACCTGAAGATCTTTTCGCTGCTTGCAAATGTTGCGGATGTTAAGAGCCTTGTTATCCATCCGGCAACAACAACACATTCTCAGCTGACAGAAGAAGAACTGCTTGATCAGGGAATCAAACCGAACACAATCCGTCTTTCTATCGGTACAGAACATATCGATGATATCATCGCAGATCTTGAAGGTGGATTTGCAGCGGTTCAGGGCAAATAAATATTATACACACAGGAATTTTGGACGGAGGTTTTTCGAAACCTTCGTCTTTTTCGATGTGCACAGAAAATTTTAAGGAGAAAACACTATGACAAAGGCACAGATCAGAAAAAATGTTTTTCTGAAATCCATTCCGATCATGTGCAGCTACATTTTCGTAAGCATGGCATATGGGATTATGATGGAAAATGCCGGATTTGGCTGGTACTATTCACTGTTTGTCAGTCTTGCATTTCCGAAAGGAATTGCGGCAGTCAGGAGTGTTGAAAATGCTGTGCGATAAGTGGAAATAAGCGGAAATCCAGTATTTTCGGATGGATCTCCCTTTGACCAGATGCACAGATTATGCTATGATATGTACCGATACATGCGCATTTTTTATTTGACAACAATCCAGATGGAACTTTCTGTTCAATAAAGAGGATTATGTGTCAGGGGACATTCTTTTTACAAGGAGAAAATCAATGAGTATAGATATTACGATCGAGGAAATGGAAGCGCTTCCTGCAGAGTCCTACGAGCTTTTTGATATCCGTGGCGAGATTGAGCGCGCCCATGGAATCCTGCCGAATTCGACGGCAAGCTCAGCAGATGTACTGATGGAGAATCCGCCGGAAGATAAGGAAAAGAAGATCATTATCTGCTGCAGCAGAGGACAGATCAGCAGGGATATCGCAGAAGAACTGCAGGAGCAGGGATATGAAGCATACAGCCTGAAGGGCGGTTATGTTGGATGGCTGATGGCAGATATGAAGAAAAAGGAAGCAGATGATGTCTGTGAACATGTGGAGCTTAGTATCCGCAAGAAGTTCAAAAAGAAGATCTGGTCCAAATTTACAAAAGCTGTCAGAGAATATGAACTGGTCAAAGAAGGTGACCGGATCGCAGTATGTATTTCCGGTGGAAAAGATTCAATGCTGATGGCAAAGCTTTTCCAGGAATTAAAGCGTCACAACAAATTTAACTTTGAAGTAAAGTTCCTGGTGATGGATCCGGGATACAGTCCGGAGAACCGGAAGGTCATTGAAGAAAATGCAAGGAAGATGAAGATTCCGATCCAGATCTTTGAATCCAATATTTTTGAATCGGTATTTGAGATTGAAAAATCACCGTGTTATATCTGTGCAAGGATGAGACGTGGATATCTTTATAATTTTGCACAGCAGATGGGCTGCAACAAAATCGCACTGGGACATCATTATGATGATGTGATCGAGACGATCCTGATGGGAATGCTTTACAGCGGACAGATCCAGACGATGATGCCGAAACTGCATAGTACAAATTTTGAGGGAATGGAGCTGATCCGTCCACTCTATCTTGTGCGTGAAGATGACATCAAGGCATGGAGAGATTATAACGATTTGCATTTTAT
>ENA-ORMN01003964-ORMN01003964.1-human-gut-metagenome-genome-assembly--contig:-NODE-3964-length-11087-cov-25.919688_pt1 | contig 11087 bp, 8 predicted proteins | sample MGYA00242102_ERZ508993 | MGnify/ENA primary metagenome ERZ508993 (study PRJEB26280, sample SAMEA2338770) | human gut metagenome | biome: human gut; feature: human-associated habitat; material: faeces... | reverse complement strand
GCAGCGCCGTGAAGAAGCGCGAGGATACCCACAAGATGGCCGAATCCAACAAGGCCTTCGCCCACTTCCGCTGGTAAGCCCCGCAAACTGATTAAAAGGAGAACGTTATGCCGAGAAAGGTTACACTGGAAAATACGAGAAATATCGGCATCATGGCCCACATTGATGCAGGCAAGACCACCACGACCGAGCGTATTCTGTACTACACGGGCGTCAACTACAAGATCGGCGAGACGCACGAGGGAACCGCTACCATGGACTGGATGGAACAGGAGCAGGAGCGTGGTATCACCATCACCTCCGCCGCTACCACCTGTTACTGGAAGGGCTCCAAGGACCAGTTCCCCCAGACGCGTATCAACATCATCGACACCCCGGGTCACGTGGACTTCACTGTGGAGGTGGAGCGTTCTCTGCGTGTGCTGGACGGCTCTGTCACCGTGATGTGCGCCAAGGGCGGCGTTGAGCCCCAGTCCGAAACCGTGTGGCGTCAGGCCGACCACTATCATGTGCCCCGGATGGTGTATGTCAACAAAATGGACATGCTGGGCGCGGATTTCTATCACGTGCTGGACATGATCCACGACCGCCTCAAGTGCAACGCCGTGCCCATCCAGCTGCCCATCGGGAAAGAGGAGTCCTTCAAGGGCATCATCGACCTGGTGGAGATGGACGCTGATATCTATTACGATCAGCTGGGCAAGGATATGCGCGTGGAGCCCATCCCCGCCGATATGATGGACCTGGCCAACGAGTACCGGGAAAAGCTGCTGGACGCCGTTTCCATGTTCGACGACGAGATCATGGAGATGTATCTGGAGGGTCAGGAGATCCCCACCGACAAGATCCGCGCCGCCATCCGCAAGGCCACCGTGGCCGTGGAGATGGTGCCGGTCACCTGCGGCTCCTCCTACCGGAACAAGGGTGTGCAGAAGCTGCTGGACGCCATTGTGGACTATATGCCCGCCCCCACCGACATTCCCGCCATCGTCGGCACCAACCCCAAGACCGATGAGGAGGAGGACCGTCACGCTTCCGATGACGAGCCGTTCTCCGCTCTGGCCTTCAAGATCATGACCGACCCCTATGTGGGCCGTCTGAGCTTCTTCCGCGTGTATTCCGGCACGCTGAACACCGGCTCCGCCGTGCTCAATGCCACCAAGGGCAAGCGCGAGCGCGTGGGCCGTCTGCTCCAGATGCACGCCAACCACCGGGAGGACCTGGAAACGGTCTATTCCGGCGATATCGCCGCCGTGGTGGGCCTGAAGAACACCACCACCGGCGACACCCTCTGTGATGAGAAGCACCCCATCGTGCTGGAGTCCATGGAGTTCCCCGAGCCCGTGATCCGCGTGGCCATCGAGCCCAAGACCAAGGCCGGCCAGGAAAAGATGGCCATCGCCCTGGCGAAGCTTGCCGAGGAGGACCCCACCTTCCGCACCTACACCGACGAGGAGACGGGTCAGACCATCATCGCCGGTATGGGCGAGCTGCATCTGGAGATCATCGTGGACCGCCTGCTGCGCGAGTTCAAGGTGGAGGCCAACGTGGGCGCGCCCCAGGTGGCCTACAAGGAGACCATCCGCAAGGCAGTGGACCAGGATACCAAGTATGCCCGTCAGTCCGGCGGTAAGGGCCAGTATGGTCACGTGAAGATCCATGTGGAGCCCAACGAGTCCGGCAAGGGCTACGAGTTCATCAACAAAGTGGTGGGCGGCGCTGTCCCCAAGGAGTATATCCCCGCCATCGACGCCGGTATCCAGGGCGCAATGCTCTCCGGCACCGTGGCCGGTTACCCCGTGGTGGACGTGAAGGTCACCCTGTACGACGGCTCCTATCACGAGGTGGACTCCTCCGAGATGGCGTTCAAGATCGCCGGCTCCATGGCCTTCAAGGAGGCCATGCGCAAGGCCGATCCCACGCTGCTGGAGCCCATCATGAAGGTCTCCGTCATCGTCCCCGAGGAATATATGGGCGACGTCATCGGCGATATCAGCGCCCGCCGCGGCCAGATCCAGGGCTACGAGATGCGCGCCGGCGCCCAGCAGATCGACGCCTTTGTTCCTCTGGCGGAAATGTTCGGCTACGCCACCGATCTGCGCTCCCGCACCCAGGGCCGTGGTCAGTACACCATGGAGCCCAGCCACTATATCGAGCTGCCCAAGGGCCTGCAGGAGAAGCTCATCAACAAGCGTACCGGACGGGAAAATTTCTAAATCGTCAAAAAACGATTGCTTTTCCCCATCGAATACTGTAAAATAGCAGTGTTAGTACAAGACATTGCAAGAAAACCATGATGCAAATTTGTTAAGGAGGATTTTTTCAAATGGCTAAGCAGAAATTTGAGAGAACGAAGCCCCATGTTAACATCGGCACCATCGGTCACATCGACCATGGTAAGACCACTCTGACCGCTGCCATCACCAAGTACCTGGCGATGCAGGGCGGCGCTGAGTACACCGACTACTCTTCCATCGACAAGGCTCCCGAGGAGCGCGAGCGTGGTATCACCATCAACACCGCTCACGTTGAGTATGAGACCGCCAAGCGTCACTATGCTCACGTGGACTGCCCGGGCCACGCCGACTATATCAAGAACATGATCACCGGTGCTGCCCAGATGGACGGCGCTATCCTGGTCATCGCCGCCTCCGACGGCCCCATGGCCCAGACCCGCGAGCACCTGCTGCTGGCCCGTCAGGTGAACGTGCCCTCCGTGCTGGTGTTCCTGAACAAGTGCGACCAGGTGGACGACGAGGAGCTGCTGGAGCTGGTGGAGATGGAAGTCCGCGAGCTGCTGGACTTCTATGGCTTCCCTGGCGACGACACCCCCATCATCCGCGGTTCCGCCCTGAACGCCCTGGTTTCCGAGTCCACCGATCCCAACGCTCCCGAGTATGCCTGCATCAAGGAGCTGATGGATGCTGTTGACAGCTGGATCCCCACTCCCGACCGCAAGGAGGATATGCCCTTCCTGATGCCCGTCGAGGACGTGTTCACCATCTCCGGCCGTGGTACCGTTGCTACCGGCCGTGTGGAGCGTGGTCAGCTGAAGCTCAACGAGAAGGTTGAGATCGTTGGTCTGTCCGACGAGAAGCGCGAGACCGTCGTCACCGGTATCGAAATGTTCCACAAGCTGCTGGACTACGCTGAGGCCGGCGACAACATCGGCGCCCTGCTGCGCGGCGTTGCCAAGACCGAGATCGAGCGCGGCCAGGTTCTGTCCAAGCCCGGTTCCATTCACCCCCACACCAAGTTCGTTGGCCAGGTGTACGTTCTGACCAAGGACGAGGGCGGCCGTCACACCCCCTTCTTCAACAACTATCGTCCCCAGTTCTACTTCCGTACCACCGACGTGACCGGCGTCATCACCCTGCCCGAGGGCACCGAGATGTGCATGCCCGGCGATAACGTCGACATGAAGGTCGAGCTGATCACCCCCATCGCTATCGAGAACGGTCTGCGTTTCGCTATCCGTGAGGGTGGCCGTACCGTGGGTTCCGGCGTCGTCATCGCCATCAACAACGACTGATTGACGTCCCAACAGGCGCATAGCTGATAAAGCCCGGCAGAGCATCGCTCTGCCGGGCTTTTTTTGCATGAAAAAATGTTTAATACTTTTTTAATATTTATGCATGAACTTTTGTAACATCCCTTGGGTATCCTATACTTGCAAGAGACAAAAAGCTTTTTTCATCAATCTTCCTGCCATTCAGGCGGAGAACCGGCTTCCGGTTCTCCGCCTTGTGGTTTTTATCGACGAATAGTCTCGCAGAATTTGCCGCCCGCAGGCGGCAAATCAAATGCAATCCATTTTCGCCCGGGGCGTGTACCCGGGCGAAAATTCTTCTCAGTCTGCAAGCCTTTTATCCCAAAAGGGACGAAGTCCTTTTGGGATAATTCAAAACAGCGGCCACTTGGGCCAGGTCTGGCGGATATAGGCCGGCACGTCCTCCCGGGGAAGGCCCAGCACCGCCCCCAGCTCGCCGTACAGTGCGTCCTCCGCCCGCCTGAGATAGCGCTCGTCCATCTGGCTGACCTTCCGCCCGTGGTGAATGGCCCAGCTGCGCCGGCGGCACACCCCCTTGATGAGGCCCGCCAGCCGTTTGCAGTCATAGGAGGCCACCACCTGGTGATACAGGTCCTTGATGGCCCGGGTGTTGTGGCTTTCGGCCTGCTCCTCCGGCAGCTGGTCCAGCTGCGCGATGAGCTCCTGCACCTCCTGCCCCGTCAGCAGGGGGCGCATCAGCACCCGGGTGTCCACCGGGGTCATCACCTGGCCGGATCGGTACAGCGGCGCAAGGGTATAGTACAGCCGGGTCTTGTCCATTCCCGGCAAAGACGGCGTCCCAACGCCCTCCACCCGGCAGACGCCCTCGCCGCCATAGACCACCATTTCGCCCGCTGCAAACATGCCGTTCATCCTCTCTTTCGTTCTTTACCATATTATACCACTTTTTCTCCAAAAGGGTAAGTCTTTTTTTGACGAATTGACAAAATCCGCCGCCCGGGAGTATAATAGGGGCCACGAAAAGGAGGTGCCGCCTGTGGAAAACCCATTGGATCAGAAGCTGGACCTGTCGGCCCTGCACCTGGGGAATATCTCCCTGGGGACGCTGCTGGGGGCACTGCTGACGCTGGTGATCTGCCTGGTGGCGGTGCGGCTGCTCACCGCTTTGCTGCGCCGGGTGCTGGCCCAGACCCATATGGACGCCCGGGTGCAGAAATACCTGGTGCGGACCGTGCAGCTGGTGCTGTGGGTGGTAACGGTGCTCATTACCGCCGACCAGCTGGGCATTCCCGTCACGTCCCTGGTGGCGCTATTGTCGGTGCTGTCCCTGGCGGTATCCCTGGCGGTGCAGAACGTCCTGGCCAACGTGGCCGGGGGCCTGGTGCTGCTGGTGACCAAGCCCTTCACCGTGGGCGACTATGTGGACACCCCCTGCGGCGCAGGCACCGTCAAGGAGCTGACCCTGACCTATACCTATCTGGACACGCCGGACGGCCTGCGGATCGCCGCCCCCAACAGCAGCCTTTCCGCCGGAAAGATCACCAACTACCCCCCCCGGGCCCCCCGCCGCATCCAGCACAGCGTCAGCGCGTCCTATGACGCGCCGGTGCAGACCGTGCGCCAGGCTTTGCTTGACGCCGTGGCCCGGACCCCGGGCCTGCTGGAGAGCCCCGGCCCGGAGGTATACGTCAATGCCTACGGCGAAAGCGGCATCGAGTACATCGTCCGCAGTTGGGCCAGAACCGCCGACTACTGGACGGCCTATTACGCCCTGCTGGAGAACATCAAGGCGGCCTTTGACGAGCGGGCCGTGGAGATGCCCTATAACCACCTGAACGTGCATATTGTGGACCCCGTGCGGGTAGAAAGAGAGACAAAGCAATGATTTATTCCCTGATTTTAGGCGCTCTTATCGGCTGGATCGCCTCCAAGCTCATGGGCAGCCGCGGCGGCCTGATCCGCAACCTGATCCTGGGCGTGGTGGGCTCCGCCGTGGGCAATTGGCTGGCGGGCGCCATCGGCATTGCCGCCACCGGCTCTGTGGGAGCCATCCTCATCGGCGTGGGCGGGGCCTGCGTTGTGATTCTGGTGGCCCGCTGGCTGTTCCATTAAGGAGAGAAAACCCATGAAGCCTGTGATTCATGAAACCGCCTTTGTGGCGGACAACGCCACCGTCCGGGGCAATGTCACCATCGGGGAGGGGGCCGGGATCTACTTCGGAGCGGTGCTCCGGGCGGAGACGGACCCCATCACCATCGGCCCCGGCAGCAATATCCAGGACAACTGCGTCCTCCACGCGGACCCCGGCTTTCCCACCAAAGTGGGCCGGGACTGTACCGTGGGCCACGCCGCCATTCTCCACGGCTGCACCATCGGGGACAACACCCTGGTGGGCATGGGGGCCATCGTCCTCAACGGAGCCGTGGTGGGCCGGGACTGCATCATCGCCGCCGGGGCCTTAGTGACCCAGGGGGCCGTGATCCCCGACGGGTCCATGGTCATGGGCGCTCCCGGCAAGGTCCGCCGCCCCCTGACGCCGGAGGAGATCGCATCCAACGCCGCAGCCGCCGCCGGTTACCGCCGCGAATCCCAGCTGTATAAGGCCGGGGAGCTGTAAATAAAAAGACGCCGGACTCCGGCGTCTTTTTCTATATGCAGCTACAGCAGGAACCAGGAGGCGAAGCGGAAATAGATCAGCAGGCTGGTGGCGTCCACGATGGTGGAGATGAAGGGACTGGCCATCACCGCCGGGTCCAGGCCGATCTTCTCGGCCAGGATGGGCAGGGAGCAGCCCACGCACTTGGCAAACACCACCACAAACAGGATGGTCAGGCACACCACCAGGCACACCGTAGGCGTGACGGCGGCGTTGCCCAGCAGCAGCCGGTCCACCAGCTGCATTTTCACGAAGTTGGCCCCGGCCAGGCACACGCCGCACAGCAGCGACACTCGCAGCTCCTTCCACAGCACCTGGAAAATGTCGGAAAAGTCCACCTCGTCCAGGCTCAGGGCGCGAATCACCGCCACGGAGGCCTGGGTGCCGGAGTTGCCGCCGGTGCCGGACAGCATGGGGATATACGAGTTGAGCACCAGGCAGGCCGCCAGGGCGCTTTCATAGTGGTTCAGGATCATCCCCGTGAAGGTGGCTGACAGCATCAGCACCATCAGCCAGGGCAGGCGGGCCCGCCAGGTGGCGAAAATGCCGGACTTCAGATAGGGCTTGTCCGACGGCAGCATGGCGGCCATCTTCTCGAAGTCCTCCGTGGTCTCCTCCTCGATAACGTCCATGGCGTCGTCCACGGTGACGATGCCCACCAGGCGCTGCTCCTTGTCCACCACGGGCATGGCCAGGAAGTCGTATTTGCTCAGGGCCTGGGCCACGTCCTCCTTGTCGTCCATGGTGTTCACGGACACCACGTTGGGGTCCATGATGTCCTGGATCAGGTCGTCCTCCTCCGCCAGCAGCAGGTCCCGGACGGACAGTACCCCCAGCAGATGCCGGGTGGGGTCGGTGACATACAGGATGTTGATGGTCTCCAGCTCGCCGCCGATGCGGCGGATGCGCTTGAAGGCGTCCTCCACCGTCATGTCCTTTTTCAGGGACAGGAACTCCATGTTCATAATGGACCCGGCGGAGTCCTCGGGGTACTGGAGAATTTCGTTGATGGACTTGCGCATCTCCGGCGTGGCCTTGTCCAGAATGCGGATCACCACGCTGGCGGGCATTTCCTCCACGATGTCCACGGCATCGTCCAGATACAGCTCGTCCAGCACCTCCTTCAGCTCGGTGTTGGAAAAGCCGTTGATGAGCATCTCCTGGCTGTCGGATTCCAGCTCCACGAACACCTCCGCCGCCAGCTCCTTGGGCAGCAGCCGGTACAGCAGAGGCATCTGTTCCTCGCCGGCCTCCTCCAGCAGCAGGGCGATATCCGCAGGCTCCATAGGCAGGAACAGGTCCCGCAATCGGGCGTATTGCTTATTTTTGATAAGCGCCTCAATATTTTCCAGATATTGGTCCAATTCTTCCTGGTGATCGAACATGACCGGTTCCTCCTTTCCTGTATATACATAGCAAAAAATCCACAACGGCAGAAAGCCCATTGTGGATGCGCAGAGGGGCCGCGCGGGATGCGTGACCTGGCCACCGTAACAAGCTTTAGCATCGCGGGGCGGTGAAACTGCGTTAGATGATACCTTGGCTTCGATATCGCCTGTTCAAACCCTCTCATGGTGTCTCCACCACTCTGCGGCAGCAGTCCGTATCCCTCGCGGTAGCCTTACCTACCGGAGCATATTTTATTCAAATATAGAGTAAAACAAATTCTTCCGTCTGTCAACCCCTTTTGGCAAAAATGCCTCCCCCGCCCGGGCGCGGGACCCGGGCAGGGGAGGGCGGGAGTTACTTTTTATAGGGGACGTGCCAGATGGTGTCGGCGTAGTCGGCGATGGAGCGGTCGGCGGAGAAAATGCCGCTGCGTGCGATGTTGTGCAGGCTCATGCGGTTCCACTTCTCCCGGTCGGCATAGGTATCCACCACCCGGTGAGAGGCGGCGCAGTAGGACGCAAAGTCCGCCAGCAGCAGATACTGGTCCGCCGGGCAGTCCGCGCCGTACAGCAGACGCTGATACAGGTCCTCATAGCTGACGCCGTCCCGGAAGCCGGTTTTCAGCTGGTCCAGCACCCGGTGCAGCACCGGGTCCCGGGTATACAGCAGATAGGGGTCATAGCTCTGGCGCAGGCGGGCGGCCTCGTCGGAGGTAAGGCCGAACAGGAACATATTCTCGTCCCCCAGCACCTGGTGCATCTCCACGTTGGCGCCGTCCAGGGTGCCCAGGGTCAGGGCACCGTTCATCATAAACTTCATGTTGCCGGTGCCGCTGGCCTCCTTGCCGGCGGTGGAGATCTGCTGGCTCACCTCGCTGGCGGGCATCAGCATCTCCGCCATGGAAACCCGGTAATTCTCCAGGAATACCACCTGGAGCTTATCCCGGCAGATGGGGTCACTGTTGATCTGGTCGGCCAGGGAGTTGATAAGGCGGATAATGCGCTTGGCCACGGCGTAGCCCGGGGCGGCCTTGGCCCCGAACAGGAAGGTCTGGGGCCGGAAGTCCATGTTGGGATCGTCCTGGAGCTGTTGATAGAGGCTGATGATGTGCAGCACGTTCAGTAGCTGCCGCTTATACTCGTGCAGGCGCTTGACCTGGACGTTGAAGATGGCGTCGGTGTTCAGGGTGACCTCCTGCTGGCGCTTGGCCCAGCGGGCAAAGGCCTGCTTGTTGTCCCCCTTGATCTGCTCCAGCCGGGAGAGCACCGCCGCGTCACCGGCGAAGCGGTCCAGATCCGACAGGCACCCGGCGTGGGTGAGATACCCGTCGCCGATGCAGTCCCGGATCAGGCCGTCCAGGCCGGGGTTGATCTGGCTGATCCAGCGGCGGTGGTCCACACCGTTGGTGACGTTTCTGAACTTGTCCGGCTCCATGCCGCAGGCATCCCGGAACACGTCCCGCCGCAGAATGTCGGAGTGCAGGGCAGACACGCCGTTGACGGCCATGCCCCCGGCGATGCAGAGGTTGGCCATATGCACCACGCCGTCCCAGATGACGGCCATTTTTTCCGTCTTTTTGGGGTCGTGATAGAAATTGTCCACCTTCTGCTGCCAGCGCCGCGCGATCTCCTGCATGATCTGCCAGATGCGGGGCAGCAGGGTCTCGAACAGCCGCTGGGGCCAGCTCTCCAGTGCCTCGGCCAGCACGGTGTGGTTGGTATAGGCCACGGAGTGGCGGGTGATGTCCCACGCCTCGTCCCAGCCCAGTCCCGCATCGTCGATGAGGATGCGCATCAGCTCCGGGATCACCAGCGCCGGGTGGGTATCGTTGATCTGGATGACGTTCTTCTCGTGGAAATTCGTCAGGGTGCCGTAGGTCTGGATGTGCTGGCGGGTGATGGACTGCAGGGTGGCCGACACGAAGAAGTACTGCTGCTTCAGCCGCAGGGACTTGCCCTCGTAGTGGTTGTCCTCGGGATAGAGGATGGTGCTGATGGAGTCGGCCATGGCCCGCTCCTCGTTGGCCTTCAGGTACTGCCCCTGGCTGAACAGCTGCATATCAATGGGCTTGGGGCTCTTGGCGTCCCACAGGCGCAGGGTGTTCACATGGTCGGTGTTGTAGCCCGCCACCAGCATATCGCAGGGGATGGCCAGCACCCGGGTATAGTCCTCGTGGACCACCATCAGGTGGCCGTTGTCCCACCGGGTGCGGACCCGGCCGCCGAAGTGAATTTCCTCGGCCTCCTGGGGCTTGGGCATCAGCCACGCATCCCCCAGGTTCAGCCAGTCGTCGGGCAGCTCCACCTGCTGGCCGTCCACGATCTTCTGCTTGAAAATGCCCAGCTCATAGCAGATGGAGTAGCCGGTGGCGGGAATGTCCAGGGTGGTCATGCTGTCCAGATAGCAGGCGGCCAGGCGGCCCAGGCCGCCGTTGCCAAGGCCCGCGTCCGGCTCCATGTCGAAGATATCCGGGGCGGAGAAGCCCAGCTCCTCCACCGCCTGGGTCAGCTGGGGCAGGATCCCCAGATTGTATGCGTTTTTCATGAGGCTGCGGCCCATCAGGAACTCCAGGGACATATAGTGCACCCGCTTTTCCTGCTGCTCCTGGGTGCGCTCCTGGGTGTCCACGCTGCGCACGGCCATAATGTCCCGCAGGGCCAGAGCGCAGGCCTTCATGATCTCCCCGTCGGTGGCCTGCTTTTCGGTGCAGCCATAGTTCAGGCGCAGCTTCTGCTGGATGGCCTCCTTCAGGGCGTCTTTGGTATAAGTCATTTAGTGGTTCCTCCGTGATAGATCTTGGTAAATGCGCCGGTAGGCCCCGGCGCTGCGGTTCCAGCTGAAGTCCTCGGTCATGCCCCGGCGGCGGACGGTGTCAAAGCCCATCCGGTCCCCCCGGTACAGGCCCACCGCCTGCCCCACCGTCTGGCACAGGTCATGGGCGGTGCAGCCGGAGAACACATAGCCGTTGCCGTCGGGCTGCCCCACCTGACAGGACCGGACGGTGTCGTTGAGACCTCCGGTCTGCCGGACGATGGGTACAGCACCATAGCGCATGGCGATCATCTGCGACAGGCCGCAAGGCTCGCTCTTAGAGGGCATCAGAAACAGGTCGCTGCCGGCATAGATGCGGCGGGACAGGCCTTCGTTGTAGCCGATCCAGGCACACAGCCGTCCCGGATAGCGGTTCTGAGCGTGGCGGAAGAAATTCTCATATCCACCGTCACCGCTGCCCAGCACCACCAGCTGACAGCCGGTGGCCATGATGCCATCCAGCGCCTGACACACCAGATCCACGCCCTTGTGTCCCACCAGCCGGGTCACCATAGAGAGGACCGGTGTCCCCTCCTCCTGAGCAAGGCCCAACTCCTGCTGAAGCGCCGCCTTGCATAAGGTCTTCCCCTCCGGCTCCGCCGCCGTGTATCGGGCGGGCAGATCGGGGTCGCACTCCGGGTCATAGCTCACCATATCGATGCCGTTGAGCACACCGGAGAATTTCCACTGGATGCTGCGCACCACGCTGTCCAGTCCGGC
>ENA-ORMN01003952-ORMN01003952.1-human-gut-metagenome-genome-assembly--contig:-NODE-3952-length-11114-cov-3.441993_pt1 | contig 11114 bp, 11 predicted proteins | sample MGYA00242102_ERZ508993 | MGnify/ENA primary metagenome ERZ508993 (study PRJEB26280, sample SAMEA2338770) | human gut metagenome | biome: human gut; feature: human-associated habitat; material: faeces... | reverse complement strand
AACGCGCATATTACCATCTTCCGGGGCTATTTGAGTTTTATGAACTGTACCGAGTATTTCTGCCGTTGTTCCGGGAACATAGAGAATATTTCTATGACTGGTGTGAGATTGGTTCTATTTATGGAGCCCCGGAAGACTGCCTGTGGGGCGGAGGACGTGTGGAAGCAGGAGAAGCTGAGCCGGAAGAAGTGCTTGCACTTATGCAGAAGTACGGGATTTCTGCTCGTCTGACCTTTAGTAATTCTCTGCTGAGGAAAGAGCACCTTGCGAATCAGAGATGCAATATGCTTTGTCAGTTATTTGAGAAAAGCACAGGTGTGAAAAACGGTGTGATCGTGCACTCAGAGCTGCTGGTGGATTATCTGAAAAAGAAGTATCCGGGGTTCTATCTGGTCTCATCTACCACGAAAGTGTTGACCGAATTTCAGGAGTGTCTGCGGGAAATCCAGAGAGAAGATTTTCAATATGTCGTGCCGGATTTCCGTCTGAATAAGATGTTGGATAAATGGAATACATTATCAGAAGGTCAGAAGGATAAAGTCGAATTCCTGTGTAATGAGTGTTGTTGGTTTGGCTGCAGGGACCGGAAAGCCTGTTATGAGGATGTGAGCCGAAAGAATCTCGGAGAAGATGGAGAGGAACACCGGTGTACTGCGCCAAATGCAAAGGAAGGCTATCGTTTTTCAAAAGCAATGACAAATCCGGGATTTATCAGTGTAGATGATATCAAAAATATCTATTTGCCGATGGGATTTACAAATTTTAAGATCGAAGGCAGAGGACTTGGAAGTGCGCTGATCCTGGAATTTCTGCTGTATTATATGACAAAGCCGGAATATCAGCTGCATGTAAGAGAGGAATTGTATCTGGATAATATGCTGGATTTGTTTTAAAATCAAGGGAAAGATTTTTATGGACAAATACCAGAAATTTCGAAGACATATTCGTTTTTGTTTTTGTGCGTCTATAGGAGGTATTTTTTATGTTATTAAGTATTGCGCTGATCCTGCTTGTTGGAATGTGTATGAGTTGGATCTGTCAGGACTGAAGAAAATAGGAAGATCCGCAGTGATGATGTGCTTTGTCCCTGCAAGCCTATGACTGCATTCTGTCAATATCCACTGTATGCTGTGCCGGACAAACATACTGCAGAAAACAGGACGAGCAATACCAAGATTTCCTTTCTTACTGTACGAAGGAGACAAAAAATAAAGGACGCATGAAAAAATTTTCTTTTTTCATGCGTCCTTTGCGTGGCACCTGTCCGCCTAGTCCAACAAGCCGACGCTAGCCCCGCTTTCTGTTGTATTTCTCTTCACAGTATTTACATCTATACACTTCGTTCTCCGGATCAGTCAGTACAAACACATGATCCAGTCCCTGTTCAATTGAAGTAATACATCTCGGATTGTGGCATCTGATCACATTCTTGATTTCAGATGGCAGTTTCAGTTCTTTTTTCTCAACAATCTTGGAATCTTCGATAATGTTTACCGTGATATTATGATCGATAAAACCAAGGATATCCAGATCAATGATATCGATCGGGCATTCAATCTTGATGATATCCTTTTTACCCATCTTGTTACTTTTGGCATTCTTGATGATGGCTACGCAGCAGTCAAGCTGATCAAGTTTCAGATATTTGTAGATATCCATGCTTTTTCCTGCTTTGATGTGATCCAGTACGAAGCCCTCTGAAATTTTCCCAATGTTCAGTGTATTTTCAACCATGTCTTTCGCCTCCCTTAATCTACATGAATATCCAAAAGTGTCAGGATCAGTGCCATACGGATATAGACACCATACTGTACCTGCTTGAAATAAACAGCTCTTGGATCATCATCAACTTCAACAGAAATTTCGTTGACACGCGGAAGTGGATGGAGAACCAGCATATCTTTTGGTGCAAGTTCCATTTTCCCTTTGTCCAGGATGTAGAAATCTTTCATACGGATATAATCTTCCTCGTTGAAGAAACGTTCCTTCTGAACACGTGTCATATAAAGGATATCGAGATCCGGAAGGGCATCCTCCAGGCGTTCTACTTCTGTATATGGGATATTTTTCTTATCCAGTACGTCTTTGCGTACATAACTTGGCAGACGGAGTTCCTCCGGTGAAATAAGTACAAACTCGATGTTCTCATAACGCACCAGGGCATTGATCAGAGAATGTACGGTACGACCGAATTTGAGGTCTCCACAGAGTCCGATCTTCAGATTATTCAGACGTCCTTTTAAAGAACGGATGGTTAAAAGGTCAGTCAGTGTCTGTGTAGGATGCTGATGTCCGCCATCACCTGCGTTGATCACCGGGATTGAAGAGTGCTGCGCTGCAACCATCGGTGCACCTTCTTTTGGATGTCTGATCGCACAGATATCTGCATAGCAGGAAACCATACGGATCGTATCTGCTACGCTTTCCCCTTTGGTAGCAGAGCTGGAAGCTGCCGAAGAAAAGCCAAGTACATTACCACCGAGATTCATCATTGCTGCTTCATGACTCAGTCGGGTACGGGTACTTGGCTCATAGAATAAAGTGGCAAGCTTTTTGCCTGCGCAAGCATGTGCATATTTTTCTGGATGAGCTTCGATATCACCTGCAAGATCCATAAGCTTATCGAGCTCTTCCACAGAAAAATCTAAAGGACTCATTAAATGTCTCATAAGAAACCTCCTTAAAAATAACCGCAAAATATGTGCGGGTTCATATATTCTTTATCTATAATATAACAAAAACATGGTTATTTCAACAAAGTTTTACATGTTTTTTCTGATCGGGTTTGCGAAGAAATGTAGATTTTACAGAAAAAATATATTATAATGAAAAATTAGTAACGTCAGCGTAAGAAGACATAAGGATAAAACGATAAGGAGTGGGACAATGCAGAGTCTGGAAGAGATGAGAAAAGAGCTGGATGTGATCGATGACCAGATCACCACGCTTTATGAGAGACGTATGAAGGTCTGCGAAGGAGTTGCAGAATATAAGATAAAGAACGGACGAAAGGTATTTGATAAGACAAGAGAGAACGAGAAACTGGCAGCAGTAGCAGAAAAGGTGTCCACAGATTTTAACAAAAAAGGGATCCGGGAGCTTTTTGAACAGCTGATGAGCATGAGCAGAAAGCTGCAGTACCAGCGTCTTTCTGAGGAAGGAGTTCTGGGAAGACTTCCCTTTATCGGACTGGATCAGCTGGATCTTGATGGTGCACGTGTGGTCTTCCAGGGAGTGGAAGGAGCCAACAACCAGGCAGCTATGTTAAAATATTTTGGGAAAAATGTGAAAAACTTCCATGTACCGTCATTCCGTGATGCAATGGAAGCAATTGAAGAGGGAAGCGCAGATTATGCAGTCCTTCCAATTGAAAATTCTTCCGCAGGTCCGGTGACACAGGTGTATGACCTTCTGGTGGAATTTGAAAATTACATTGTAGGAGAGACGGTCCTTCCGATTAAGCATATGCTTGCCGGAGTGAAAGGAACTACACTTTCCAGCATTGAAAGAGTGTATTCACATCCACAGGGACTGATGCAGACATCCCATTTTCTGGATGAACACGGAACCTGGCAGCAGATCAGCGTTGCCAATACTTCTATGGCGGCCAAGAAGATGATGGAAGACCAGGATACCACGCAGGCAGCTGTCTGCAACGAATATGCAGCAGAGCTTTACGGACTGGATATCCTGGCAAGAGAGATCAATGACGAATCTGACAACAGTACAAGATTTATCATTGTCACAAACCAGAAGGTATTCCTGAAAAATGCATCCAAGATCAGTATTTGCTTTGAAATACCGCATGAGAGTGGATCGTTGTACCATCTGCTTTCCCATTTTATTTACAATGACCTGAACATGACAAAGATCGAATCCCGGCCGGTAGAAGGAAAAAGCTGGGAATATCGTTTCTTTGTGGACTTTGAAGGAAATCTGGCAGATGCCGCAGTGAAAAATGCGATCCGTGGACTGAGGGAAGAAGCACTGAACCTGAAAATCCTTGGAAATTATTAGACTGAAAAAGAGAGGACACGTCTATGAGAACAAATGAACTGATATTATATCGTTATATGGAACATGAAGATCTTCTTCGGGACATGACATTTCTGATCGACAATGCAGATAATGATTATTACAACAAAGAGGATTTGAAGAGCCTTCTTTTCGAAAATTTAAATGAGCTGATCGAGCTGGCTGCAAACTATGGATTCGAGGGGAACCTCTGGCATACCTTCCTGACGTTCCTGCTTGCCAACAGTGAGAATGCTTACAGCACAGCCTGTGAAGTGGTAGGAGAGGTAGAGGGAAGCGTCAATAAAGCAGCCCTTCATGATTTTCAGATTTTCAAAGAACTGTTCGAATATGATCTGAAAGAGATGGGTGAAAAGCTCGGTACAGACAGTCTGGAACTGATTGAGGAATATCATCCGGTCAATGCCAAGGGACATGTATTTAACAAGAGGATTCGCGACCGGATCTGCGACTTAAGCAAAGCTCTTGCGCAGACAGATGATGCAGAAGAATTTAAGACAACTGTAACCCAGTTCTACAAAGAATTCGGAGTGGGAACTTTCGGACTTCACAAGGCATTCCGTATTGAGCATACGGAAGAAGGAGCACAGATCGTGCCAATCACCAAGATTGCACACGTCCATCTGGACGATCTGGTGGGCTATGACATTGCCAAGAAGAAACTGATCGATAATACCGAGGCATTTGTAAAGGGTAAAAAAGCTAATAACTGTCTGCTTTTTGGTGATGCCGGAACCGGTAAATCTTCTTCGATCAAGGCAATCCTGAACCAGTATTATGACCAGGGACTTCGTATGATCGAAGTGTACAAGCATCAGTTCAAAGACCTGAATGATGTGATCGCACAGATCAAGAACCGGAATTACAAATTTATTATTTATATGGATGATCTTTCTTTTGAAGAATTCGAGATTGAGTACAAATATCTGAAAGCGGTGATCGAAGGCGGTCTGGAGAAGAAACCGGATAATATTCTGATCTATGCAACTTCCAACAGAAGACATCTGGTACGTGAGACATTCAAAGATAAAGAAGACAGAGATGAAGAACTTCATACAAATGATACTGTTCAGGAGAAGCTGTCCCTGGTGGCAAGATTCGGTGTTACGATCTACTTTGGAAAACCGGATAAGAAGCAGTTCCAGGAGATCGTACGTGAACTGGCAAAGAAGAACGGAATTGATATGCTGGATGATGAATTATTGCTGGAAGCAAACAAGTGGGAATTAAGCCACGGAGGATTATCCGGAAGAACTGCCCAGCAGTTTATCGATTATCTGGCCGGAACCAGATAAAATGTAATGTATTGTAAAAAATGTGCAGAAATTAATCCTGCACATTTTTTATATTCGATATATCAGAATCGATGACGAGTGAATAGTTTGTATAGTAAACGACGAATCCCGGTTTTGCACCGTTTGGTTTCTTAACGTGTTTTTTCTGAATGTAGTCGATCTCTACTTTGTCAGCACCACGATTCTTAGAATAGTAAGCGGCCAGACGACCTGCTTCTTCAAAGGTACGGTCCGGAAGTTCATCCCCGCCGCTTTTGACGATAACGTGAGATCCCGGAGCACCTTTTGCATGGAACCACCAGTCATTGCCATTGGCAAAAGAAAAAGTAAGTTCTTCATTTTGCAGGTTGTTCTTTCCAACGTACATATCATAACCATCACTGGAAATGTAATGCATTGGTTTGCTGGTCAGTTTAACTTTTTTCTTCGTATGTTTTCTGCGGATATAGCCGCTCTGCATCAGTTCCTCTTTGATCTGAGCAAGATCCGCTTCGTTCAGAGCAATGTCAAGTGCGTTGCTGATAGATTCCAGATACTGGATATCATCGGCAGTTTCCTGGATCAGCTCCGTCAATGCTTCAAATGTACGCTTCTGTTTGTTGTATTTTGCAAAATAACGTTGTGCATTCTCGCCCGGAGTCTGTGTCGGATCAAGCGGGATAGTAATCTCTTCGTTGGTATAATAATTCAGGGCAGTCAGTTCTTTTGATCCCGGTTCCAGATTATAGCCGTAAGTATTAATCAGTTCTCCGTAAACTTTATATTTGTCACGCTTTTCCGTTCCCTTTAACTGCTTGGACTGAAGATCGTATTTTTTGCGGTTCCGTTCCAGTGCTGTCTGGACAACATGCCGGAGATCTGCACTTTTCTGATGGATTCTGGTCAGTGTGTTACGTGTGGAATAATACGTATAGAGGACTTCCGAGATGGAAAAGAACTCTTTTTTTGTATATTCGTTAAAATGTGTGACCGGAAGGGCACTGAATTCCTTTGGTGCATTTCCATTATAGTAAATAGAAGGATGGAAATTTCCCTGTCTTACGTCCTCCATATAATAGGTAAACTGACGGTACAGATGTGTCAGTACATCTTCGGAAAGATCATGCGCCGTCATGGAAGAGTCCACACCTGCAAGATAACAGATCTCTTCGGCAATGACCGGGCTGATACCTGTCATGCTGGAATAGATTGCTTTGGATATCGTCATCGGTTTTGCAAGGATTGCCGAAATGAATTCTTCCTGCGTAGCTGTCATCGGATTCTTTTTCGACATCGTATCCGGAATAAAGTAATCGCGTCCCGGCAATACTTCGCGTACCGAACTCATCTGAGCAGAGACATGCTTGATACTGTCGATGATGCGTCCGTTCAGATCACAGAAAATAATGTTGCTGTGTTTTCCCATGATCTCGATGATCAGTTTTTTCCTGCACAAGTCACCCATCTCATCCAGATGCTCAATATCCAGGTGGATGATACGCTCGAGTGACGGCTGGGAGACTGCGGTGATCCGTCCGCCTCCGATATGCTTGCGCAGAAGCATGCAGAATCCAGGAGCTGTCATCGGACTTGGTTTGTTCTCGTTGGTTAAATAGATAAGTGGAAGAGAAGCACTGGCAGAGATATAGAGCCTTTTTTGTCCTTCATTTCCTTTTATTGTTAAAAGCAGTTCGTCATTTTCTGGCTGGGCGATCTTGGAGATACGTCCGCCGACCAGAGTATGTTCTAATTCCTGAACGACTGCTGCGACTGTGATTCCGTCAAAAGCCATACAAAGACCTTCCTTTCCTTACAGAATTTCATATTTGTCTAGTATAGCATAGTTGACGAACTTTGCCAAATGTCTTATAATAAATGCTGGTTTATTTTAAATAATGAATAAGAAGAGGATCATATCATGATTAAGAGTATGACAGGATTCGGACGCTGCGAAGCGGCTGATGAGGAACGTAAATTCACGGTTGAGATGAAGGGAGTGAATCATCGTTATCTGGATGCCAATATCCGTATGCCGAAGAAGCTTAATTTTTTTGAAAGTGCCATTCGAAGCCTTTTAAAGGAGAGTGTTCATCGTGGAAAGGTGGACATCTTTATTACATATGAAGACTTTTCGGAAAGCCAGGTTTCTTTAAAGTATAATGAGACGCTGGCAGCAGAATATCTGGAAAAGTTTAAAATGATGGAAGAAAAATTCTCACTGGAGAATGACATCCGTGTATCCACATTGTCCCGTTATCCGGAAGTCCTTACAATGGAAGAGAAGATGGATGATGAAGAAGAACTGTGGAAAGGACTTAAGAAAGCACTGGATGGTGCGATCGCACAGTTCGTACAGACTAGAACCGTAGAGGGAGAGAATCTGAAGAAGGATCTGATCGCGAAGCTGGACGGTATGCTTGAACTGGTCGGACAGATTGAAGAACGTGCACCGAAGATCATTGCGGAGTACAGAGAAAAGCTAGAAGGAAAAGTAAAAGAACTTCTGGAGGACACACAGATCGATGAGGGACGGATCGCATCAGAGATCGTGATCTTTGCAGACAAGATCTGTACCGATGAAGAAGTGGTACGTCTGAGAAGTCATGTGGAACATATGAAGGCAACCCTTCAGTCTGATGACAGTGGAATCGGACGTAAGCTTGATTTCATTGCACAGGAGATGAACCGTGAAGCGAATACGATTCTTTCGAAGGCGAATGATCTGGAGACTTCCAATATCGGAATCGAACTTAAGACAGAGATTGAGAAAGTCAGAGAGCAGATACAGAATATTGAATAAATCAGATTGTTAAGAAGATTAAAAGAGGGTATCGAAATGAGAGAAAAAGGGATTTTGATCGTTGTATCAGGTTTTTCAGGTTCCGGTAAGGGAACCATTATGAAAGAGCTGTTAAAACAGTATGATAATTATGCATTATCTATTTCCGCCACCACCAGAAATCCGCGTCCGGGAGAAGAAGACGGACGGGAATATTTCTTCAAAACTGTAGAAGATTTTGAAAAAATGATTGCGAAAGAAGAACTGATAGAGTATGCTAGGTACGTGGATAATTACTATGGAACGCCGCGTGCATATGTAGAGGAGCAGTTAGAGGCAGGAAAAGATGTGATTCTTGAGATAGAAATTCAGGGAGCGTTGAAAGTAAAAGAAAAATTCCCGGATACACTGCTTTTGTTTGTAACACCGCCGAGCGCAGAGGAACTTAAGAGCCGTCTGGTGGGCCGTGGAACAGAGACAATGGACGTGATCGAATTCCGCATGAACCGTGCGAAAGAAGAAGCACTGGAGATGGATCAATATGATTATCTGATCATAAATGATGACTTGCAGGAATGCGTAGAAGAGATGCATCAGATCATCCAGGGTGAGCACAGAAGAAGTTTCCGTAACGCTGAATTTATAGAGCATATGAAAGAAGAATTGAAAGGAGAATAAGTGTATGTTACATCCATCTTACACAGACTTAATGAAAGTAGTAAATAAAGACGTTGAAGAGGGCGAAACAAAGGTAGTTAACAGCCGTTATTCCATCGTTATGGCTACAGCAAAGAGAGCAAGAGAGATTATTGACGGATCTATGCCGCTCGTTGATGCAAAGGTTGGCGAAAAGCCGCTTTCTATTGCAATTGATGAGATGAATCAGGGAAAGATGACGATTATTGCACAGGATGAAGAGGAAGAAGAATAAAATCTGACACCTTAAGGATCCGTTGCAGACGGATTCTTTCAGACACATTGCTGACTGAGATACAAAAGGCAGATGCCGCAAGGTGTCTGCCTTTCTTGAACTGGATATAGCAAGATAGCAAAGATGTGTGCCGAATAGAATGCATACTGCAAAAATCAGAAATAAATAAAAAGGAGAACCGAATGAATATATTTTTCGTATCACTTGGCTGTGATAAGAACCTGGTAGATTCAGAGGTCATGCTTGGACTTCTGGATGCGAAAGGATACCAGATTGTTGATGATGAGACACAGGCAGATGTTATGGTGATTAATACCTGTTGTTTTATTCATGACGCAAAAGAAGAAAGTATCCAGACGATTCTGGATATGGCAAGATATAAAGAAGAAGGAAGATTGAAGGCATTGGTTGTAACCGGATGTCTGGCACAGAGATATAAGCGGGAGATTATTGATGAGATCCCGGAAGTTGATGTAGTGCTTGGGACGACTTCGTATGATAAGATTGTAGAAGCAGTAGAAGAAGCACTGGAAGGTAAATCAGAAGTAGAACTTGCCGATATCGATGCGCTGCCACTTCCGGAGACAAAGAGACTTGTGACGACCGGAGGTCACTATGCATATCTGAAGATTGCAGAAGGCTGTGACAAACACTGTACATACTGTATTATCCCGAAAGTCCGTGGAAATTACCGCAGTGTACCGATGGAGCGTCTGATCAAAGAAGCACAGGAACTGGCTGACCAGGGCGTAAAAGAACTGATCTTGGTTGCACAGGAGACAACGGTATATGGACAGGATATTTACGGTGAAAAATCCCTGCATAAGCTTCTGAAAGAGTTATGTCAGATCAAAGGAATCCGCTGGATCCGCCTTCTGTACTGTTATCCGGAAGAGATTGATGACAATCTGATACAGGTAATGAAAGAAGAACCGAAGATCTGTCATTATCTTGATCTCCCAATCCAGCATGCGAATGATACCATCTTGAAGAGAATGGGACGCAGAACTTCAAAACAGGAGCTGATCGACATTGTGCAGAAGCTTCGTAAGGAAATCCCGGATATCTGTCTTAGAACAACACTGATCACAGGCTTTCCGGGAGAGACGCAGGAGCAGCATGAAGAGGTGATGGAATTCATTGACACACTTGAGTTTGATCGTCTTGGAGCATTTACGTATTCTCCGGAGGAAGATACACCGGCAGCCACATTCGAAGATCAGATTGATGAAGAAGTGAAAGAGGATCGTCAGGCAGATATCATGGAACTTCAGCAGGAAATTGCATTCGATAAAGCGGAAGACATGATTGGAAGAGAAGTTTTTGTCATGATCGAAGGTAAAGTCGCAGATGAGAATGCCTACGTTGGAAGAACTTATCGTGATGCACCGAATGTAGACGGCCTGATCTTTATCAATACTGACGTAGAATTGATTTCCGGAGATTTTGCAAAGGTTAAAGTGACCGGAGCATTAGATTATGATTTGATAGGAGAGTTGATGTAGTATGAATTTACCAAACAAATTAACAGTATTACGTGTGATTATGGTTCCGTTTTTTGTTTTCTTTATGTTGACAGATGTAGGCGGAGCTGCGAATAAATGGATCGCGCTTGTACTTTTTATTGTTGCAAGTCTGACAGATATGCTGGATGGTAAGATTGCAAGAAAATACAATCTTGTAACAAATTTTGGAAAGTTTATGGATCCGCTGGCAGATAAACTTCTTGTCTGCTCAGCAATGATCTGTCTGATTCCTTCAGGAAAACTTCCGACAGCAGTTGTTATTGTTATTATTGCAAGAGAGTTTATTATCAGTGGTTTCCGTCTGGTAGCATCTGATAATGGCGTTGTTATCGCAGCAAATTACTGGGGAAAATTTAAGACCACATTCCAGATGCTTATGGTCATTGTATTGATTCTTAATTTTGATAACTGTTACTTCCAGTTATTAGGAACCGTACTTACTTATATTGCACTGGTATTAACGGTTGTATCTCTAATTGATTATCTCTGGAAAAACAGAGCTGTTTTAAAAGAACAGAAATAAAGAGGATTCCCATGGAAAAAAGACAGGAAAACCTGGAAGATAAAAT
>ENA-ORMN01003943-ORMN01003943.1-human-gut-metagenome-genome-assembly--contig:-NODE-3943-length-11145-cov-2.723895_pt1 | contig 11145 bp, 9 predicted proteins | sample MGYA00242102_ERZ508993 | MGnify/ENA primary metagenome ERZ508993 (study PRJEB26280, sample SAMEA2338770) | human gut metagenome | biome: human gut; feature: human-associated habitat; material: faeces... | reverse complement strand
CGCAGCACTTACCATTCCAAAGACAAAGGCTCCGGAGATTGCTGACCGTCTGATCAAAGCCGGTATTAAGGCTATCTGGAATTTTGCGCATACAGATCTGAATCTGCCGGATAATATTATTGTGGAGAATGTTCATTTGTCTGAAAGTCTGATGAGATTATCTTATAATATCACCAGATACAATGAAGAACATGAAGGAAAGTAGGCAAAGCAGACCAGAAGGCAGAGGTGCAGGAAAATTTTTTCCTGCACCTTTTTGAAAATTAAATGTATGGGAGACCGGATATGAAAGAAATACTGACAGCAGATCAGATGAGAAGATCGGATCAGAGAATGATACAGAAGATGCAGGTCCCGTCCCTTGTCCTGATGGAACGGGCGGCACTTCAGTGTGTGGCTGCGATGAAAGCAGAAGACATAGATTTGTCGAAAGCATTGGTCGTGTGTGGAAGTGGCAATAACGGTGGTGACGGATTCGCAATTGCAAGGATGCTCGTAGAAGAAGGAAATCATCCAGATGTAGTATTGGTCGGAAATTATGACCATCGTAGTGAAGAAACAAAAATCCAGATGAAAATTCTGGGAAATCTGGGAATATCTGTAGGAAACAGTTTGCCACAGAAAGAATATAGTGTTATTATAGATGCCGTATTCGGTATTGGCCTATCCCGTGAAATAAAAGGCAAATATGCAGAGGTGATTGATCAGATGAATCGGATGACTGCCTGTAAGGTGGCAGTCGACACTCCTTCAGGGATCCGTTCGGATGATGGAAAAGTGCTTGGAACGGCATTTAAAGCAGATCTTACAGTGACCTTTGCGTTTCAGAAGATGGGACAGATCCTATATCCGGGATGTGAGTATACAGGAAAGCTTGTTACAGCGCCGATCGGAATTACCAGACCGGAGTTTTTTGCGGAAGAAGAAATCTGCATGGCACTTGAAAAATCCGATGTGCCGGCAATGCTGCCGCAAAGGAAACCGGATTCTAATAAAGGGACTTATGGAAAGGTTCTGATGATTACCGGAAGCAAAGGAATGTCCGGCGCAGCATATTTAAGTGCCAGGGCAGCATATCTTTCGGGAGCAGGTCTTGTCCGGATTTATACGGAGGAAAGTAACCGGGCAATCTTACAGGAACTTTTACCGGAGGCGGTAATGACGACCTATTCTCTGGATGAGACAGAATCATTTGAAGAACTTCCGGATTTGCTGGAATGGGCGGATGTGCTCTGTATTGGATGCGGACTCGGTATGGGACCGCATTCGGAGGAATTACTGAAAAAGGTGCTTGAGAATAATAAAACCCCGGCTGTTATTGATGCGGACGGACTGAACCTTCTGGCAAAGACCGATGAGTGGGGGATCGAACAGATTCGGATGAATCCTTCCGGATATGTACTTACTCCACATATGAAAGAAATGTCCAGACTGACCGGATACAGCGTACAGGAATTAAAAGACAACAGAAGAGAGCTATTAAGGAAATATACAGAAAAAGTCCATGCTGTCTGTGTACTGAAAGACAGCAGGACACTTGTGAAAGCGCCAGAGGGAAGGCTTATGATCAATACCACCGGTAATGCGGCAATGGCAAAGGCCGGATCGGGAGATGTGCTTGCAGGAATGATTACCGGACTTATGGCACAGCATATGAGACCGGATGATGCCGCTGTGCTTGGCGTTTATCTGCATGGCCTGTGCGGAGATCATGCCAGAAAAGAACTTGGCTCTTACAGTGTGCTTGCGGGTGATCTCTTGAAAATGCTCGGCAGAACACTTAAGGAATTGGAGGATATGACAGAATGAAGAAATACAGCAGACTGCGTGCGGTGATCGATCTGGATGCGGTGATGTATAACATGGAAATGATGCATGCAAATATAGAAAAAGGAACCAAGATGGTCGTGGTCATCAAGACAGATGGTTATGGTCATGGAGCGGTGCCGATTTCAAGAATGCTGGAAGATGTGGACTATGTCTGGGGCTATGCGGTCGCAACTCTGGATGAAGGTGTTGTACTCAGAAAAGCCGGCATTCAGAAGCCGATTCTTTGCCTGGGATGTATTTTCCCGGACCAGCTGGAAGAGATGATCCGTCATGAGATCCGCATGACAACTTACAGCTATGAGCTTGCGAAGCTTGCGGATGAGACCGCATATCGTATGGGGAAGAAGGCATATCTGCACATTAAGATCGATACTGGAATGTCAAGACTTGGCTTTCCGGTAGCGAAAGAAAGTGTAGAGGAGATCCTTAAAATCGGCAGACTTGTTTATACGGATTGCGAAGGAATGTTTACCCATTTTTCAAAGGCAGATGAGACGGATAAGACCACGACACTGGAACAGATCCGTGCTTTTCTGTGGATGAAAGAACATCTTGCAGCAGAAGGTATGGAATTTACTTATTATCACTGTGCAAACAGTGCAAGTATCATTGATATGCCAAAGCTTGGAATGAATCTGGAGAGAGCCGGGATTTCTACCTATGGACTGTATCCGTCAGATGAAGTCAATAAGGAGGCAGTTCCGCTCCGGCCGGCAATGGAGCTGATCGCGCACGTGACTTATGTGAAATGGATTGAAAAGGGTACGGAAGTCAGCTACGGAGGCACCTTTGTTGCCCCGAAAAGGATGCAGATCGCCACGATCCCGACGGGATATGGAGACGGATACCCACGAAGTCTTTCCAACAAAGGATATGTTCTGATCCATGGACAGAAGGCACCGATCCTTGGCAGAGTCTGTATGGATCAGTTTATGGTAGATGTGACCGGAATTCCGGATGTGAAATTTGGTGACAGGGCAACACTGGTCGGCCACGATGGGGATGCTTATCTTTCAATAGATGAGCTTGCCGGTCTGAGCGGCAGATTTAACTATGAATTTATCTGTGATATCAATAAACGTGTTCCGAGGGAATATCTGCGTGACGGAAAAGTTGTAGAGCAGGTCGATTATTTCTAAAATGCGGGGATGCACTTCGAAAGAGATATGAATACAGCAGGAGAAAGCTGGCAATAATGAAAGTATCTTGATAAGCGGAGTGTGAAAGAAGTGCAGATCAGGCGTGGAGATATTTATTATGCGGATTTAAGTCCGGTAGTCGGTTCGGAGCAGGGCGGTGTGCGTCCGGTTCTTGTCATCCAGAATGATGTCGGGAACCGGCACAGTCCGACCGTTATCTGTGCCGCGATCACTTCAAGGATGAATAAAGCGAAGCTGCCGACACATGTGGAAATCGATGCAAAAAGGTACAGAATCGTCAAGGATTCTGTTGTCCTTCTGGAGCAGATTCGGACGATCGATAAACAGAGACTGAAGGATTACGTGTGCCGGGTAGACAAAGAGCTTATGAGAAAAGTCGATGAAGCGCTGTGCGTCAGCCTGATGCTTCATACATAAAAGAGGAGAAGTATGGGAAGCAATGGAAACGGAAGGTAATTTACTTCAGAAAATGAAAAATGTATTTTCTGACAATGAAGATAAAGAGAAAATTGCAGAAGAAATCATTGAAAAAGTACTGGAAGGCTATGAAAAAGGTGTTCTGACAAGACGTGAGATGAAGATGATCACCAACATTTTTGAATATATGGATTCGGATGCAAAAGATATCATGACGCACCGGAAAAATATCGTAGCACTGGATGGAGAGGAATCTCTGGAAAAAGCACTTACCTTTATGCTGGAGGAGAACAAATCCAGATTCCCGGTTTATGAAGAAGATATTGACAACATTGTGGGGATTCTTCATATCCGGGATGCGATGCAGAGCTACCTGGACGGTCCGGCAAGGAAAAAACCGGTGCATGATCTGAAGGATGCCATCCGTCCGGCAGGATTTATCCCGGAAACAAAGGCGATTGACAAACTGTTTCAACAGATGCAGCAGGACAAGAGCCATATGGTGATCGTGCTGGATGAGTATGGACAGACATCAGGGATCGTTACGATGGAAGATATTGTAGAAGAAATCGTTGGAAATATCCAGGATGAGTATGATGAGGAAGAAGAGCTGATCATCAAACAGGCAGATGGTACATATATCGTGGATGGTATGACACAGCTGGAGGATCTGGAAGAGCTTCTGGGAATCAGTTTCAACGAAGAAGATTACGATACGATCAATGGTTATCTGATCGACTGCCTGGACAGAATTCCTTCGGAAGATGAAGAATGTCAGGTAGAATTCGGAGGCTATCTGTTCCATGTATTGTCAGTTGATAATAATACAATACGCAAAGTCCTTGTCAGTAGGACAAAAAAGTGATAAAATAGTACAATTGAGAATAGTAAAAATACTGAAGAGAGGTAAAAAGTAATGTCAGGACATTCAAAATTTGCGAATATCAAGCATAAAAAAGAAAAAAACGACGCAGCAAAAGGAAAAGTATTCACGAAGATCGGTCGTGAAATCGCTGTAGCAGTCAAAGAAGGAGGCGGAGCTGATCCGGCTAACAACAGCAGACTCCGTGATGCGATTGCAAAGGCAAAAGCAAATAATATGCCAAATGACAATATTGACAGAAGTATCAAAAAAGCAGCCGGAGACGGAGATGCTAACAACTACGAACACATCGTATACGAAGGATACGGACCGAACGGAACTGCAATCATCGTTGATGCACTTACTGATAACCGTAACCGTACTGCTTCTAATGTAAGAAGCGCTTTCACAAAGGGAAAAGGAAATATCGGAACCAGTGGATGTGTTTCTTTCATGTTTGATCAGAAAGGACAGATCATTGTCGATAAAGAAGAATGTGAACTGGATGCAGATGATCTGATGATGCAGGCACTGGATGCAGGAGCAGAAGATTTTTCGGAAGAAGAGGACAGCTTTGAAATTCTTACAGATCCGAATGATTTCAGTGAGGTTCGTCTTGCTCTGGAAGAAGCGGGTATTCCGATGGCAAGCGCAGAAGTTACAATGATTCCACAGACATGGGTAACTTTGGACAACGAAGAAGATATCAAGAACATTCAGAAGACACTTGATCTTCTTGAAGATGATGATGATGTACAGGAAGTATATCATAACTGGGAAGAAGCATAGGATCGATTCCGGGAGGAACCTGAATGAATCAGAGTATACAGAATGGACTGAATGACCTGTTTGACCAGATTATTCCGATTTCCGGAGATTTCAATAAAAAGACTTATGCGGATTCGTTTAAAAATGCATACGAGAAGTATAAGCCACTTTTTACTGAGATTGCACAGGAATGCGAGAATTCGGAAGACAGACAGGAAGAGATTGAAGAGATTGCTGCTGTTCTGCCGGATAGAATGCGGGAAGTACTGGATCAGGAAAGTTCAAAAAGAAAAAAAGAAAATGTACTTATGAAATATAATCTGGGCATGGTTACGTATGTTATCCCGATGTTCCGTTATGACAGAATGGATGCTTGTGAAGAGATTGTAGATTGCATGATCGAACGTTGGAATGATCATGATCTGGAACTAAAGATCAGTAAATCGGAATTCGAGCAGATCCAGGGAGGCTTCAAATCACGTCTCTGCTATATTACTACAGCCGTATGTGCAAGCCTTGGCAAACCGGATGACTGTTACGAACTGAATCTGATGAGAAGATACAGAGATGAATATCTGGTGAATCAGAAAGGCGGCGAAGAAATTGTTGCCGAGTATTACGATATTGCTCCGACAATCGTAAACCGGATCAACCGGATGGAAAATTCAGAAGATGTATATGCAGATATCTGGTGCCGTTATCTTCACCCATGTGTTTCCATGATCGAATCCGATAATCTGGAGGCATGCCGCAAGATTTATACGGATATGGTATATAGCCTGCGCAGGAAATATTTATTTTCATAATGTTTAAATCAAAGAGAATGTGCCGAGTCGCATTCTCTTTTGCATATACAGTGAATCAGGTACAGATTTGTGTCGCTACAAGAATCTGCGATTCATTTCTGTGGCGAAAATCCTGCATATTTTCATAAGCATTGTCCATACTAAGCTAAAAAGAACGGAGGAATGCGGCAATGAAAATACAGGAAGAAACGGATGTAAAAGAATACCAGATACGTAAGAAAAAGAGCAGGGAACAGACTGTAAAAAATATGGAAAATAAAGAAAAGGCAGTCAGAGAGACAGAGCCGGAAACCACAAAGGAAGAAGATGAACATGTTAAAGAAATGGGAATGCTTTCGCTTGACCGACGTCGGAATCATCAGATCGAGCTACTCACGATCATCGGCGAAGTAGAAGGGCATGAGACGGTTTCCGGCAGTACAAAGGCAACCAAGTATGAGCACCTGCTTCCAAAGCTGGCACAGATTGAGAACAGTGTTCAGACTGATGGTGTGCTGATTCTCTTAAATACACTGGGCGGAGATGTGGAGGCGGGACTTGCGATTGCGGAAATGATCGCGTCCTTAAGCAAACCGACAGTATCTCTGGTACTTGGAGGGTGTCATTCTATCGGTGGACCTCTTGCTGTGTCGGCAGATTATTCTTTTATTGTTCCAAGTGGGACGATGATCATTCACCCGGTGCGGACAAGCGGAATGTTCATCGGTGTGGCACAAAGCCTGCGGAATATTGAAAAGACGCAGGACCGGATCACCGGATTTCTTGCAGAGCATTCCGGAATGTCACAGGAGCGGATTGAAGAACTGATGCTGGATTCCACACAGCTTGTCAAAGATGTGGGGACAATGCTGGAAGGAAAACGTGCAGTGGAGGAAGGACTCATTGACGAAGTTGGCGGAATAAGAGATGCATTAAATAAATTGCATGAAATGATTGATGAAAAAATGGAAAATACTGATAAAAATTATGGCGAAGAGGATGCTATAATAAAATAGTATGTACAAGTATACACTTTTGATGACTGATTCCGGATACTATATCTGGGGAGAGAGGAGAAGGAATCGGTCATTTGATTACAAGATAAAGAGTATAAATACAAGGGGGAAGTTTGATGGCTTCAAAGACAACCGGAACAAAGAAAAATGCAAAGCAGAGCACGGCGAAAAAGCGGCAGCCTACGAAGAAGACAAGTGCAAAGTCTGCAAAATCTGCGAAGACAACCAGAAAGAATACCACATCAAAAGCTGTGCCGCAGGAAGAATCATTTCTTGCAACGGAGATTCTGATCTGGGTGACACTTGCGGTAGGGATTCTGCTCACAATCAGCAATTTCGGACTTGCAGGTGCATTTGGAAGAAAGATTGCAGCACTGCAGCAGGGAATGATGGGTTGGATGGCGTATGTATTTCCACTGCTTTTATTTTGTGGAGTCGCGTTTGTGGTTTCCAATAAAGGAAACAGGATTGCATATATTAAGACTATTGCAGGCGTTGTATTACTGGTTCAGTGCTGTGTGCTCTTTGAACTGATTGATGAAAAAGGCGGATCTGTTGGAAAGGCAATTGCGGTCAGACTGGTGCCGGCAATCGGTAAAGTTGGTACATATGTTGTCGTGATCATTTTAATGGTGATCTGTGTAGTCCTTATCACAGAAAAGTCTATTCTAAAAGGAATGAAGATCGGCGGGGAAAAAGCGTATGACCGTGCCAGAGAGGACATGCAGAAGCGTAAAGAAGAGGCTGAGGAACGCAGGGCAAGACGGGAAGCTATGCGTGTTGATTATCAGGTAAGCGGCGTTTCCTTTAATTCGACAGTTGGAGGAAAAGAGAACGAGGCAGAAAAAGCAGAAGAAAAAGCCAGAAAAGAAGCAAAGGAAAGCACAGAAAAGAAAGCTACCAGACGCAGCCGGAAGGATATGAGCAGCGTGCTTGCCGGTGCAGAAGAAGCGGCTGCAAAGCACATTATGGAACAGACTGGGAAAATTGCACTGGATGATGTAGTGATCAATCGTGCGATGCCCCTTTCCGCTACAGAGCTGAGCCCGGATCCGGAACCGGTTCCCCTTGAGCCGGTGAAAGAAAAACTCCCGAAGTTCTTAAAAGGAGCGATGCAGGAAGCAGAAAAAAAGACGGAGTCCGGTAAAGATATACAGACAGATGTGGCTGAAGAAAATTTATCAGCGGTGCAGACAGAAGACGGAATAAAAAGACAGGTCTCCGGAAATTCAAAAGTTAAGGCAGATATCCCAAAAGAGGTGGCTGCTGTTGCAGATACGATTGCAAAAAGTGAGAAACCGGTCAGGGAATACCGCTTTCCACCTCTTAGTCTGTTGAAGCATGGAAGTAAAACCTCCGGAGATTCGGATGCGCATCTGCGGGAGACAGCAGCAAAGCTCCAGAAGACACTTCAAACCTTCGGTGTGAATGTTACAATCACTAATATCAGTTGCGGACCTTCTGTCACACGCTATGAGTTACAGCCTGAGATGGGGGTGAAAGTCAGCAAGATCGTAGGACTTGCGGATGACATCAAGTTGAACCTGGCGGCGGCTGATATCCGTATTGAGGCACCGATCCCGGGAAAAGCAGCGGTCGGCATTGAAGTTCCGAATAAGGAAAATACTGCAGTTATGCTGCGTGATCTTCTGGAATCAGATGAATTTAAGAAAAGTAGATCACGGATCGCATTTGCGACAGGTCGTGACATTTCAGGTAAAGTGGTGGTATCAGATATCGCAAAGATGCCGCATCTGCTTGTCGCAGGAGCTACCGGATCCGGTAAATCTGTCTGTATCAATACGATCATTATGAGTATTATCTACAAAGCAAAACCGGAGGATGTGAAGCTGATCATGGTAGATCCAAAGGTGGTGGAATTAAGTGTATATAATGGAATTCCACATCTGATGATCCCGGTTGTAACGGATCCGAAGAAGGCAGCAGGAGCTTTGAACTGGGCGGTTGCGGAAATGAACAGACGTTATCAGCTTTTTGCCGAGTATAATGTCCGTGATCTGAAAGGTTACAATGATAAAGTCGAGAACATTAAAGATATTGATGATCCGAATAAAGCACAGAAACTTCCACAGATTGTAATCATCGTAGACGAACTTGCAGACCTGATGATGGTTGCACCTGGAGAAGTAGAAGAGGCAATCTGCCGTCTGGCACAGCTTGCGCGTGCGGCAGGACTTCATCTGGTTCTTGCAACGCAGAGACCATCGGTTAATGTCATTACCGGTCTGATTAAGGCGAATATGCCATCAAGAATAGCATTTTCTGTATCATCCGGTGTGGATTCCCGTACCATCATTGATATGAATGGCGCGGAGAAGCTGCTTGGAAAAGGCGATATGTTGTTCTATCCAGCTGGCTATCAGAAGCCGGTACGTGTTCAGGGGGCTTTTGTTTCTGATAAAGAAGTCCAGGCAGTGGTTGATTTCCTAAAAGAGAACAGCGGAGGCGCAGCCTACAGTGAAGAGATCCAGAAGCAGGTGAATAGTAATCAGAATGTATCTGCGGGAGGAGCATCTTCCGAGGACGACAAAGATGTCTACTTTGTAGATGCAGGAAAGTTTATCATTGAAAAAGACAAAGCATCGATCGGAATGCTCCAACGGGTGTTTAAGATTGGGTTTAACCGTGCGGCGCGGATTATGGATCAGCTTGCCGAGGCGGGAGTCGTAGGAGAAGAAGAAGGTACCAAACCAAGAAAAGTACTGATGTCTATGGAACAGTTTGAGCAATACATAGAAGAATCAGTTTAAGAAACGCAGAAGAAAAAAGGGAGGATATAATTATGAAAACAGACATTCAGATCGCACAGGAGGCAGAGATGCTCCATATTCGCGAGGTTGCAGCAAAGGTTGGAATTGAAGAGGAAGACCTTGAGTTTTACGGCAAGTATAAGGCAAAATTATCGGATGAACTGATGGAAATAGTAAAAGACAGACCAGATGGAAAGCTGGTACTTGTTACTGCAATCAATCCGACTCCGGCGGGAGAGGGGAAGACGACGATTACCGTTGGACTTGGAGAGGCAATGGCAAAGCTCGGTAAAAAAGCTCTGATCGCTCTGCGCGAGCCATCGCTTGGACCTTGCTTTGGAATTAAAGGCGGTGCTGCCGGTGGCGGTTATGCACAGGTTGTACCGATGGAAGATCTGAATCTTCATTTTACCGGAGATTTTCATGCGATCACATCGGCAAATAACCTGCTTGCAGCTCTTCTTGACAATCATATCCAGCAGGGAAATGCTCTTGGAATCGATCCGAGACAGGTTGTGTGGAAACGGTGTGTAGATATGAATGATCGTGTACTGCGTAATGTAGTAGTTGGTCTTGGAAATAAAATGGACGGAATGGTAAGAGAGGATCATTTTGTGATCACGGTTGCGTCCGAAATTATGGCAATTTTATGTCTGGCAGATGATCTGGAAGATCTGAAAAAACGTCTTGGCAGAATCATTGTTGCCTATACATTTTCCGGAGAACCGGTTACAGCTGACCAGCTTCATGCAACCGGTGCAATGACAGCACTGTTAAAGGATGCGATCAAGCCGAATATTATCCAGACTCTGGAACATACACCGGCACTGGTACACGGTGGCCCGTTCGCAAATATTGCACATGGCTGCAACAGTGTACGTGCAACCAAGATGGCACTTAAGCTGAGTGATATCACGATCACAGAAGCGGGATTCGGTGCGGATCTGGGTGCAGAGAAGTTTATGGATATCAAGTGCCGTATGGCGGGACTGAAACCGGACGCAGTAGTTCTGGTTGCAACGGTACGTGCATTAAAATACAATGGTGGCGTGCCAAAAGACGAACTGAACGAAGAAAATCTGGATGCTCTTGCAAAAGGAATTGTAAATCTTGAAAAGCATATTGAGAACCTGCAGAAATTCGGCGTTCCGGTTGTGGTTACCTTGAATTCATTTGTCAGTGATACTGAAGCAGAATACGAATTTATCCGTAAGTTCTGCGAAGACAGAGGCTGCGAATTTGCCCTTGCAGAAGTGTGGGGTAAAGGCGGAGACGGCGGAAAAGAGCTGGCAGAGAAAGTATTACAGACTCTGGAGACAAAAGAAAGCCATTATCATCCGATTTACAGTGATGAGTTATCAATTGCAGAGAAGATCGAGACAATCTGCAAAGAGATTTACGGAGCAAAGAGTGTTGTATATGAACCTGCTGCAAAGAAACAGCTTGCACGAATTGAATCAATGGGCTTTGGCAAGTTCCCGGTATGTATGGCAAAGACACAGTATTCGCTTTCTGATGATGCAAAGAAGCTTGGCA
>ENA-ORMN01003939-ORMN01003939.1-human-gut-metagenome-genome-assembly--contig:-NODE-3939-length-11156-cov-3.579948_pt1 | contig 11156 bp, 8 predicted proteins | sample MGYA00242102_ERZ508993 | MGnify/ENA primary metagenome ERZ508993 (study PRJEB26280, sample SAMEA2338770) | human gut metagenome | biome: human gut; feature: human-associated habitat; material: faeces... | reverse complement strand
AAAAAAAATCGAAGTAAGTTTATAACGAAATATTTTCCTGAAAATTTTTCTCATACTGCCACCTAATCTCTTTCAAAAATCATATCAACAGGTGTCATTCTACTGATTATTATTGCAGGCATTACAGATGTTATTAGCGTCATAAATATAATCATAACCAATATAAGAATCGGCACAAAATACATGTGTCCCGCAATATTATTTAGACGAAAAACACCTGTTACAAGCTGAGAATCTGCCGGATTGATTTTTCCGAAAATTTGTTTTTGTCTTAAAAGCCATGATGCAACCGATGATGAAATAAATAAAAATCCGTTATAAAATACAGTCATTTTTATAATTTCTTTCTTTTTCATTCCACATACAACCATTGTTCCGTAACTTTTTTTATCAAGCATACAATGGACAACACAAGACACACTCATTGACAATGTCGCAAGAATTACAAACATTACCGTAGCCGTTATATTTTTATTATTTGACAATCCGTTTTCTTCTATTTTATTTTGTATGTTTTCCCCAATATTTACAATTAATGCAGTTATTGAATTTTCTGAAGCAAATGCTTTTATTTTATCATATACAATGTCCTTATTATAATCGCTTACCAAAAAGTAATATTCATATGATGTATCTGCAACTTTTGATGTATCATATAATTCATAATTATCTGTAATTATAATTCCCGAATTTTCAAGAGTATATATATCTTCACCTGTCGAAACATCAAATAATCTTCCTCTCTTAGGCCACATTGCATCTTTTTGCAGAAATCCTACAACAATACATTTATCATTTTTATATATAGATGCACTAAATATATCACCTATATTAACTTTATTTTTATAATTATATCCAAGCAGCATGCACTGATAACCCTGCGGCACATTCTGCATTGCCTCTTTTAATTTATTGCTCAATTTTAAATTACCGATTTGTTGTATTTTTGTGTCTGCAATAACAACAGGAATTCTCAAATCATTATCTAAACCTTGTGCCACTCCTTCCGAAAAATATCCGCTTTTCTCAACTTCATCAAGCTTTTCCACATACTCGGTTAATTTCCTGCCATCCTCATATGTTGCATCAGTTCCTCCTGCACATACATAATTAATATTATTTATATCACTGGAAAACATTTTTGTCGTTTCATTTATTGCATATTTTGTACCAAAATATGAAGTTGCAACTATATCAACCATATAAAAAGAAATAAAATTAATACAAAAAAGCATTACCGTCACAAACAGTTTCTTTGTAATACTCCTGTATACAAGTCTTATAATATTATTTACATGCAATCACATCACCCCGCTTTTAATTCAGTAACCGCTCAATATTTTCCTTCTTCCATGTATTATAAGAATCACTGTCATTTATTGTATATGTCATAAAAGAACTTATTTTAAATATACATTCTATTGATTTGTCAAATTCATATACAAGATAATATTGTGCATAATTATCATTGTCAGGAATTTCCGTATAATCTATATAATAAACTCCTGTTTTGGAAATCTTTTTTGATAATAGCTCATCACACCCTGTTAAATTCCCCGATTCAATCTTTTTGTCAAATTCACTCATCTGATTATATGAAAACATCTTGGTATCACCAACTTCAGAATTCCACTTTGATACGGGAACACCATACACTTTTACTATCAAGCCGGGAACTTCACTCAAAAAATCTTCATATAATGCAAAAGATACAGCCTGAACATCTACTTTCGGTGCAGTATATTCTGTTATCTGGTTCAAATCTGTATTGTTGTCACTTAACACTTTATAATATTGTTTAACAGGTCTTATATATCGCAATTCATTTTTTGGATTTACTCTTGTCGAATCATACTCATTCAATCCAAGATTTGGCTGAAATGAACAATTCACATTATCACTCCAGACTTTTTGTTCAGTTGCAATACACCCATTCGGCATATCGGCATTTATTATCTTATTAATATTAAAATCCACATCTATGCTGTCTTCCCAATATGATACGCCTTTTAATTTATTTTCTATGTAAGGTGCATATACATATACTTTTTTACCGTTTGCCTCCGATTCAATAACTTTCCAACCATCAATAACTTTAATGCCTTCTTTTATTTCCTTTGCTTCAACACTTGTCGTCTCATATTCAGGCTCCGTTAATTGTTCATCAACATCCTTATTTTTATCTTGACCACATGAAATCAAAAATAATAACAATATTGAAAATACCAATAATATTTTTCTCTTCATAAAAACCCTCCCTCAATTCTACACTCAAACATTACTTATAATTTCATTATATATGCCATTGTATTTATGTCAATACAACTTGCCCCAAATGCACTTTTTTTGCCCCAAATGCAAACATTAATTTTTGTTTGACCGTAAACTGTTTAATCTCTGAATAACCGTTTGTTTTTTCTGCCTGCTTAAAGGAACTCTTTGCCCGTTATTTAATATAACCTCATTTCTAATTATATCTTCTATCCAAAGATAATTTGCAATGTAACTTTTATGTACCCTGATAAAACCTTTCGCTTCCAAAGTTTTTTCAAGAATTTCTAATGTAGCTTTTATACGAACCTCTTTATCTTCCAGTTTTATTTTCAATTCGTGACGAAATACTTCAAACATCACTATATCTTTTATATTAAATCTTAGCGGTTTTCTCTCTCCCGGAATCGTAAAATTAATATATTGCAGTTCCTCTTCACTTTTTTCTTTTAAAACTGCAATTACCTCTTTAATATCTTCCTCCAAGTGTTCTTTTCTTATGAATCGATACGGATTATATTTCATAACTTCAACTACTGCATCCAGTTTTGATAATATAAATATCATCTTTGTAAATGTATATTTTTCTCTTATGCATCTTGCCATATCAATACCATTTATATCCGGCATATCCATGTACAGAAACACGCAATCATATACTTTGTCTGATTGCATAAGTAATTTACTGTCTGTATAAATATCCACATCAACACTACCAAGTTTCTCCTCTATCTTTAATTTAATAATTGACGCAAATTCTTTATCAATATCGCATATCGCTATATTCATATGTACCCCCTTATATTTCATAAAATATATTTTAAAATCCCCCTTCATATTTGTACCATATCACAAATATTTTTTATGTGCAATAGCCTTGTAACGAACGGTACTGTATTTGCAACCAAAGGTATGTAATTTTACATTTATAAACTTTTTGTGCTATTTATTATATATTATGGATATTTTGAATCGTATAACAGCATCATAATGTTTCTGCTTTTTCTCATCACTGCAATACAAAAAAAGACGCGGAAATTTCCGCGTCATGAATACTCATATTTTCTATATTTCTGTTACATTCAAATCTTCTTTCCAGCAAGAACCTCTTTATAATCCTTGTAATTTTCTGCAAGAAGTGTTGGTGTATCAAGACCGTAAGGACAGTGTGCCGAACATTGTCCACAATGTATACAGTCTTCTATTTTTTTCATCTTTGCCTGAACCGCTTCTGTAAGCTGAAGCTCTGATGGTGAACGTCGAAGAAGAAGTGACATTCTTGCACAGTTGTTAATTTCAATGTGAGCCGGACATGTCGGAACACAGTATCCGCAGCCCCGGCAGAAATTACCGGCAAGCTCTTTCTTATCTTTTTCTATAACCGCACGAATCTCATCGTCCATAACAGGCGGATTATCTATATAACTTATAAATTCCTCAAGTTCTGACTTTCTCTGTACACCCCATATAGGAAGAACATTATCATATTCTGCCTGATATGCGTATGCCGCTTTTGAATTGGTTATAAGCCCTCCCGAAAGTGCTTTCATAGCAATAAATCCCATATTTTTACTGCGACAGACTTCTACCAGCTCATGTTCTTTTTCTGTTGCAAGATAATTAAACGGAAATTGCAATGTCTCATATAAGCCTGATTCTATAGCTTCATTTGCAACATTAAGCCTGTGGTTTGTAATTCCTATATGTCGGATTTTCCCCTGTGCCTTTGCTTCAAGCATAGCCTCATAAAGTCCTGTTCCGTCTCCCGGTTTAGGACAAAATGACGGATTGTGGAACTGATAAATATCAATATAATCCGTTTTTAAATTATTAAGACTTGTATTTAAATCTTTCCAGAAATCATCAGAATTCTGTGCTGCTGTCTTTGTTGCAATATAAATATTTTCACGCACATCTCCAAGTGCTTCTCCGATTTTGGTTTCACTGTCAGTATAAAATCTTGCCGTATCAAAAAAAGTCATGCCCGCTTCATATGCTCTTCTGGCAAGCGCAACTGCATCATCTGTGCTGATCCTCTGTATCGGGAGCGCCCCGAATCCATTCTTATTGACCGTGATCCCGGTCTTTCCAAGTGTTACCATTTCCATTTATTCTACCTTCCTATCTATCTTTTCTTTCCCAAGTATACCATCTATTACTTTATAGCGAAACTCCCATATAACGTAAATTTAATTATGAAAAAACGACAGGTGCATAAGAAAACACTGGGGAGCCGCCGGTCCTTAGAAGTCAGATTCTGTATTTCATTCTGATTTATCAGAAATGAAATGCAGGAGATGAGTTCTTAGTACCGTTGCGAGCGACACGTAGTGAAAACGTGTTTTCTTATGCACCTGCTGTTTTTTCATAATCTTCATTACCTATATTGAGTTTCGCAACACATTAATTTTGCAGATACGGAAAGAAAACCTTACTCTGCTTCTTTTTGTCGAACATATTGTTATACTGCAAAATCTGATACCGATCGATCCACTCAGCCTCTTCTCCCACTGCCTCTTCCAGATGCTTAAAACAGCCACTGGAAACAGAATAGTATCCCCTCGAATTGATTGCAGGAATCGTCTGCTGCATATCCGCCAAAAACTGATTGTAAGACGGAAGTGCGATCCCGGCGCGCTCCAGCGCCATGGTGGAGAGGTAATTCAGGCTTGTGATCGGAACTTCCTCTGTCTCTGTCTCATAGTTCGTCCAGATGAAGAACGGCACAGTATAAAGATCCTCCAATTCATCCTCTGTCAATCCCGACAAGCCTTTTCCGTTCAGCCCTTTGTAAAAATTTGTGTTCAGACTCGGCTGGTGATCCCCGAAAAAGACGATCTCCACCGGATCATCCACGCTCTGGAAATAACTGATGAGATATTCCAGCGCCTTATCGCTCTCATGAAGCAACGACAGATACTGATTCGCATCGGAATAACTTGCTCCGAGTGTCCGGATCTGCTCATTAAAATTCGGGTATTTTTCCGTGTAACCGCCATGGTTCTGCATGGAAATACTCATGATAAACAGGTCTTCATTCGACTTTTTACTCTCATACCGCTCTACAATGCTCTCGTAAAGCTCCTGGTCGGTAATATATTTCCGCAACAGTTTTGTCTGGTCAAAATCATCTATAAAATGCGTCTCGTCAAATCCCATAGTCGGGTAAACCGCATTGCGGCTCCATCCCGTTTCATAGTAAGGATGCATCGCCACACAGGTATAACCGATATTTTTCAGATTCGAGACAATGGATGTCGGTGTGTCGCTGATATACTGCTGATACACGACAGAACCACTCGGCAGAAATGCCATGGAATTTCCGGTCATAAACTCCCATTCAGAGTTTGGCGTTTTCGCACCAAAAACGGAGGAAAGGGCATGTCCCTTCATGATATTGTCCTGCAGGGAATCATAATACGGTGTGACCTGCTCATTCGTCAGAAAATCTCCCACCACGGAAAGATCCGCATACGATTCACTCATCACCACAATGATCGTCGGTTTCTTCTCTATATTTTGGTTTACATAACTTTCTCCGTCGCCGCTATACTGATCCTCCAGCTCCGAGATCACTTCCTCTGAATATCCGTCCGGCTCTGCGATAAAACTGTCACGCACACTCAGGGCAAAATTTAAAAGATATCCGTTCCGGTAACTTCCCTTCTGCTCCCAGGTCTCGGTCACTGTCCCTTCCGTCTCTGTCCCAATATAGGCACAGCAGCATATCACAACGGAAATACATACGGCCGCCATCCAGATGCGTTTTTCAAACATCACATGGATTTTCCGCACAAATGCGACATACAATGCTGACAGCAATACCACATACGCCGCACGGTCATCCAGCACAAACTCATAATTTCCAGCCACACTTAATCCGGTGGAAATAGAACGAAGATCACTGAAAATAAATTCATTTCCACGGAACAGATAGACAAAATAGTTGATCCCCGCAAAAATCATCAGTGCCATATGAGAAATAATGCAGGTCAGACCCACATTTTTCGTAAACACCTGAACCGCCAGATATATCACCAGACAGCACAGGACGTTCAAAAACATTTTGTTGTCCATGATCCTTGCCCGAAGTTCCGCATCCAGCAAAAGATACTGTACCATATAAGCAGTCATCGCACTGCTGCCGCCAAGCAGTACCACGTTCAATGCCAGTTTTAACCATTTATTGTTAATTTCAATTTCCAGACTTTTGATCAGGAAATAGCAGGCTCCAAAACCTGCCAGCACATAAATCGGAAATGTTACTTTATAATATAATACCGCTGCAAAAATCATTGCCACGATAAGACGTATCAGATTTGTTTTTTCAAATTTCAGACGAATCTTCATCTTCCTGCTCCCTGTAATTCCTGCACACGCTGCATCCGCCCGTGCATCTCACCTCGATTTTACCCATTTTTTACACTTTACCAACGATATTCTATCATCCCATAAAAATTTGTCAATTTTGTGAAGCTTAATCTTTTCTTAAGACCTCTTTTTTCTCAAAAAAATACCCCACAATGACTTTTATGGAAAAATCATTATGAGGTATCAACCCTTGCATCTATGCAGACTGCGTCATCAGAGATTTTCCATTGCCCGCCGTTCCCTGATCTTTCGTGTGATCACCACAGCCACACCGATCAAAAATGGAAAAACAAAAGTAGCAAAACGATATAACAGAGACGCCGAACCGGCTATGCCCGTCCCGACAATCCCTGCAAAAAGTCCGGTAAATACAAACTCGGTGGAACCAATCCCCGCCGGTGCCGGAATCACGGCAGCCAGCATAACAGACAATGCGGTGATCGCCATGGTTTCCACCAGATTAATATTTTTATCTCCTGCAAAAAGAAGGTACGGCATTCCATACCAGAAGCAAAGCTTTAACAGGTTTAAGCCGATCACACCTGCGACCATTTTCTTCTTATGCAGAAGATATTTAGAAGCGGTTTCCAGATCTGCGCACTGTTCTCTCAACTGGTGTTCCAATGCGTCATACTTTCCCTTTTTATTAAAGAAATCAAGCATTGCAAAAATCAGCTGATGGAACTTTGTGGAACAGCAGAACAGGATCAGTGCCAGTGTGATCACCATGGTAATAGCATACCCCGCCAGAAGCAGCCAGGTATAACCTCCAAAATGTCCGCACATATAATTCCAACTTAGGAAAAAGAAAATCGCCGAATAAATCGCTATGCTGATCTTATGGAATGCATACTGGAGCATGTACATTCCAAATCCCTTCGAATAATCAACTCCGTGTTCATTCAGATAAATGATCGCTGCAACACCGGAGCCGCTTCCAAGTGTCGCAACACGATAAAAGGAACAGAAAAACATGTTTTCTATTCCCCATTGATAACGAAAATCAGGGTTATACTGTTTTGCCAGCACTGTAGTGATCAGTGCCTCAACAAGACAATATATCCCTGACATCACGCATATACCTGCGAGAACAGACGGTGTCGTTTCTTTTAACTGCTCTAAGATTGGTCCCGCTGTATCCCGGAAGGTATATACGATCGCTCCTATAATTAAAATTACAAATAGCCATTTCAAAAGATTTTTCTGCTTTTTACTAATTGGTCTCGCCTCTTATTTCTTCTTGAAATTTGTGTATCCTTTCTGATGATAAGGATGCTCCTCCCACAGTTTATCCGCAGTCTTCTTCCACTCACATGCATATGCTTCGCATTTTCCGCATAAATGTTCTACCGGCTCAGCCTCTTCCACATCGGTAGAATGTGCTCCGGTCTCATGTACCATTTTCTGTAACAATTCCGGATTCTCAAGCATTGGACATGGTCTTAACATATTGTCATTGAATGGCTGACCATCCCTGTATGCCATGAATAATGGCTGTTTCAGACATTCAAGCAATGATTTCTCACGGATATTGGCACCGGAGTAGTGGATAAATACGCAAGGCTCAACATCTCCCTTTGGATTGATGTGGCAGTAGTTTCTGCCGCCTGCGATACATCCGCCGACAAACTCACCATCATTCTGGAAGTCCATAACGAAGATTTCTTTTCCGCCTTCTTTTGCACGGACCTCACGGATTCTGTGGTAAATATATTCACGCTGTTCTGCCGTAGGCATCAGTTCCGGAGCTGCCTTCATACCAACCGGCATCAAATGGAAATACCATGCAAAACGGCTGCCATGCTCGATCAGCAGATCGAAGAATTCGTCGGAAGTAACTGCGTCCATGTTTTTACGAGTATAGCATACGCTGTTACCAAAAATCAATCCATTTTCATGGAGCAGATCCATTGCATGAAGCACTTTATCGTATACACCGGCTCCTCTACGGAAATCGTTCGCATCTTCGAATCCTTCCAGAGAAATAGATAAGGAAAGGTTTCCGACACGCTTCATCTCGTCACAGAAGGCCTGATCTACCAGCGTTCCGTTTGTATAGCAGTGGAATGCACATTCATTGTGCTTCTCACATAACTTGATAATATCTGCCTTACGTACCAGTGGTTCGCCACCTGTCATCATATAGAAGTAAATACCAAGTTCTTTTCCCTGTGTGACAATGCTGTCCATCTCATCAAATGTCAGGTTTAACTTATTACCATACTCTGCTGCCCAGCATCCGGTGCAATGCAGATTACATGCAGAAGTAGGATCCATTAAGATCAGCCACGGAATGTTACAGTTGTGCACTTCCCTCATCTTACGGATTGTCTTTGTTCCTAAAAATGCAGCCTGAAAACCAAGGTTTAATGCTGTCATTTTAGCAACGTGTGGATCTGTTTCGTCTAAAAGACGGTTTACATATCTCATCCATTTATGATCTGGATTTTTGATCATTGCTCTCGCGCCATCATACGCTTCTTTGCTGAAGTTGTTTCCCATAAATTTCTCTGTAAGGTCAACAATCTGCAGAAGTGCTTTCTCACGATCCTTATTCAGATTTTTTAATGTTGCATCGACTGCGACACCAAATGCTTTTCTTTCCATTGTCTCTACTAAATTTGCCATCTCTTAATCCTCCGTTTTCCACACCAATCAACCTATCTGTCTCTTTTGTATAGATATTTAGGCTCTCACAACTATATTCTCTCTTACTTGTGGAAAGTATATGAAATTTCATGTTTTTTTTAAATATGCAAAAATTTTTCTTTGTCGCATGTCAATATACATTTTCCACTTATTGTCTATCATCTATATACAGAAACCGCCGTATTGAATATAGATATTATGATATGTAGTTTTTAATACTATATGCATTATAACATTGTTTTTTTCAAAGTCAACCGTATGATTACGGATTATTCTTTTCTGGCTTCCTTTACTTTCCTAAAATGTCAGCATTTCATACTGTCCTTTCAGTTCTGGTATGATTTTGTGACACACATAAAGAACCATAGCATCTTCGGCTAACAGTATTTCTTCCATCTCTCGGGCATTCTGCTCATCTAAAGAGGAAGTAATCTCATCTAACAGATACACTTGCGGCTTTCCAACCATCGCTCTTGCCAATGCAATCCGCTGCTTTTCACCTCCCGATAATTTTGCTACCATTTCTGTGTCAAGTTCCACATCTGAGAAGCGTTCCAACAAATAGCCCAGATTTAATTTTTTCAAAATTGCTTCGTAATCGCTGTCTTTTACATTGCGCCCCATAATAATATTTTCTTTTAGTGAAAATCCAAATAAATACGGCTCCTGAAATACGATTCCCATCTTTCCATATAAAGAATCCATATTTATCTCTTCCAGTAAAATGCCGTTGATGCGGATATTTCCCTGATATGTACCTTCCTGTAGTTTTCCTATTAATCTCAAAAACGTTGATTTTCCACTTCCGCTTGATCCAGTCAACATATATTTTCTGCCCTTTTCAAAGGTGAAAGAAACATCTTTGATTATTTTTACTCCGTTTCGCCCGTAGGATAAGTGTTCCACACAAATATCTTCTATATCGTTGATATCTGTTTTTCCCCGGTCTTCTTCAGTTTCTGCAAGCTGTTCATATTTTTCTACAAGTGGTCTTGCTTCATTTTTTGCATTTAACAGATAGGCAAGTGTTTCTGCCGGTGCAGCCAGTACTTCTGCCAACTGGACTGCTACCAAAAGTCCCCCTACCTTTATGATATTTCTATAAATTAGATACACGCCTACCGCAAGAATTAAAAATCTTTTCAATATCTGCATACCTCCGGCAAGCCCGTAAACACTTACCTGACAGTTTCGCAAACGTTTTTCCTCTTTTTCAATTTCATTGTTCTTATTTTCTATCATTCTTTTGGCATTGCTTCTGTACAAACACACCTTTACAGTTTCTGCTCCGCATAACAGCGATTGTTGCACTGCATTAAATTTTTCGAGTGCTTCTCCGTAATTTTTTCGATTTTTCGACGCATATCCACGCATGATATTCGGAATCATAATAATCAATATGCTGCTTCCAAAAATAATTACCGCCAAAAGCCAATGAATCTGAAAAAGTTCTAATGCAACACAAATGATGATACAGACACATTTTATAATATCAACCGTACCACCATAATAATTCTCTACAATATTCGGCACATCATTATTCACAAACGATGTAAATGCTGCAATTTGCTCTTTTTCCTGATTTCCTCTCTTTAGGGATGCCTGAAACAGTTCGTTTCGCATTCCAGCATATGGATATGTTCTCCCAGATGCCTCTTTCTGCAAGAATTGCATATATAAACAAAAACAGATATGCCATAAGTGAAGGAGTTCCACAATACAACAGCGAGCTTGAATATCTGGATAAAGGCTACTGGGTAAAACCGTTTACGAGTTTTGAAAAAATCAATCTCAACCATGGGCCTGATGTTGATGCAATTACGTACGGCACTCTTGTAGGTTTTGACGGGAAGTTTAGAGAATTG
>ENA-ORMN01003937-ORMN01003937.1-human-gut-metagenome-genome-assembly--contig:-NODE-3937-length-11162-cov-15.242460_pt1 | contig 11162 bp, 8 predicted proteins | sample MGYA00242102_ERZ508993 | MGnify/ENA primary metagenome ERZ508993 (study PRJEB26280, sample SAMEA2338770) | human gut metagenome | biome: human gut; feature: human-associated habitat; material: faeces... | reverse complement strand
GGGCAGATGTGCTGGAAGCCTACCTGAACGGGCAGGACAACATCCAGAAAGCCACCGTCTACGAGCGCACCGGAGATGTGGTGCTGACCTACCGGGGCAGCCGGAAGGACGCTACCGCCCTGCTGGCGGCCTACCGCTTTGACAACGAAGAACTGGAGGTGCTGGTCACCTCCCACGATAGCCGGAAGATCAATCAGGAATATCAGGAAAAGATGGTCGGCCTTGTGGCAGGCCGGATGTTCCGCAAGGTGTTCCTGCCCGCGCCCATCGCGGCGGCGTATACGGTGTGGCGCTCCATCGCCTTTGTCTGGAAGGGCGTCCGCTGCCTGCTGCACCGCAAGCTGGAAGTAGAGGTGCTGGATGCGCTCAGCATCACCGCCTCCCTCCTGCGGGGCGATTACAGCACCGCAGGCTCGGTGATGTTCCTGCTGACGGTGGGCAGCCTGCTGGAGGAGTGGACGCGGAAAAAGAGCTTGGACGACCTTGCCCGCAGCATGGCGCTGAACGTGGATAAGGTCTGGGTGCGCACCCCGCAGGGCGAGGTGCTGGTGCCGTTGACCCGCGTTCACGCCGGGGACGAAGTAGTAGTGCGCTCCGGCAACATGATCCCGCTGGACGGCATGGTGCTGGAGGGCGAAGCCATGGTGAATCAGGCCGCCCTGACCGGCGAGTCTATGCCGGTACGCAAGACCACCGGTGCCACCGTCTACGCCGGTACGGTGGTGGAAGAGGGCGAATGCGTCCTTGTGGCCAAGGCAGAGGGCGGCGCCAACCGCTACGATAAGATCGTGGCGATGATCGAGGAATCGGAAAAGCTCAAGTCCGGTACCGAGAACCGGGCTTTGCAGCTGGCCGACCGTCTGGTGCCGTGGTGCCTTGCCGGTACGGTGGCTACCTACGCCTTTACCCGCAACGTCACCCGCGCCATCTCCATTTTGATGGTGGATTTCTCCTGTGCGCTGAAGCTTTCCATGCCGCTGGCGGTGCTCTCTGCCATGCGGGAGTGCGGGGAATACCACATCACCGTAAAGGGCGGCAAGTATCTGGAAGCGCTGGCAAAGGCGGACACCATCGTGTTCGATAAGACCGGCACCCTCACCCGCGCCACCCCGCAGGTGGTGCAGGTGGTGCCTTTCTCCGGCTGCGAGGAGCAGGAGGTATTGCAGCTTGCCGCCTGTCTGGAAGAGCATTTCCCCCATTCCATGGCAAACGCCGTGGTCCGTGCTGCCAAGGAGCGGGGGATCTCTCACGAAGAGATGCACTCCGAGGTGGAGTACATCGTGGCCCATGGCATTGCCAGCCGGGTAGGGGGCAAGCGGGTGGTCATCGGCAGCGCTCACTTTATTTTCGAGGACGAGGGCTGCACCATCCCGGCAGGGGAACAGGCAAAGTTTGATGGGCTGGATCCGCAGTATTCCCACCTGTATCTGGCAGCATCCGGGGTGCTGGTGGGGGTCATCTGTATTGCAGACCCCCTGCGCCCGGAGGCGGCACAGGTGCTGCGCCAGCTCCAAAAGCTGGGCATCACCCAAACCGTCATGATGACCGGCGACAGTGACCGCACTGCCCGCGCCATTGCGGCGCAGGTGGGGGTGGACCGCTGCTTTGCAGAGGTGCTGCCGGAGGATAAAGCCGCCTTTGTCCGCGACGCCAAGGCCGAAGGACATACGGTGGTGATGATCGGCGACGGCATCAATGATTCTCCCGCTTTGTCGGCGGCAGATATCGGCATCGCCATCCATTCCGGTGCCGCCATCGCCCGGGAGATCGCAGATGTGACCATCCGCGCCGACAGTCTGGAAGAGCTGGTGACCTTAAAAGCCATTGCCAACGCCCTGCAAAAGCGGGTGGGCAGCAATTACCGGTTCGTCCTCAGCTTCAACTCCGCGCTCATCCTTCTGGGCGCACTGGGCATCCTGCCCCCGGCTACCAGCGCAATGCTGCATAACCTTTCCACCCTTGGCATCAGTCTGCGCAGCATGACAGACCTGCTGGAGCAGAAGCCTTTACCGTGAAAATGGAACGCCGGAGCGTCCGCAGACGCTCCGGCGTACCGAAATTATAAATAGCTTTTCCACTGAAAATGCCCAGAGCATAGCGGAGGGCATTCAAAATCGTCTTAGCCAAAAGGGAGGCGCTGCACGATATTGTGCGGCGGCCTCCCTTTTTTGTTTCAGATAAACCGGCAGAAGCCCAGCCAGCAGCCCAGCAGGAAGAAGAGCAGCGCCTTACCCAGCACCGGCAGCCACAGGTGCTTGCATAAGGCGGTATCCCACCGGTGGATGTTCTGCTTGGGGCAGGTGCCCACGCAGGCTTCGCAGGCGATGCACTCCCCGCTGCGCAGGCTGCTTTCCTCCAGCTTCAGGCACACCGGGCACTGCTGCTTGCAGGCATTGCAGCCCGGGATGCAGCCCTCGCTCTGCCGGTGCAGCCGTGCAAAGGGCAGCACCGGCAGCAGGGCGAACACCGCACCCATGGGACAGAGGAACTGACAAAAGAACCGGGGCTGCACTGCCATGCCCAGCAAAATAAGCACAAGCAGCGCGATGCCCACGCCGAAGCCCTCCGGCGGCAAACGCAGTGCCGTCAGGCGGGAAAACACCTCCCACGGGCTTGCGCCGGTCAGCAGCTTTTCCTGCCGGGTCACATACAGCGCCACCAGTCCTGCCAGCAGCAGATATTTGACCTTCTGTCCCCAAAGTACCGCCCGCTCCGGCAGACGGAGCTGCTTTTTGCGGTGGAACAGCTTTTTCTGGACAAGCCCGGACAGTGCCCAGACGGCATCGCCCAAGCTGCCGAAGGCGCAGGCATACCCGCAGAAAAACCGGTCGAACAGCAACGTGAAGCCGCACAGCCCCAGCAGGGAAAGTGTGAAGCTGTCCGCCGAGAGCACCTCGCCCGCACCGATGTGCAGGAAGAGCTGCTTTACCCCGGAAAACCCGGCCACGAATGCGCCCGGCATGGACACAAAGAAGAACAGCTGCACCCCGGCGCGCAGCCATGTACGGCGCTTTTTGTCCCGCTGACGCTGCTGCGCCGCCGTCAAAGGCTTTGCTTGTGTTTTTTCCATCATCCTGCCGCCTTTCCCAGTGCGTCCTCTACTGCACCGATGAGACCTTCTGCCGTAAGGGTAGCGCCGGAAACGGTATCCACCTCGGCAGACTGCACTGCCAGCATCTCGTCCAGCAAAGGCAGCGCCTGTTTATAGTAGGGCTTGTCCTCACCGGAAGCGTCCAGCACCGCAATATCGGTCATTTTTCCGTTTTGGATGGTTACCGACACCCGGATGACATCGCCAAAACCAAAGGCGCTGCCCTCATAGGTGCCGTCCCGGTAGCCGCTCTGACTCTGCTCTGCCTGCGCTGCGCTCTGCGCCTGCAAAACGGAAGCGTTGTAGGCTTCCACTTCGGCAATCTCCTGCTTGCGCTGGCTCACCGCCGCAGCCCGGACCAGCGCTACCTGCTGGTATTGCCACAGTACCCCCAAAATCAGCAGCAGATTCACCGCCCGGAGGAGAAAATTCTTGTATTTCATTCCGCGGCTCCTTCCGTTTCAGATTCGGTTTCGGTCTCTTCGGGCGGCAGCACCTCCGCAGAAGATGCCGGTTCCGGTTCAGAATCGTCCGGTGTTTCTGCCGGGAAAAGCTGCTGCCACACTTCCTTGAACCACGCGGAAACAGCGCTCTTTTCCTCCGGTTGCACCACCTCCACGGTGGGCGCAGTGACCGGCGTTTCCTCGGGTTCTGCCGCTTCGGACGGCGCGGCTTCTTCTACCACTTCTTCCGAGGTTGCCTGCTCCGGGTCGGCTTCCTCCGCCGGGGCAACCGCTGCCTTTGCCAATGCCAGCTTGACCGCGTTCAGGATGCCGCTGGAGGAGTAGGTGGCACCGGAAACGGCATCCACATTGGGGCTTTGCCCCTCCAGAATGGCGGGGATGACCCGCTTTGCCCGGGAGAGATATTCCTCCTCGTCCTCAGCACTCAAAACTGTGATATCGGTGATCTTATCCTCTGCCACCGTGACCTGTACCGTAATTTTGCCCTCAAAGCCTATGGCTTCGGCGGTGTAGATGCCGTCAAGGTAGGTGGAGGGTGCTGTAAATTCCTCCACCACCAGCGGTACGGCAGGCTTCGGCTGCGGCGGCAGGGGATTGTTCACCACCTCGCCGGTCAGGGCGTTCTGCACCGCGCCCAGAATGCCCCGGCTGGTGTAGGTGGCTTCGGAAACAGCATCCACCTCCCAGCTCTGGGCATCCACTACGGTGGTCAAAAGCCGCTTGGCGCGCCGCAGAAACTGCTTTGTCTCGTGGGAAGCGTCCAGGACCTCCACCTCCGTGATGCTGCCGTTTTCCATGGTCACCTGCACCCGGACGGCACCGCCGTAGCCCCGGGAAGAGCCAACGTAAACGCCGTCGGCATAGGGCAGCTTGGGCAGGGCTTCTTCCTCCGCTTCAACGGAAGCGGCTTCCACCGGCTGCTCCACCACCACTGCCAGCCTTTCCGGCACGGCAACCAGCACCGGCGCGGTGCGGGGCAGGGCAAAAAGCACCGCTGCCGCCACCGCCGGGAGCAGCTGCACCAGCGGCAGCAGTGTGTTGCATCGTTTTTTGTTCATTCCAACTCCTCCTGACACGGAAAAGCAAGGCCGCCTGCATAAAGCGACCTTGCTTTTTGGGTGTTCTGTTTTTTGCCGGATCAGGCAGCTTTCAGGTTCTGCACGGCATCGGTCAGGTGGGTCACCTGCTCCAGTGCGGCGGCCTTATACAGGGTCTCGCGGCTCAAAAGCTCCACGCTCTCGGCCAGCTCGGTCTCCAGATTGGCATAGCTGTCGGCGGTGTAAGCGGCCTTTGCCTTGCTCTGTGCTTCGGCGACCACAGCCTGCAGGGCGGCGCGGTCGGCATCGCTTGCCAGCTCGTGCTTGGCAAGGTTCTCGGCAGTGGTCTGGAACTTGACCACCGTGTCAGCGTAGCCCAGTGCACGGATGGTGATGGTCCAGTAGCCGGTGCCGTCAGTGCCCTCCGGCAGCTGGCAGCGGGCGGAATCGCTCAGACCCAGCTGGATGCCCATGGACTTGTGCATCCAGTTGTCGGCTGCAAACTTGGTGCCGTAGGAGGCCTTGGCGTGGGTGTAGGTGCTGTCGTTGCCGTAGTAGGTCCACACCACAGACTGCATCCGGGAGCCCAGCTCGCCGTAGTTGCCGTTCAGGTCCACACGGATAAACTCGCCAAAGCTGCCCACGTCGCTGCCGCTGCGCAGATTCACGGTAAGGCCCTCGGCAGCCTTCTGGGCGGCTTCTGCCACGCCGGAGCCGGTGCCGTTGTGTGCAGCGGAGAAGGTGTAGCCGTCGCCGCTCTTGGTTGCGTACTTCAGGCCGTTGGTGTTTTTGTCCACCGCAGCCGTCAGGGCGTAGGCGGTCAGGTTCTTTTCAGAGTAGCCGCCCACCAGCTGGCCGCCGTTTTCCACCACGGTGTACTTGGAGCAGAAATCTGCAAGGTCGCTGGTGGCTACGCGCACAGGCACATACTTGGTGCCCAGCACCTCGTAGTGGTCCATCTGCACGGTGGAGCCGTCAGCCTTGGTAATGGTGCCGCGGTTCCAGCCCACGGTGGTGCCATCGGCCAGATAGATGGTCTTGCCATCGTCCGACCAGTGGGAAACGGTGTAGCTGCTGCCGTCCTTGGCGTAGATGACAGCAGTGCTCTGGAAGCTGCCGCGGTGCAGACCATGGTTGACGGTTGCGCGGGAGACCGCGTCAAATGCGCCCAGATCCTGCTCCTCGTGGCTGTCCAGCTGCGCAGAGGCGGCAGTGCTGCCGGCGGCGTAGACCTTCTCGTTTGCCCAATACTCGTCCCAAGTCAGAGCAGCATAAAGATAGGTGTACTTCTTGCCCAGCAGAAAATCGAAAAAGCTGTTTTCCTCCTCGGCAGGGGCTGCTGCAAAGGCAGTGGCGGTCAGCAGGCTGAACGCCATAGCCGCCGAGAGCAGCAGGGAAAGAAATTTCTTGGTTCTCATGAAAAAATGCTCCTTTCATCACAATGACAGAAAAGCACTGCCATATAGTTAGCTAAACCTAACATTGCGCGCAAAGAAAAACCTGCGGGGCAAAGCCCCTCAGATGGTTAGGGTAAGCTAATTGACGGAAATTAAGATAACACGCATACAAAGGGATGTCAAGAAAAAGCAGGGATGTTTATTCAAACAAACTTTTTGGGGCGGGACAGGGAAAAGCAGCTGCGGCACGTCATCTTGTAGAGCAGTGCTTTTGCGGCTTGTACTCTGCCCCCTGCGGGCAAAAGAAAAAGCGACGACCCGTGCAGGTGGGTCATCGCTTTTCTCGTCCCTTGCGGGACAGGCAGGGTAAATGATAAGAAGGTAAATGAAGAAAATAGCAAGGTAAAAACAAAGGCGTATACGGAGCCGAAGTTGCCGCTCCAAAGAGAAGATGTATCCAAGCTTCGCTTTTGTTGGATACAACATACCACTTTGGAACAGAAATTGCAAGAGGTTTTTTAAAATTTCTCCCCAAAAATACGCGGGAAATCGCATTTTTGTAGAAACGCACAAATTTTACGGAAAGTTCCCGGCAAACTGACGAACAAGCATAAAAACGGAAAGCCTGCCGGAAAACCGCACAGGGATACCTTTATAAAACCGGCAGGCAATGGAATCGACTTTTGCAGTCTGCCCGGAGCAAAAGGCTTCACCCTTTGGGGGAAGCCTTTATTCAGAAAGCGGATTTTCGCGGGATGTAGCCTGCACCGCTTTACAAGCAGCCGGTGGTGTGTTAAGATGGACACATCTGCTGCAACCGGAAGAATGCACGCGCCGGGCAGCGGTGGCGTACCGGAAAAGCACCCGGCGCCGGGAGGGGAGAAACGAATGACAAAGCTACTGCATGGCAATGAAAAAAGCAGCCAGACCGGCGGGCGGGAGCCGCTGTTCAGCCAGAAGGAACTGCTGGTACTGGCCATCCCGCTGCTGGTGGAGCAGCTGCTGGAAGTGACGGTGGGCATGGCCGACACCATGATGGTGTCCCGCTGCGGCGAGGCGGCCATCTCCGGCGTCAGTCTGGTGGATATGATCAATAACCTTATCATCGTGCTGTTTGCGGCGCTGGCTACCGGCGGCGCGGTGGTGGTAAGCCAGTATCTGGGCGCAAAAGAGCGCGGGAATGCCGACAAAAGCGCCGGTCAGCTGCTGCTGCTCAGCGGCTTGTCCGGTGTGGTGATCGGCGTGGTATGCTTTGTGCTGGCCCGCCCTATGATCCGGCTGTTCTACGGCTCTATTGATACCGACGTGCTGGACGCGGGCGTGAAGTATTTGCAGATCATCGCCCTCAGCTACCCGTTTCTGGCGCTGTACAACGGCGGTGCGGCACTGTTCCGCAGCATCGGCAACTCCAAAATCTCCATGCAGATCAGCTTTCTGATGAACATCATCAACATCGTGGGCAATGCGGTGTGCATCTTCGGCTTCAAAATGGGCGTGGATGGCGTAGCATGGCCCAGCGTGGTATCCCGCGTGGTGGCTGCGGCGCTGATCCTGCGCAAGTGCTACCGGGAGGATGCGGTGCTTACCGTGCCCAAGACCCTGCGGCTGGACGGCGGCATGGCAAAGCGTATTCTGGGCATCGGTATCCCCTCGGCCTTTGAAAACAGCCTGTTCGAGGCCGGACGCATTCTGGTGGTGAGCATGATCTCCACCTTCGGCACGGTGCAGATCGCAGCCAACGCCGTGGCAAACAATCTGGACGGCATGGGTGTCATCCCGGGCAAGGCCATCAGTCTGGCCATGATCACGGTGGTGGGGCGCTGCATCGGTGCCGGCGACCACGAGCAGACCGTTTACTACACCCGCAAACTGCTGCTGTGGGCTTACATTACCATGGGGCTTTCCAACGGGGCGATCCTGCTGTTCCTCCGGCAGTTGGTGGGCATCTACGCCCTTTCCGGCGAGACGATGGAGCTGGCCATCACGCTGGTCACCATCCATGCGGGCTGCGCCATTATCTTCTGGCCGCTGTCCTTCGTGCTGCCCAACGCCCTGCGCGCGGCCAACGACGTGAAGTTCACCATGGTGGTGTCCATCCTCAGCATGGCCTGCTGGCGGCTGGGCTTCAGCTATCTGCTGTGCGTCCGCATGGGCTGGGGCGCTGTGGGTGTGTGGGTGGCTATGGTCATCGACTGGACCTGCCGCGTGACCTGCTTTGTGCTGCGCTTCCGCAGCGGCGCATGGAAAACAAAATATCAGGCATAACAATAAGGAGAAAAGCATGAAACTGATCAGCTGGAACGTGAACGGCCTGCGCGCCTGCCTGACCCACGGCTTTGCCGAGAGCTTTGCTGCGCTGGACGCGGACATCTTCTCGGTGCAGGAGACCAAGATGCAGCCGGGACAGGCAGATTTTGCGCCGGAGGGCTACACCGAATACACCTACTCTGCCGAGAAAAAGGGCTATTCCGGCACAGCCTGCTGGTGCAAAACAGCACCGCAGGCAGTGACCACCGGCATCGGGCTGGAACAGCACGACCACGAGGGGCGGGTGCTGACGCTGGAATACCCCGGCTTTTATCTGGTAAACTGCTACACCCCCAACAGTCAGGACGGGCTGAAGCGGCTGGACTACCGCATGGAGTGGGAGGACGCCTTCCGGGCGTATCTGCTGGCACTGGACGCAAAAAAGCCGGTGATCCTGTGCGGCGATCTGAACGTAGCGCACACCGAGATGGATATCAAAAACGCCAAGACCAACCGCATGAGCGCAGGCTTTACCGATCAGGAGCGCGCCAAAATGACCGAGCTGCTGGCGGCAGGTTTTGCGGACAGCTTCCGGGTGGTGCACCCGGACGAGGTGAAGTACAGCTGGTGGAGCTACCGCTTCCACGCGCGGGAAAAGAACGCGGGCTGGCGCATCGACTATTTTATCGTTTCCCGGCGCATTGCAGACCGCATCCGCGCCGCCGAGATCCACAACGAGATCTTCGGCTCCGACCATTGCCCGGTGGAGCTGCAGATCGACCTGTAATATAAGGAGAAGCCAATGCTGAAAAATTATCTTCTGATCTTCCTTATCTCCATGGTGCCCATCATTGAGCTGCGCGGGGCCATCCCCATCGGGCTGGGCATGGGGCTGCCGGTGCTGCCCACCTACCTTTTGTGCGTGCTGGGCAACATGATCCCGGTGCCCTTCATCTACCTGTTCGCCCGCAAGTTCCTCATCTGGGGCTACCACAAGCCCCTCATCGGCCCCATCTGCCGCTTTTGCATCAACAAGGGCGAAAAGGGCGGCCGCGCACTGGAGGCCAAGGCCGGCAAGGGCATGACCGTGGCACTGCTGCTGTTCGTGGGCATCCCGCTGCCGGGCACCGGCGCGTGGACGGGCACGCTGGCAGCCTCCATTCTGGATATGAAGTTCAAGGACGTGTTGATCGCCTGTATGGGCGGTGTGCTGCTGGCGGGCATCATCATGGGCTTGGCAAGCGCCGGGCTGCTGGGCACGCTCAGCGGGCTGTTTGCGGCAGGCTGACAAAACGCGGACGCTTTTGTCGTGAAAAATGCCGGTAGCTTTTCCGCCCGGAGTGTGTTAAACTGGGTAACAGTTGTGAAAACCGGGATCTGCTCCCGGTCAGAAAGGACGTTATAGAACATGGATCAGGCACTGAATCAGAAAATTGACGCATACATTGCGGAAAACAAGGAGCAGCTGCTGCAGGACATTGCAGCGCTGGTCGCCATCGACAGCGTAGAGGGCACCCCGGAGGAGGGCGCACCCTTCGGCGCAGGCCCTCGGGCCGCGCTGGACAAGACGCTGGAACTGGCAGCAGGCATGGGCTTTGCCACCCGCAACTGCGAAAACTACATCGGCTATGCCGAGCTGGCCGGTGCGGACCCGGAAAAATATCTGGCCACCATCTGCCATGTGGACGTTGTGCCCGTGGGCAACGGCTGGACGGCAGACCCCTTTAAGATGCGCATTCAGGACGGCTGGCTGCTGGGCCGCGGCGTCTCGGACGATAAGGGCCCGATGATCGTTACTCTGTACGCGCTGAAGTTCCTCAAGGAGCAGGGCTACCAGCTGCGCTACCCCATCCGTGCCATTGTGGGCGACAACGAGGAGACCCACATGAACGATGTGAAGTACTATCTGGAAAACTACCCCGCTCCGGTGTTCTGCTTTACCCCGGATGCCGAGTTCCCGGTGTGCAACGGCGAAAAGGGCCACTTCGGCGGCAAGATCGTCAGCCCGGTGTGCAACGGTGTCATTGCAGAGTTTGAGGGCGGTGTTGCCAACAACGCGGTGCCGGATCGCGCCAGCGCACTGGTCAAGACCGATATCCGCAAGCTGAAGAACGCCCCCAACATCACGCTGGAACCGGAAGGGGACGGCGTGCGGGTGCGCGGCTGGGGCAAGTCCGGCCACGCCGCTATGCCGGAGGGCACGGTGAACGCCATCGGTCTGGTGGTGGATTATCTGCTGGATAACGGCCTGTGCAACGATGCCGAGCGCGCTTATCTGGAAGCACTGCGCAAACTGCACAGCTCCACCGCAGGCACCGGCCTTGGCATCGACTGCGCCGACGGCCCCTTCGGCCCGCTGACCATCATCGGCGGCCGCATTTATATGGAGGAGGGCCGTCTGGTGCAGACCATCGACAGCCGCTTCCCCACCTGCACCGACGGCGACAAGCTCGCCGCACAGGTCACCGCAGCTCTGGGCAGCGGTGCACAGCTGCAGGATGTGGACGCTGCCGAGCCCTTCTACATTGAGGCCGACAGCCCCGCCATTCAGGCCTGCATCAACACCTACAACGAGGTGACCGGCGAGGACGCCAAGCCCTTTACCATGGGCGGCGGCACCTATGCCCGCCATTTCCCCTATGCGGTCAGCTTCGGCCCGGAACATGTGGATCTGCCCCTGCCGGAATTTGGCGGCCCGATGCACGGTGCCAATGAGGCAGCGCCCATCGACAAGCTGCTGGAGGCCGTGAAGATCTACATCCTGGCGCTGCTGCGTCTGGAAGAGATCGACTTCTGAGGGGATGCTCATGAAGATCCTGGTCATTGACGGGCAGGGCGGCGGCCTGGGCAAACAGCTGGTAGCGGCCCTGAGCGCCCAGTGCCCGCAGGCACAGCTCACAGCGGTGGGCACCAACAGCCTGGCCAC
>ENA-ORMN01003924-ORMN01003924.1-human-gut-metagenome-genome-assembly--contig:-NODE-3924-length-11187-cov-3.534765_pt1 | contig 11187 bp, 9 predicted proteins | sample MGYA00242102_ERZ508993 | MGnify/ENA primary metagenome ERZ508993 (study PRJEB26280, sample SAMEA2338770) | human gut metagenome | biome: human gut; feature: human-associated habitat; material: faeces... | reverse complement strand
GGTACTGGTGGTATCCGGCAGTACGGCCCGAAAGGTGTTCGGGAGGGACAATGTTCCGGCGGATCTTGCCATCGTGGGTATTATCGATAATCTGGAAATTGACCGGACGGCAAAGTAAGCGGCGTTTGGAAGTGAGCGAAATGGGAATCATTGAAAAAATGAGACTGGATGGAAAAAAAGGTTTCGTAACCGGTGCAGCAAGAGGAATCGGTAAATGTACAGCTACAGCATTTGCAGAGGCAGGAGCTGATGTGGCAATTGTAGACCTTGACATCGAAGAAGCAAAGAAGACAGCGAAAGAACTTGCTGAGAAGACAGGAAGAAAGGTTATCGCAATCCAGACAGACTGTACAGACAAAGAGCAGGTTGATGCAATGGTAAAACAGGTTGTTGAAGAATTTGGCGGACTGGACTTCTGCCACAATAATGCAGGAATTTGTATCAATGCTCCGGCTGAAGAGATGACATATGAGCAGTGGTTAAAAGTTATGAATATCAACCTGAACGGAATCTTCTTAACAGATATCGCAGCAGGAAAATATATGTTAGAGAATGGCGGCGGATCCATCATTAACACCGCTTCTATGTCAGCACATATTGTAAACGTACCACAGCCACAGTGTGCATACAATGCATCAAAAGCAGGAGTGATCCAGCTTACAAAATCACTTGCTATCGAATGGGCAAAACGTGGCGTACGTGTTAACAGTATCAGTCCTGGATACATCGGAACGGAATTAACACTGAATTCTCCAACACTGATTCCACTTATTGAGAAATGGAATGAGATGGCACCAATGGGAAGAATGGGTAAACCAGAAGAACTGGAAGCTATCTGTGTATATCTTGCAGGAGACGCAAGCTCATTTACAACAGGATCTGATATTGTGGTTGATGGAGCATTTACCTGCTTCTAAGCTATAGAATGTCTGTCTGAATATATGGAAAATGCATAGGGAAGTTTGTCTTTTGGCAGGCTTCCTTATATTTATAATAAACGAAAAAATCAGATGATTACGTTGGAAAGGAATTTATTTATGGGTGCAAAAGAATTAATTATTGAAGGGAAAACGGCACTTGGAATCGAGCTTGGATCAACAAGAATCAAAGGAGTGCTGATTGATTATCAGGGCAATGTACTTGCTGTCGGAATACATGACTGGGAGAACTCTTTTATAGATAATATCTGGACATATAGTCTTGCGGAAATTCATGCAGGAGTGCGTGACTGCTATAACTCTCTGAGAAAAATTGTAGAAGAGACATATGGGGTTACACTCAAGAAGATTGGTTCGATCGGAGTCAGTGCAATGATGCATGGATATATGGCACTGGACAAAGAAGGCAGACAGATTGCTCCATTCCAGACATGGAGAAATACCAATACACAGCAGGCAGCAGATGAACTGACAGAGTTATTTGACTTTAATATTCCGCTCCGCTGGACAGTTGCACATCTGTATCAGAGAATTCTGGACGGAGAAAAACATGTAGAGAAGCTGGATTATGTATCAACACTGAGTGGATATATTCACTGGAAACTGACAGGGGAAAGAGTTATTGGTGTCGGTGATGCTGCCGGTATGTTCCCGATTGATTCGGATACTATTGATTATGATGCCGGCATGAAAGAGAAATTTGATGATTTGATCAGGCCATATGGATATAGCTGGAAACTGGAAGACATTTTCCCGAAGGTACTTGCAGCAGGTGAGAATGCAGGATATCTGACAGAAGAAGGAGCAGCATTTTTAGATGAGACCGGTAATCTGGAATCCGGAATTATGATGTGCCCACCGGAAGGAGATGCAGGAACCGGAATGACAGCTACAAATTCGGTGGCTCCAAGAACAGGTAATGTATCAGCAGGAACCAGTACATTTGCAATGATCGTTCTGGAAAAACAGCTTAGCAAAGTGTACCGTGAGATCGATATGGTTACTACACCAACAGGTTTCCCATGTGCAATGTCTCATGCGAATAACGGAACATCTGACTTAAATGCATGGATCGGAATCTTTGGCGAATTTGCAAAACTGATGGGAATGGAAGCAAGTTCAGGTGATTTGTTCCAAAAATTGTATACAAAATCTTTGGAAGGGGATCTGGATTGCGGAGGACTTCTGGCATATGGATACTATTCAGGTGAAAATATCACAATGTTAAATGAAGGCCGCCTGGCTTTCCTTAGAACAGCAGAGAGCAAATTCAACCTTGCAAATTTTATGAAAGTAAATCTGTATACATCACTTGGTGCGGTTAAGATGGGACTGGATATTTTGATGGATGATGAAAAAGTAAAGGTTGAAAAGATTATGGGACATGGCGGTTTCTTCAAGACAAAAGGTGTCGGACAGAGATATCTGGCAGCGGCAGTAGGAGCACCGGTTACGGTTATGGATACTGCAAGCGAAGGTGGTGCATGGGGAATTGCACTTCTGGCCGCATATCTGGCAGATAAAAAAGACGGAGAAAAGTTGGAAGATTTCCTGGATAACAGAATCTTTAAAGAATTATCAGGAGAGACGATTGAACCTGCAAAAGAAGAGATTGATGGATTTGATGCATTTATGGATCATTATAAAGCCGGACTTGAAATTGAAAAGAGTGCAATTGAACATATGAAGTGGTAGAATTGTGCATAAAAATCCAGACAAAATAATCAACTTTTTGGTGAATCTTCATCTGCTTTAGGTGTTATAATACGACTGTAACAAAGGAAACCTACTTAACAAAACCTCTTTGTAGCGTTGAAACCGCAAAGCGAAGGCTGCTAAGCATCAGATTTTTGGAGGAAAAGATAAATGAATACTTTAAAAGCTGAAAAAAGAAGCATGGACGTCAAAGCAAAGAAATTAAGAAGAGAAGGTTACGTTACCGGTAATGTCTTCGGAAGAGAGATGAAAGAATCTGTTCCGGTTAAGATAGAAAAAGCAACTGTTGACCGTTTACTGAAGACTTGTCACAAAGGCAGTCAGGTCATGCTGGACATCGAAGGTGAGAAGATGAATGTTCTGGTCAAAGATGTTGAGTTCAACCCATTAAAAGGTCAGGTAGATGAGATAGACTTCCAGGCACTTGTAAGTAATGAAAAAGTACATTCTGTAGCGGAGATCGTTCTGGTCGGACATGAGAAAGATGCAGGCGGTGTACTGGAGCAGTTACTGGAAGAAGTACAGTTCAAGGCATATCCGTCAGCATTGGTTGACAAGGTAGAAGTTGATGTAAGTAACATGAAAGTCGGAGATTCTATCAAGGTAAAAGATCTTACACTTTCAAGTGACAAAGATGTAGATGTCATGACAGATCCTGAAACGACAGTTGTTACATTACAGTATGTACACAACAATGTACCGGATGATGATGAAGATGAGGCAGCCGCAGAGACCGCAGAATAATTCTTGTGTAATACAGAAAATTGTATTACAGAAGGGAATAATCTAAACAAAAGATAAAGTATATAAAAATATGGAAAAACCCGGATATCGAAGTATAGATGTCCGGGTTTTTCTGTTATACTACATCATATATAGAAACTATGATCTGTTCTGATTTGTATAGAGATGAACAAAAGCAAGAATGGTAAAATGAGGTGATCTTATGGCAAAAGAGCAGCTTGCGGTAATAGAGATGGTAACGAATATGATCCTGGGTAAGACCGGTGGAATCAGTAAAGTGGACTTTGTACCTCAGAAAATACAATGCCCGGAACCACAGAGTATTGTGTATGAGAATCCGGGGCAGACCTTCCCAAGAAACACTCCGGAAAGCCAGGGGATTCATTCGGAGCATTTGAGGAATCTGGTGGAGGAACTGGCATGCTCACCAGACACCGATATGCACCACTTTATGGTATTGCGCCATGGAAATGTCATCTGTGAGACGGATTTTGCACCTTACAGAAAAGGCATCTGGCATATCACACATTCCATGTGTAAGAGCATCACCGGAATGGCAGCAGGACTTCTGATAGATGAGGGAAAACTGGATCTTTCAGAAAACATTTATAAAATTTTTCACGATAAAGGAAGTACCTGGGCGAAAATATTCCGGCCGGAGGTCACGGTAGAGAATCTGATGACGATGACAAGCGGCGTAACATTTAATGAATCAGGAATCGTATCCGGAAATGACTGGCTGGAAAGTTATCTGAATGCACCGGTATCAGAAAAACCAGGCACAAAATTCCAGTACAACAGTCTGAATTCCTATGTGCTTTCCGCAATCATAACCGAACGGACCGGAATGCCGATGGATGAATATCTGAAGCCGAGACTGTTCGAGCCATTGGGGATCACGGATTATCTGTGGGAGAAATGTCCGAGAGGAATTACGAAAGGCGGCTGGGGACTTTTCATGCATACAGAGGATATGGCGAAGCTTGGACAGCTATATCTGAATAAGGGGAAATGGAATGGAAAACAGATCATTCCGGAAAGCTGGGCAGAGGCGTCTGTTACGAAAAAAGTAGATAGTATAGAAGGTACTTACGGATATGGATATCAGCTATGGATGGAAGAACGTCCGGGAAGTTTTGAATATAATGGAATGCTTGGGCAGAATGTGCTGATCTATCCGGACGTTGATATGGTGATCGTAACGAATGCGGGAAATGAAGAACTATTCCAGGACAATGTGATGCTGAATATTATAAGAAAATATTTCCCGGTAGATTGGATGCCAAAAGAGACACTTCCGGAGAATCCAATTGCGTATGCAAAGCTGCAGGAACTGACCGAAATCTGTTTAAAGAAGCAGCAATGCTATAATCATCCACTCACGGTCTGTAAAGGTGGATGGAAGAAGAACTCAGAAAAATATAGGGCACGCGGGAAGTATATAGAAACACAAAAAGCACGGAAACAACAGATCCATTTACTGGAGGATCTGCTGGATGGTGTACACTATGAATTGGACCAGTCAAGTGTCGGTCTGTTTCCGCTGGTTATGCAGGTGATGCACAATAATATGACAGATGGGATATCGAAAATCGGTTTCCGCAAAGGGATGATACTATGCTTTCAGGAAGGTGAAGAATCAATAGAACTTGAAATGGGATGGTCAAAATATATCGAAAATAAACTGACTGTTCATGGAGAGACATATCTGGTTGCAGTGAAGGGAGAACTTTCCTCAGATGCAGATGATAACCAGGTTTTGAAAGTGGAAATTGCGTATCTGGAAGAAGCGATGAGACGGAAGTTATACGTGACATTTGTCAGGAATACAGGGAATAACCGGGACTTAATACCGCCGGAACATATAGAAATAAAATGGTACGAATCGCCCGGTAAGGCTTTGATCATGGAAGGAATGGAATCCATCACGACAGAAGTTACTAAGCATCCGATCTATTCCCGTATCAGGGAGAACGGAGGTATTGATCTGCTCCATCGCCTGATGGAACAGACGATAGAGCCGGTGATTAAGGGGAAATTAATCATTACTGATACACATTAAAGTAAACGGAAAACCTGTTCTACAGTTGCGGTCATATTATTGCGCGCAGCGACAGGATCCATAGCTTCCGCAAGTGTGCAGACACCGCGTAAGATAGGAAAAAATGCATCGATCCCTTCGTTGTTGCAGGCAGTCGCTTCTTTTGTGACGCTTCCTGCAAATGCGATAACCTTTGCATTATATTTTTTTGCAAGTCTGGCAACTCCGACAGGAGCTTTTCCCATTGCGGTCTGAAAATCAAGGCGGCCTTCACCGGTAACGACCACATCTGCGCCGGAAAGCTCTTCTTCCAGTCCGACAGCATCTAAGATCAGTTCAATACCAGGTGTCAGTGCTGCGCCGGTATATGCAAGGAATGCATAGCCAAGTCCACCGGCAGCACCGGCACCTGGTGTATTCATATAATCATTTTCAAGAGTTTCAGAAGTAACTCTGGCAAAATGTGCCATCGCTTCATCCAATGTTTTTTTCATATCTTCGGTCACACCTTTTTGCGGTCCATAAACGTATGTGGAACCATTTTCACCACAGAGTGGATTATTTACATCGCATGCGACCTGAATGTGGCATTCTTTTAAAAGCGGATTCATACCGGATACATCGATACGGGCAACTTTAGCCAGGGCCTGTCCGCCTTCTCCGGCATCTTCGTCATTTTCATCCAGAAAACGTACGCCGAGAGCTTTTAACATTCCGATACCTCCGTCGTTGGTGACACTTCCGCCGATACCGATGATAAAGTTACGACAGCCTCTTTGGATAGCATCGTTTATCATTTCACCAACACCATAACTGGTTGCAAGAAGCGGGTTCTTTTCTGAATCAGGAACCAGAGTAATACCTGCTGCGGATGCCATCTCCATAACAGCAGTGTTGGTATCTTTCAGATATCCGTAATAAGCATCTACCGGTGTGTGCATCGGACCTGTAACGGTAAGGTCAATGCGTTCCCCGTTCATTCCTTCGATCAGTGCGTCGGTTGTTCCTTCTCCTCCATCTGCGAGCGGTTTTACGATAACTTCCGCGTCTGGTTTTGCTGCAAGGATCCCGTCTTTGATTGCCATTCCGGCTTCCATGGAACTTAAGCTTCCTTTTAATGAATCGATTGCTATTACAACTTTCATGTGAATAAACCTCCTGAAATACATTTTTTAGGTACATAGAAATAAAAATTCAGAATTGATTTCTTAATATGCAGTATAACATAGGAGAAAAAGAAAAATATATAGTACGAAGAACGAAAAAGGGGAAAAATAAACGCAATATATGTTTTGAGTGACATATATTGCGTAAAAAGCTGCAGTTCTATCTACATTTCTTTCAGACGAAGAGCAAGATAAAGAATAACTCCGTCTCTGAAACTACGCGGGTTCAGACCACAGATCTTATGAATACGGTCTAACTTGTATTGCAAGGTATTCTTATGAAGATAGAGATATTCACTTGTTCTGGAAAGCGATTGCTCATGGTCAAAATAACTGCGTAAAAGAGAACAGTCTGCTTCATCCAGGCAGGAAAGCGTCTTTGCAATAAATTCAGTCGTGGTGACTTCGTTTAAGGATCCAAGGAGGATTTCAAGTGTCAGATCATCGAAGAGTGCATAATGATCAGCAGAATCCGTAAGTGAATTTAATGCGATCCGGGCAGTATCGTAGGAGGTGGAAAGCTTAAAAAGTTCCGCTGGGCGTCCGATACCCATCTGGATGGAATCAGACAGGGACAGACAGAATGATTCCAATTCTTCCAGAGGGAAGGAGCTGTCGATGATTGCAGCATATTCATGTGGATACTGAAACTTATATAAGTGTATGGAATGTTTTGTGAACATCCGTAAAATTTTTTCTTCCGCAGACGAGATCGTGATCGTAGAATGGTCTGATAACATGCGGATGATCAGTACACGTTTTTTCTTCTCGATATTGATCTCAAATTCATCAAGAAGATCATGGATATAGTTCAGATCTGCTATTTTATCCGGGAAAGACTCAAATTCGCAGGTTCCGTTGGAAGTTCCGGTTCCGGACAACAGATAAGAAACCAGATAAGTGCGCTTTTCTGATAAAGTGCGGGAAGCGGCATTTAATTCCTGTTCGCGGATAAGAAGCCGGGTGATTTTTTCTGCCAGATAAGCAAATTTGCGGACCTCATCAGGTGAACCGCTTATTCCGATAACAGCAATGAGATATCCGTTGTGTGTAACAGGAATATTAACTCCGCTGCTGGTTCCTTCGTAGTGGTCATTATCCTGTACTTCAATGACAGTTTTCGTATCGGCAGCTTTTTTACCGATTTCATGAAAAGAGCCGATGCGGGAAGTATTGGTACTGGCGTAGATAATACCATTCTTATTGATGAAATTAATATCGTGTCCACAAACGTCATGGACGGTATCTACAATCTGTGTAGCGAGCTGTTTTCCAATCTGTGTGATCATTGGTATCCCTCCTGCTTGTATGTTTCGCCTAAAAGATCATATTCAAAAAAGTTCATATCTGAAATTATAGCAGAGAATCCGTTCATATTAAAACATGAAAAAATATATTTGATAATAAAAAAAGTTAATATATTAAAGTGAAATTATTTATTTTATTATTTATTCTTGCGGTGTTATACTTGAAGCAACAAGGAAAAAAGAAACGGAAATAACCGAAAGGAGAAAGACTCATGTATAGTATTGATTTGAACAGTGATATGGGAGAAAGCTTTGGAGCATATAAGATCGGAGGAGACGAAGAAATCATCAAATATGTGACCACTGCCAATGTTGCCTGTGGATGGCATGCAGGAGATCCGATGGTTATGGACAAGGTTGTCCGCATGGCTAAAGAGAGAGGTGTTATGGTAGGTGCACATCCGGGATATCCGGATATGATGGGATTCGGACGCAGAAAGATGGTTTTGTCTCATGATGAGATTAAAAATTATGTAAGATATCAGATCGGAGCGCTTGCAGCATTTACGAAGAGTTATGGAATGAAATTACAGCATGTGGCACCTCACGGGGCAATGGGAAATGCATGCCAGTATGATGAAGATATCGCAAGCGCAATCGTAGAAGCAATCTGTGAATACGACAAAGACCTGATTGTTTACTACTGTGCGGGAGCAGTTCTCGGAGATATTGCCGAAAGCAAGGGACTTCGTACAGCTTCAGAGATCTTTGCAGACAGAGCATATATGGATGACCTTTCACTCGTTCCGAGAAAGATGGAAGGGTCTATGATCACAGATGAAGACATTGCAATCCAGAGATGTGTGAAGATGATTAAAGAAGGAAAGGTTACTTCTATCACTGGAAAAGAACTGGATATCAAAGGAGATACCCTTTGTGTTCACGGTGACGGACCGAAAGCGCTGGCATTCGTTCAGAAGATCCGTGAGAAATTCACGGAAGAAGGCATCGAGATCAGACACTTATAAAATATAGTATAGGGACAAACAGATAATCATTTTCAGCAGGAGGAACAGACATGGAATACAAAACAGCAAAAAGAATGGAATGCCTTCCATTCTCCGGAATCAGGGCAGTTATGGAAAAGGCAACAAAGATGCAGCAGACAGGAGAGAAAGTTATTCATCTGGAGATTGGACGTCCGGACTTTGATACACCGAAAAAGATCAAGGATGCAGCGTATGAGAGCCTGAATGCGGGACATGTATTTTATACATCCAATTATGGAACTCCTGCACTCCGGAAAGAAATCGCAAAATGGGAAAATGAACATCACAATGTGAATTATGAAGCATCGGAAGTTCTTGTAACAGTCGGTGTCGGCGAGGCAACATATGCGTCTATGGCAGCATTTCTGGAAGAAGGCGATGAAGTGCTGGTTCCGAATCCGGTATGGCTGAACTACATTCATGTACCGTCCTCACTGGGAGCAACTCCGGTTACTTACAGCCTGAAAGAAGAAAATGATTATCAGATAGATTTTGAAGAACTGGAATCTAAAATTACTGAGAAAACCAAGATGATCGTAGTGGTTAATCCAAGTAACCCGACCGGCGGTATTTTCTCAAGAAAGACACTGGAAAAATTAAGTGAGATCGCAATCCGTAATGATCTTCTGGTCGTATCGGATGAGATTTACAGTCAGCTGGTGTACGATGGTGCAGAGCATGTCAGCGTTGCTTCCATCCCGGGGATGAAAGAGAGAACAATCACACTTGGAGGATTTTCAAAAGCATATTCTATGACCGGATGGCGCCTGGGATATATGTGTGCTCCGGAAGGTATTATCTCTGCATGTGTCAGAGTACATCAGTATACGATCACATGTGCTTCTTCATTTGTGCAGGATGCGGCAATCGTCGCACTGAATGAATGTGCAGATGATGTAGAAGCAATGAGACAGGAGTATCAGAGAAGAAAAGACTTCATGGTAAAAGCATTGAATGATATTGATGGTATCAGTTGCAATAACCCACAGGGAGCATTCTACATTTTTGTAAATGTAAAGAGTCTGGGAATGACATCAATGGAAGTTGCAGAATATCTACTTGAACATGCCAAAGTAGCACTGGTTCCGGGATCGGCATTTGGATCTGAAGGGGAAGGATATCTGAGAATTTCTTATGCATGCAGTTATGAAGACCTTCAGGAAGCAGCTAAGAGAATCAGAGAAGCAGTTGCAGAACTGAAAGCCAGATAAAAATAGAAAAATTAATTTGACACTACCAATTAATATTGTATAACGTATCCAAAAGGAAGAAGCAGTATCTGTTCGTCAGATACTGCTTTTTCGATGAAACAGGAAAATATGGATACCGTTACTGTCCGCCCCATATTTCACCAATCGGGATCTCCTTGCGTTCAAGATGAAGAAGCTGTTCCAGAATCTCTTCAAAAAGCTCAACAGCGCGTTTGCTGGTAGTTTTTGGATATTTGTGTTTGATCTTATAGCAGATGCGGTTTGGAGCCGGATTCTTCAGCTCACTCACATATACTTTGCGGTACCGGGAAAGTTCATGGATGACAGATTCCGGTGCAATCATCCAGGTATCTGCATTTTTCCAGAGACGGTCGAGCAATGTGATCGTATCCGCAGAAATATGTGGTCTGGATACAGAAGAAAGCCAGCGGTCGTGCCAGATTTGAAAATTGTCATCCCAACTTAAGAACAATTCTTTTGTTGGATCCAGTTCATCTGTATGTACGATCGGTTTCTCAACAGTCGGATGTTCGGACTGTACCAGATAAAGTTTTTCTTCAAATAATTTTTCTGAAATAATGTTTTTGTAATGAAGCTGGTGATATACAAAGCCGATATCTATATTATGTTCACTGAGCATACCGTATAATTCGGAAGAATGATGTGACTGAATGCTCAGATCCAGATGTGGATAATTCATAAGGATCTTGTCATACAGAGGGACAAATACGGCGATGTTCAGACTGTCGGTGCAGCCGATATTCAGCAGCAACTGTTCCTGATTATGCTGTAGTTCGAGTGTTTCTTTCCAAAGAGACATCCAGCGTTCGGCGAGGATGATAAAATCCATTCCCTTTGGGGTGAGTTCGACCTGCTTGTGGCCTTTGTTGCGGATGACCAGAGAAAATCCGAGCTCGTTTTCCAGAGAAGTTAACCGGTGGCTTACCGTAGGCTGGGAAAGAAATAAGAGATCTGCGGTTTTGGTAATACTTTTGGTGTTGACAATCGTTAAAAATGTTTCGATTTCAGCGAGATTCATGCTATTCCTCCTCGTTCATTTGTTATTTATATTTCA
>ENA-ORMN01003911-ORMN01003911.1-human-gut-metagenome-genome-assembly--contig:-NODE-3911-length-11223-cov-5.313216_pt1 | contig 11223 bp, 11 predicted proteins | sample MGYA00242102_ERZ508993 | MGnify/ENA primary metagenome ERZ508993 (study PRJEB26280, sample SAMEA2338770) | human gut metagenome | biome: human gut; feature: human-associated habitat; material: faeces... | reverse complement strand
CGGCTGCCACCTTCTCCCACTGGAGAAGGCTTTCGTTTGTTTCTGCGTTGCCTGTTAATAAATATGGGCGCTTTCTATGTTGGAATACGGTCATCCCTGCTTCAAAATGGCATAAATCCGCCCCTCCGTGTCATCCTGAGCGGAGGGCGACAGCCCGGAGTCGAACCCGTCAGGGCGACCGCAGGTCGGGATCTCCAAACGCCGAGCGCACAAACATTCCTTTCACACAAAAAATCCGGAAATCTAAAAAGAAGAATTTTTACATATCCCTCAAAAGCGTTCAATTTCTTACCAGTGGCGCAAAACGGTTCTTCTCATTTCTCTCACGGACGATTATACTATAAGCGAAATCCCCCCGGTCTGGGGAAAATTTCTTGCAAGAAGTTTTTTCAATGCGTTTCCGGTTTGCATAATCGGGAGCGGCAGGATATAAGATATCATAGAGGATAATTCTGAAGAAACGGACGGTAGGAATATGCACGAGGAGAAAAGGTTGCGGGAGAGATTTGCAGAGCGGGGCAAGGAAATGCTGACCTGCCGGGTTTCTTACCCCTGCTTTTCCGAGGCGGGAGCGGAGCCGGTGAACCTTTTTTATGAGGAACTGGCTTCGGCGTGTGTGGGATTTTGCCGGGAAAAGCTGTTTGAAAAGATTTGCGGAGAGTACGAAGCCGACGGCGACCCCGGGAAAAAATTTCACTTTGCGGCGTACCGGTATGACGCCGTTTTTTCGGTCAGCCACGAGGATGAAGAATACAAGGGCGTCGTATGCGAGGTGCGCATGGGGCGGGGAAACGTATCGGGAAATCTGCGGGTGCGCAGGTTTGCTCAGATCTGGCAGTGCGACGGGTGGACGCTTGTCCCGCCGGGCGAGGCTTTTCTCCGTTGGCAGGGCGAAAAACGCAGGTTCCGGGAGCCGTGTGCGCTTTGTCTGTCGGCAGGAAAACTGCTTGTGCTTTGCGACGGTGTGTGGAAAACGCCGGAGAAACAGAAAAAATCCGTCGAAAAAGTGGAAAAGAATTATGAACAAAGTAAAAAATAATCGTTGCCGCTCTTGAAAATATTAGAAAAATGTGATATACTGGAACTTATAAAAAGGGGGGATTGAAACTTTGGCAAAGGACATCATTCTGAAAATCAAAGCGGCGGAAGCCGAGGCGCAGAAGATCCGTGCCGATGCGGAAAACACCGCAAAGGAAAGGGTACGCAATGCCCACGAAATGGGGAAAATTCTCTGCGAAAACGCTGAGGAGGAAGCCACCCGGGTCAATGCGGAAAAACTGAAGCTGACCTCCCGGAAAGCGGACGAGCTTCTGGAAAACAGCCGCAAGGTCGCCGAAGAGGAGGCAAATGCGGTTGCGGATGCCTGTATGTCTCACATGGAGGAAGCCGTAAGGGTGATAATCGAAGGAGTTTTTGAAGAATGTCGGTAAGCAGAATGAAAAAGCTGACCGTCTTTGTTCACCGTTCGGATACCGAGGATCTGATCCACCGCTTGGTGCGATTGCGTTGCGTGGACGTGGCGCAGGCGCCGGTGACCGACGGTCGCCTTGCGGTGGAGCGCAGTAACTGCGACGAACAAAGGACGGCGCTGGAAAAGAGCGTTTCCGACCTCGGCGAGGCGATCACGGTTCTCAGCCGGTATTCCAAGCGGACAAGGAGTCTGTTGCACCCGAAGCTACAGGTGGACACCGACCGGTACGTGGCGGACGGATATGCCGAGCAGGCACGGTTTACCGTAAAGGAAACGCTTGCCTCGGTGGCACGGCGGGACGCTATCAAAAATGAAATTGCGGGGGCGCAGGAAAGGATCATGGCTGCCACCCCCTACCGGAACTACGATCTTCCGCTCGGATTCGACGGGACGGCAACTACCCGGCTGTTCCTCGGCGCTTTCCCGGGTGGGGCGGATCTGCCGACGCTCCGGCGTGAGCTTTATGCCGCAGGGGCGGTGACCGAGCCGATCTCGGAGAGCACGAGCGGAAAATTCACGGCGGTGATCTGCCATCGTGACGACGTGCCGCAGGTGGAGAGCCTGCTTTCCTCATCCGGATTCCTTGCGGCGGATTTCCACGACGTTTCGGAAACGGCGGCAAGCTATATCACACGGGCAGAGAAGGAGACACGGCGCCTGGTGGAAGAGGACGAGGCTCTGGAAGCCAAGCTTTCGGCGCTTGCCGACAGCCTCGGCAACGTGGAGATCCTTTCGGACGTGGAAAAGACGAGGCTGGAGGAAGTGATCCAGCGACAGAAAACGGTGACCACCGAGTCCACCGTCATGCTTTGCGGCTGGGTGCCGGAGCGCATGGAGGACCGTGTGGAGAACCTGCTCGGGAAATATTCCTGTGCGTATGAGCTTTCGGAGCCGGAGGAAGAGGACAACCCTCCTATCCTGCTGGAAAACAATGCGTTTGCACGGAATTTTGAGTGGGTGCTGGGGATGTATTCCTACCCCGCCTACGGGAAATTTGACCCTACGTTTGTGATGAGTATTTTTTACTTCATCATTTTCGGTATCATGTTTGCGGATGCCGGATACGGGCTGGTGCTGACGGTGGCGTGCTTTGCCGCCGTGAAGATCCTCAAGTCCGGCGAGCGCATGGAGCGGTTCCTGAAAATGTTCGGCTACTGCGGCATTTCGTGTATGATATTCGGCGTGCTGTTCGGTGCTTATTTCGGGGACTTCCCGCTGGCGATCATGCGCAACATGATGGGCATGAGCGAGGAAGAACTGCCGAATCTTGCGTTGCTCGGTTCGGACGCCGCAAACGTTGCGGTGCTCTTTGACCCGCTCCAGAATCCGATGGCGTTTCTTGTGGTCTCACTGGGAATCGGTGCGATCCACCTGATCGCCGGTATGGCGGTGAAATTCGTTCTGCTTTGCCGAGAGGGCAAGGTGTGGGACGCCATTTTCGACATCGGCGCCTACTGGGTCCTCTTTGCGGGACTGGGACTGCTTGCGCTGGTTCCGGCGGTCGGCAAATGGGTTGCCATTGCCGGCGTGGTTCTGATCGTGCTGACGCACGGCAGAGCCGAGAAAAACATCGTGATGAAATTCGTAAAGGGCTTGCTCGGACTGTATGACCTTATCAGCTATGCCTCCGACCTGCTCTCCTACTCCCGTATTCTTGCACTGGGACTTGCCGCCGGCATTATTGCGCAGGTGGTGAACATTCTGGGAACCATGGGCGGCGCTACCGTGCCCGGCATTATCGGACTTGTGGTGGTGTTCCTGCTCGGTCACGTGCTGAACATCGGCATCAACGTTCTCGGAACCTTCGTGCATACCTCCCGTCTCCAGTATATTGAATTTTTCAATAAGTTCTACGAGGACGGCGGCGTGGAATTCGATCCCGCTCTGCCCTCCGAACAGTACACCGTGGAGACACCCGATCAAATTCAGAAGTAAAAAATTCATAATAAAAAATGACAAGGAGAAATGAACCATGACTTTCGGTCAACTGATGAACTCGATTTTTACAGGCAACAATCTCGCACTGCTGGGCGCCGCTCTTGCGGCGATCCTTGCCGGCATCGGAAGCGCCAAGGGCGTAGGCATCGTCGGTGAGGCGGCTGCCGGTATGCTTTCCGAGGACCCCTCCAAGTTCGGTAAGGCGCTGATCCTTCAGGCACTTCCGGGTACGCAGGGTATCTACGGTCTGATCACGGCATTCCTGATCATCTTCAAGATGGGCATCCTCAGCGGTGACCCTGTTACCCTGACGGTAGGGCAGGGTGCTTACTTCCTGATGGCTGCGCTTCCCATTGCGGTTGTCGGTCTGTACTCGGCGATCAAGCAGGCAAAGGTTGCCGCTGCCGGTATTCTTCTCATCACCAAGCGCCCCAAGGAAGTCGGTAAAGCCATTACCTCTGCGGCACTGGTTGAGACCTATGCGATCTTTGCCGTTCTGGTATCCCTTCTGCTCGTACTGTTTGCAAAGATCTGAGTGCCGGAATTTCGGAAAATGAAAAATTCTGAGGCACAGGAGGCGTAAATGACCGGTTTAAGTAAAATTACGGATAAAATACTGGAAGAAGCCAGACAGGACGCCGCCGCAAGGCTTTCACAGGCGGACCGGGAGTGTTCTGCCATTTCCGCCGAGTATGCCGGAAAGGCGGACAAGATCCGGAACGATATCTTTGAGCGTGCCAGAAACGAAGCGGCGGGCATCGTGTCCCGTGCAAAGTCCACTGAAAATATGGAAAAGCGGAACACCCAGCTGGCGGCGAAGAGCCGGATGATAGAGCTTGCCTATGAAACGGCGAAAAAGCAGATCGCCGATCTTCCCGAGGAGCGGATGCTGTCTTTTCTCGTGATGTTGCTTTGCGCCGCCGTGGCACAGCGTGCCGAGGCGGAAGAAACGTCGCTCCGGCTGTACGGAACCGACGAGAGCGCAGAAGTATATGAAGTGATCCTGAACAGCCGTGACGCCCAGCGCTACGGCGCCCGGCTGTTGCCGGAGCTTGCCAAAAAGGTTCAGGGAGCGGCGCAGAAGACGATTGCGGCAAAGCTGAAGCTTTCCGCACGGACGGTTGACATTGACGGCGGACTGATCCTGCGGTGCGACGATGTGGAGATCAACTGCTCTCTCAGTTCCATTTTCAACACGGTGCGCCCGAAAACCGAACGAAAGGTAGGGGAGATCCTGTTCCCTGAAAAGAAAGGTTGAGGGCGATGGGTGGAAAATACAGAGAGACCGACTATCTGTACGCCTCGGCGAGAGTCCGTGCCCTGGAGGGAAAGATTGCCGGAGCGGATGCGCTTGGTCGGATGACCGACGCCAGAAGCCCCATGGAGGTCATGGGGATGCTTCCGGACTACGGATTTGAGTTGATATACCGTGACGGAGAGGGCAAAGGCGCTCTTTTGCGGGAGGAAACGCTTGCCACGGCGCTGATTGCCGGGTACAACGAGGTTTCCGAGCTTGCGGGAGATGCGAAGATTGCCGCTTTCCTCCAATACCCATACGACTGCAACAACATCAAGGCTGTAATCAAATGCAGGAGCCGGGGGATATCCCCGGAGGGAATGCTGATCGGCTTTTCTTCGGTGCCGGCGCAGAAAGTGCCGGAGCTTTTGCGGGACGAGGACTATACGCCTTTTCCCCGGCATATGCGGGAGGCGATTCCCGAAGCGATACGGGCGTTTGCCGAGAGCGGAAATCCGCAGAAGGTGGATCTGATCCTCGACCGTGCCTGCTATGCCGATATGCTGGAGCAGAGCGAAAGCGGCGGCTGTGCGTTTGCCGCAGAGCTGGTGAGATCGAAGATCGACCTGACGAACTTTCTGATCTGTCTGCGGTTGTGCCGGATGAACCTTCAGTCGGCAGGACTGCCGCTTCTGAAAGAGGCGCTGATCCCGGGCGGAACTCTGCCGGCGGAGCGCTTCTGCGAGGCGTATGAGGGCGGCGAGGAAAAGCTTGCGGAAATGTTTTCACGGGATCCGAAGTATTCGTCGCTTGCCGCTCTGGCGGGCAGCAATACGGCGTTGAGCGTGGCGGAGAAGCGGGTGGATAATTTCTGGCTGGCGCAGGCAAAGCGTGCCCGGTACGTTTCCTTTGGCGCCGAGGCGCTGATCGGATATCTGGTCGCACTGGAATATGAGGTCAAAAACATCCGGATGATCCTTGCCGGAAAGGATGCGGGACTTCCCCGTGAAGTGATCCGGGAAAGGCTGAGGGACTGTTATGTATAAAATCGGAATTATCGGAGACCGTGAAAGCGTGCTGGGCTTTATGGCGCTCGGCTTTTCGGTCCATGAGGCGTCGTCCGCACAGGAGGCGGGAGAAATTCTGGCTTCTCTGGTCCGTGGCGGCGAGTATGCGGTGATCTTTCTGGCAGAGGCGTATGCCGTAAAAATGACCGAGGAGATCGACCGCTACAAGGATCTGCCCCTGCCGGCGATCACGGTGATACCGGGCAGTACCGGCGGAAACGGTTACGGGATGGCAAGCATCCGCAACGCTGTGGAGCGTGCGGTGGGCGCCGATATCCTGTTCCGGAACAACGACTGATTTTGAGCGACCCCCCTTTATAATGAACGTCGCAGAGCGGCGGTGGAGGCTTTTTTATGATTGAAGGAAAAATTCTGAAGGTGGCAGGACCGCTTGTGATTGCCGAGGGTATGCGCCAGGCAAATATGTTTGACGTGGTGCGGGTCGGCGAAAAGCGCCTGATCGGAGAGATCATCGAAATGCACGGGGACCGTGCGTCGATCCAGGTTTATGAGGAGACTGCCGGTATCGGCAGAGGCGACCGTGTCGAATCGACCGGAGAGCCGCTGTCGGTGGAGCTGGCACCCGGACTTGTCACCAATATTTACGACGGAATTCAGCGCCCGCTGGAGGTCATGCGGGAAAAATACGGCTCCAACCTTATCCGGGGTATCGACGAGCCGGCGCTGGACCATAAGAAAAAATGGCATTTTGTGCCGTCGGTGAAGTTCGGCGACGTTGTGGAGCCGGGCGATGTGTACGGTACCGTACAGGAAACCGACGTGATCGTTCATAAGATCATGGTGCCCCCCGGAAAGCGGGGAACCGTGGTGGAGATCCACGAGGGCGACTTCCGGATCACCGAGCGTTTCGGAAAGCTGAAGCTTGCGGACGGGACCATTGAGGAGATCACCATGCTCCAGAAATGGCCGGTACGTGTGGCACGCCCCTATGCGAAAAAGCTTCCACCGAAGGAGCCGATGATCTCGGGACAGAGACCGATCGACGCTCTGTTCCCCATCGCCAAGGGCGGAACCGCCTGCGTGCCCGGTCCTTTCGGCTCGGGTAAGACGGTGGTACAGCACCAGCTGGCAAAGTGGAGCGACGTGGACCTGGTGGTATATATCGGTTGCGGAGAGCGTGGAAACGAAATGACCGACGTTCTGCGGGAATTTCCGGAGCTGATCGACCCCCGTACCGGAAAATCGCTGATGATGCGGACGGTACTGATCGCCAACACCTCGGATATGCCGGTGGCGGCACGGGAAGCTTCTATTTACACCGGTATCACCATAGCGGAATATTACCGGGATATGGGATATGCCGTGGCGGTAATCGCCGATTCGACCTCCCGTTGGGCGGAGGCGCTCCGTGAAATGTCGGGACGCCTTGAGGAAATGCCCGGTGAGGAGGGATATCCCGCTTACCTGACCAGCCGTCTGGCGCAGTTCTACGAGCGTGCCGGAAAGGTGGTCTGCCTCGGCAAGGACGGCAGAGAGGGAGCACTCTCCGCAATCGGCGCCGTGTCGCCGCAGGGCGGTGATATTTCCGAGCCGGTAACACAGGCAACTCTGCGTATCGTAAAGGTATTCTGGGGACTGGATTCCTCGCTTGCCTACCGCCGGCACTTCCCGGCGATCAACTGGCTGAATTCCTATTCGCTCTACCGTGACCGGCTTGCCGACTGGTTCTGCGAAAACGTGTCCAAGAACTGGATGGATAACACCGGAAGGCTTCTGAAGGTTCTCCAGCTGGAAAACGATCTGCAGGAGATTGTGAAGCTTGTGGGTATGGATGCGTTGTCGGCGGACGACCGCATGACCATGGAAACGGCGCAGTCTATCCGTGAGGACTTTCTGCAGCAGGACGCATTCGGAGACGTGGACAGCTATACCCAGCTTGACAAGCAGAATGCGCTGATGGAGCTGATCTTCTCCTTTGACGACAAGGCACGGCGTGCCATTGCGGCAGGCGCCGACGTCCAGAAGATCTCGGAGCTTTCTGTGCGGGAAAAGATCGGACGTGCCAAGGCGGTTCCCTATGCGGAATACAAGGACGTCTATGCGTCGATTGACCGTGAGATCACCGAAGAGCTGGACGCACTGCTGGCAAGCCAGGCGAACTGAAGCCGCCGGCGAAAGGAAGGAAAGGACAGGTTATGATCAGAGAATACAGAACCATCGAAGAAGTTGCCGGACCTTTGATGCTGGTGCGCAAGGTCGAGGGTGTAAAATATGACGAGCTTGGCGAGATCGAGCTTCCGGACGGCGACGTCCGGCGGTGCCGGGTGCTGGAGATCAACGGAAGCAACGTGCTGGTACAGCTCTTTGAGTCGAGTGCGGGGCTGAACCTTGCCAACAGCAAGGTGCGCTTTTCGGGACACGGCGTGGAGCTGAAGGTCTCTCCCGATATGCTGGGAAGAGTGTTCAACGGCATGGGCGAGCCGATCGACGGCGGCGCCGAGCTGCTTTCCTGCGAGAGCCTGGATATCAACGGAACGCCGATCAATCCGGCGGCACGCTATTATCCGTCGGAATTTATCCAGACCGGAATCTCCACCATTGACGGCTTGAATACGCTGGTGCGTGGACAGAAGCTGCCGATCTTCTCCGGCTCCGGTCTGCCCCACGCCAATCTGGCGGCGCAGATCGCCCGTCAGGCAAAGGTGCGCAATTCGGATTCCAAATTCGCCGTGGTCTTTGCGGCAATCGGAATTACCTTTGAGGAAGCGGATTTCTTTATCTCCGACTTCCGCAAGACCGGTGCGATCGACCGGACGGTAATGTTCGTCAATCTGGCGTCGGACGCCGCCATTGAGCGTATCACCACGCCCCGTATGGCGCTGACCGCCGCAGAATATCTGGCGTTTGAATGTGATATGCACGTGCTGGTCATTCTTACGGATATCACCAACTATGCCGAGGCGCTCCGTGAAGTGTCGGCGGCACGCAAGGAGGTTCCCGGACGCCGGGGCTATCCCGGATATCTGTACACCGACCTTGCCACGATGTACGAAAGAGCAGGGCGGAAAATGGGATCGGAAGGCTCTATTACCATGATCCCGATCCTCAGTATGCCGGAGGATGACAAAACCCACCCGATTCCCGACCTGACCGGATATATCACCGAGGGGCAGATCATTCTGTCCCGTGAAATGTACCGCAAGGGCTATATGCCGCCGGTGGACGTACTGCCGTCGCTTTCCCGTCTGAAAGACAAGGGAATCGGCGCCGGAAAGACCCGTGAGGACCATGCGGGAACCATGAACCAGCTGTTTTCAAGCTATGCACGTGGAAAGGAAGCAAAGGAGCTGATGGTGGTGCTGGGTGAAGCGGCGTTGACGCCGATTGACCGCCTGTATGCAAAATTTGCGGACGCCTTTGAGGAGCAGTATATCAACCAGGGCTTCTATGAAAACCGCTCGATCGAGCAGACGCTGGACCTTGGGTGGAAGCTACTTTCCATCCTGCCCCGCAGTGAGATGAAGCGGATCAAGCCGGAGCTGATCGAGAAATACTGGCCGTCGGGAAAGGCAGACGATGCGGCAGGATCCTGAAATACGGGAGGTTGAATCGGAATGGCACAATTGAACGTGAACCCCACCAGAATGGAGCTGAAAAAGCTTCGTGGGCGCTACACCACCGCACGGCGTGGGCACAAGCTGCTCAAGGACAAGCGTGACGAGCTGATGAAGCAGTTTCTGGATGTGGTCAGGGAGGACAAGGAGCTTCGGGAGCGTGTGGAGCTTGCGCTGGAGAAGTTTTACCACGGGTTTGCCGTGGCAAACGCATCCGGGATGCCCGCTATGCTCAAGGAGGCGCTGATCTGTCCGAAAAAGGAAGGGGCGCTTGACGTTTCCTACCGGAATGTCATGAGTGTGACCGTGCCGGTCTTTGCCATGAACGTGACGGGGGACACGGTAAGCGAGAACTTCAACTACGGACTTGCCTTTACGTCGGGGGAGCTTGACGTGTCGCTTTACGAGCTGAACGGAATTCTGGAGGACATTCTCCGGATGGCGGAGCTGGAAAAAACGGCACAGCTTCTGGCGCAGGAGATCGAGCGGACACGCCGCCGTGTCAATGCGCTGGAATATATCATGATGCCCCGGTACCTGGAGACGATCAAGAGCATCCAGATGAAGCTGGATGAAAACGAGCGGGGCAATACCACCCGCCTGATGAAAGTCAAGGACATGATGCTGGCGGCGCAAAGACAAAGCGAGCAGGCAGCAGACGAAGAGGCAGAGGAAATGTAACCATGGGTCTGTCGTTTTCACGGCAGACCCTTTTTATAAAAAGGAGAGTCAGAATGAAACAATACGACGTTGCCGCTTACATATGGCCCGCTTATACCGGGCGTGAGATGCGCTCCCGCATTTTCTGGCCGCAGGGGATCGGAGAATGGCAGACGGTGCTTGGTACCGAGCAGAATCGCCCGCTGAAGCCGGCGGATTACAAATGGGACCGCAAGCCCCTCTGGGGACCGGTGGACGAAGCGGATCCGAAAGTGATGGAAATGGAGATTGACGTTGCGCTCCGTCACGGGGTGAACGTATTTCTTTACGACTGGTATTGGTATGACGGAAGACCTTTTCTGGAGCAGTGTCTGGACGAAGGCTTTCTGGGGGCTTCCAACAACCGGGATATGCGGTTTTACCTGATGTGGGCGAATCACGACGCCAACTACACCTGGGACACACGGCTTTCCGACACGGTATGGCACGACAAGTGCACCGTATGGGAGGGCAAGACCAACCGGGAAGAGTTTGAGCAGGTTGCGTACCGGGTGATCGAAAAGTATTTTTCTCAGCCGAATTACTATCGGATAGACGGCAAGCCGGTGTTTATGATTTATGACGTCAACAACCTGATAAACGGGCTTGGCGGCACGGAGCAGGCAAAGGAGGTGCTGGAGTGGTTCCGCAAGGAAACGGTAAAGGCGGGGCACCCGGGGCTGGAGCTTCAGCTGACCGGTTGGGGCGAAAGGGTCTCCAACGTGTCGGGTGTGGACGGCACGGCGTCGCTTTCGACCAAGGAGATCGTGCCGCTTCTGAACTTTGACAGCATTACCAACTATCAGTTTGTTCACTTCTGCAACATGAACCGGGACTACGGAGAGATTCTGGAGGACGTGAAGCGGGAATGGGAGCGCATGGATCGGGATTACCGTATCCCGTACTATCCTCACGTTTCGGTGGGCTGGGACAACAACCCGAGATTCCGGAGTTTTGTGCCCAAGGTCTGCAAGGGTAACGACCCTGCCGCTTTTGAAAAAGCGCTCCGGATGGCTAAGGATTACGTGGATTCGCATGACCTTCCGGTGCCGCTGATTACCCTGAACAGCTGGAACGAATGGACAGAAAGCTCTTACCTCGAGCCGGACAACGTCTACGGCTACGGGTACCTGGAGGCAGTCCGCCGGGTATTTATGGAAGAGTGAGGGGATGGGGGAAGCCGGGGGAAACTTTTCTGGAGAAAAGTTTCCCCCGGACCCCCTTCAAAAGACTTTT
>ENA-ORMN01003904-ORMN01003904.1-human-gut-metagenome-genome-assembly--contig:-NODE-3904-length-11243-cov-4.336074_pt1 | contig 11243 bp, 11 predicted proteins | sample MGYA00242102_ERZ508993 | MGnify/ENA primary metagenome ERZ508993 (study PRJEB26280, sample SAMEA2338770) | human gut metagenome | biome: human gut; feature: human-associated habitat; material: faeces... | reverse complement strand
CGATGACTGTAAAGAATATATTTCTTATATTAAAGGAATCCTTGATGAAATAAAGAAAGATAAAAATATTGATTTTAAGATATATGAATTTATGTCAGGAGAGGAATTGGTTTATAATTTAGATAGAGGAATTGATTATGATTTATTAATTCTTGATATGCAGCTTGGTGGAATAGATGGTGATGAAACTGCTGAGAAATTCCGAAGAAAATTTCCATATGCAGTGTTGGTTTTTTGTTCAGGGGTGTGTAAACCTACCATTAAATCTTTTAAGGCAACTCCATTTAGATATTTGCTTAAAAATCAAAGTCGCCGGGAGTTGATAGAAACGATAATAGAGATATTTGATGAAGTTGAAAGAAAATCTAATGAGCCTACAATTACAGCACATTATAGATGGACTATGTTAAGGATAAAGATAAATAACATTTTATATGTAGAAAATTATAAAAGAGGCGGAAGAATAGTGGTATGTCCAAATTGTAATGAAGCAAAGTATGAGGAAAAACTTCTGATAAATGAAAAACCAGAACAATTATTGGAAAAATATGGAAAGTATGGATTTGTGTTAGCCCAAAGTACTTATCTTGTTAATATGAATCATATAGAAATATTGCATGTTGATGATTTGGTATTTGACACGGGCGAAGTTATGAAAATATCAAGAAAATATCAAAAAAACTTTAGAGAAACTTTTAGCAAATGCTTTACTAATAAGTATAGCTAGATTGTGAGGAAAAAATGGTATGGTTTGACAAGGGTATTATGTTGTTTGGATGTATAGTGGAAGTATTCTTGCTATTTGATTATTTTAGGAATTTTTTTGAATTCAGATTAGAAAAGAAAGCGATAAGCATTATTTTTTGTATAATGTGTGTAGCGATATTTTGTATTAATTTGATTGGTAATGCTACTATAAATCTGGTATTGTTTCCACTGCTAACATGGATATTCATAAGTGTTTTGTTTGAAAGCAAAGTAGGAGTGAGGATAGGGTACTTTATAATAGCATATTTAGTGATGATTGGTGTGGAATTTTTATATGCAATTTTGACACAGACTACATCAAATATGGTATTGGAGAATGGGGTTGTACCTGTGTCTGATTATGGATGGCAGATAGTAGTTATAAAATTTATAAATTTTATTGTATTTCTTATTTTGAAACAAACATCGAGAGAGTCACACAGTAAAATGACAAATAAGCTATTTTATGTATATTTGTGTATTCCGATTACTACATTAGGGATAATGCTAACGGTATTTTATTCGGGTGTTGATTTTGCAGGTCATACGCAATTGCGAATAGTAATGACATTGTTTTTTGTTTTTATGTTTTTAGGTAATATGGTATTGTTTTATGCATTTCAGAGACATACAGAGGATGTGAGTAAATCGTCAAGACAAGAAATAGAATTGATTCATAAAAATGCAGAAATAGATAGGTTAATTAAAATGGCAGAAATAAATGATGATTATAGTGAGACGGTTCACAATATGACACATTCTTTAAAAGCAATAGAACAACTCGCAGTAGAGTATGATGTAGAAAATATATGTGAAATAGTTGAAGATTTGACTGGAAAACTTACACAAAGAGAAGTATATGAATATAGTAATCACAGGATGATGAATACTATATTATCTGAATATGTAATGAAAGCAGAAAAAGAGAAAATAGAATTTAACGTATATGTAGAACCTGGATGTCTGATAGAACAGGTAAAAGATATAGATGTAGCATCAATGCTTGGAAATATACTGGATAATGCATTTGAGGCAGCTAGCAAGGTAAGCAATCCAACTGTATCGTTCAGAATGTTTATGCATGAGAGAGGCAAAATGTGTATGCTTAAAGTGATTAATGACTATGAAGAAAATATAGTAGAGAAAGATGGAGAAACTCAAACTACTAAAAAGGAAAAAGGAATACATGGTATAGGGTTAAAGAGTATAGCGAAAACAGCAGGAAAATATAAAGGATGTTTTAGCTATTATGTAGAAGGTAAAAAGTTTTATGCAGTATTAATTTTACCAACTGAATAGAGAAAATGTGGAAAATAATTTAAGTAATGTGGATGTTTTGATTGTCAAAAACAGAATTTGGACAATTGATTTTCAAATGTGTTTATTTTTGGTATTATACAGTTATTAAAAATTATACTTTTAGGAGGAAATAGCTATGAGGTTAAGAAGAGTGTTGAAAAGAGTAATGTCGGGATGTGTTAATGCGATGGCAATGATCATGGTCACACAGACAGCTAATTCTGCATGCGTATGGATTGTCCATCAGCCAAAGTTTCCAAAGGAAGCTGATAAATTTAAAAAGAAGAAGAAAAATTTATTTTGAAATTTTATTGGTGGCAAAGTTGCTATGGAAAATATAGTGTAGATGCATTAATAAGATAAGTAAAAGAAGAATTGGGATGTGAAAGCGAAATTATAAATTAGTGTGAGTGTGTGAAAAAATTTTGAATTTAAAGAACAAAAGTATATAGTATTTATTCTTAAATACGAATTATTAAATCAAATAAAAGGAAAAATATTGAAGAAAATATTATTGTAAAATGGTTTGAAAATAATCAACTTAGAAATAATGATTTTAAACCAGAATTCGTGAGAAAATTAGTTTTAGATAAAAAATTGTAAAAAAGAAATATCAGGTTGCAAAAAGCAGCCTGATATTTGCTTGGGTATTTAGTTTTGCTATTTATATAACATCTGTAGATTGTCCTTTTTACTGTATTTCTTTAGAAATTCTCCAACATTTCCTGTATTTCTTCCTCAGATAATATACTGCACTGGTGTTCGCGGATGGCATATACCCGCCGGCACATGGAGAGAACTGTTGGACGGTGCGTGGTAACGATGCAGGTGCGGGGATAGTCATCTTTCATAATATTCTTCAGGACGGCACGTTCTGTTGCCACATCCAGGGCAGAGGTTGCTTCATCCAGCAGAAGGACAGGGGACTTGCGGAGCATGGCTCTGGCAATGGAAAGCCGCTGTGCCTGCCCTTCGGAAAAACCGCCTCCGCGTTCCTTCATGCTGCTGTTGATCGTATTTGGAAGTTTCTCAACAAATTCCCATGCACATGCCTGCTTTAATGCAAGAATGATTTCTTCATCCGTAGCATCCGGTTTTACAATACGCATATTTTCAGCAATCGTTCCGGAAAACATAGTATTTCCCTGGGGAACATAGGAAAATAACTTCCTCGCGGAAGGAGTGAGTGGTAATTCGCAATGTTCCGATTCGCTGTCTGCATAGATTACGGCAGTTCCGGTCTGTGGCTTTAAGAGCGACAGAATCAGCCGGAGCATGGTGGTTTTTCCTTCGCCGGAAGGACCGACCAGTGCGATGATTTCGTGTGGATGTGCTTCAAAGTCCGCATGTTCAAAAACCTGTGTGCCATTATGGTAAGAATACGAAATATCGGACAGCTTCAGGCTGATTCCGTTTTCGGAAAAGGTATCTGCAAAAACCGAAACCTCATCATTCAGACTGTAATCTTCCTGTGGCATATCGATGATATCCATCAGTCTTCCGGCAGATGTGGTAAGGCTGATAGCGGAGGGAACCATCGAAATCAGCGAGTTTAATGCTCCGGTCAGGGTACCGGATAAGGAAAGGAACAGAGTCATGGTTCCGTAACTTATCGCACCCGAAAATACACGGTAAATTCCCCAGCCGTAGGAACTGTAGGAAACCACAAGTCCGGTAACGGACATAATAATAGAAGTTACAATGGACATACGCTGAAATTCAAGCTTCATGGAAATATATTCTTTCTGCAGTTCACGAAGCCGGTCCAGATAAAAGGAAAGTGCATCAAATGCTTTTATTGTCTGGATATTGGAAAAAGTTTCCTGATTAAATCCTGACATTTTAGCACTCATGGCAGCACTTTTTTTATTATTATTTACCATGCGCTGCATCAGTGTTTTGGATATGATAAGACTGACCGGCACACTGATAAAGGTAAAAATGGCAAAACTGGCATCGTGATAGATTACAATGGCAAATGCACTGATAAATTTAAAAATATTAATAATCAGATTTGGAATCCAGTTTAAAATACCGTTCGATATATTAGAAGCATCCGAACTCCAGCGGGTCAGAAGATCCCCGGTATGATAATTTGTGATGGATTCCCAGTCCGTAACCAGCATTTTTGAAAAAATATCCGCTTTAATATCCGCATCTACTTTCATACTGATCCAGCTGGACGCATAATTGGTAATCTGGCTGATAAAGATATTGGAAACGGACAGGCCGACCATCATGCAGAAAGTCCGGACAAGTTCTCCGGTTTCATGCCCGGTAATAATATCAACAAGATTTTTGGAGACAATGCTGCTTCCGAGTCCGAGTATAGTTCCGGTAAGTCCGAGTGCCGTATATAAAATCATCGCCCACCAGTAATGCCTGGCATAGTCGTAAATCCAGCGGGTCTGGCGGAGCATATCCTGAAGAATCCCCTCACGGATTCTTTTTTTGATCTGTTTTAAATAACTAATTTTCATTGTAAAATCCTTTTTCCCAAATATTAATCTCTTTCTGCATCAGCCGGGCGGCACTTTCCTTTTTCGTGCAATGCAGCCGCCGGATATAGATTTTGTCATGCAGTTCATCAGAAAAAGATAGAAGTGTGTTTAACTGTTCCGGTGTCCATGCAGGAGAGATAAAACGCTGTGCAACGGACAGAATCTGTTCTTCGGCAGGCAGTTCCTCGATAAAATCATTTTCCGACTGACGTAGCAGAATGATTCCCCCAAGTGGGTAGGAAGCGGTATCGAAAATACCGGATGTACCGCACCACGGAAGTCCGTGTACATAAGGAACATTATTTTTCAGTGTAATCAGATTCAGATCCCCGTTTATGACCGGAGTGTGGAAATACTTCTGCCACAGGGCAGTATGTGTGGATTTTCCAGTGCCGGATGGAGCAGAGAACAGCCATGCCTTTCCGTGATAAAGAACAGAAGCAGAATGAATGGCAAAAATATTCTGAAATTCAGCCCGGTAAAGATATAAAAGCCGGATGGCATGGAAAATATCTACGGAAGACTCCGGACTAAGAGAGCAACAGAAAAGATCTGCATCCTTCCCGGATTTAGCAAGCTTCGCACTGATAAATGAAGCGGAAGACGGAAAGCTACAGGAATAAAATTCATCACAGTCATACAGGACAAAATCCGGATTATGTAAAATCAGAGTTCCGTCTTTCCGTACAGGCTCCGGAGCAGTATGGATCCGGATGGTAAGATCGGGATCCGGACAGGAAGCTGCTTCAAAGGCATCGAAAGAGGAAAACAAAAGAAAAGATGCCCCATAAATGCGGATAGAGATTCCCCCAATTACAAAGTTACGGAAGGGCAGAGATGTCCGGCGATCCGAAACGATCATTCCCAGTGAAGTAAGCCGGCTGAGAAAAGAATTAAAATCTGCCCTCATGGAATCTACCTCTTCCGGTTCTGCCTCATAATGCCGGATAAATAATTCAAACAATTCTTCTTTACTGTGCTCCTGTGCAAGGAGATTCCACAGGAAAATTCCTGTATCATTCAGCCGGACTCCCCGTCTGTGATTTGCAATATTCTGCCCATAAGGAAGAATATAGAAACTATCTGCGATTTTAACCAAAGAATAATTAGCTGCCTGCTTCATGTTATACCTCACAAATTTACTTTTAATACTGATATCATTATTATAGCATTTAATCCATAAAAATGCTATAATGGGAAAATAAAACGTAAAGGGGTGCAGAATGGAACAGATAGATATTGAAAAACTTCTGCAGGAAGGAAAAATTGTACAGACAAAACTGAGAGGATACAGCATGTATCCCCTGTTTGTTCCCGGAAGGGAAGATGTAAGGATTGAAAGCTGCCGTCAGGACAGCCTGCACAGGGGGGATGTAGTTCTTTACCGGAGAACCGGTGGCAGGCTGGTGCTGCACAGAATACACCACATAAAAAACGGAAAATACTATATGGTGGGGGATAACCAGACAGAAATTGAAGGACCGCTGGAACCGGAGCAGATAAAAGGGAAAATGACAGCGTTTATAAAAAATGGAAAAATAATACCGGAAGATAATGTGTATTACCGGATGTACGCGGCAACATGGCTGTTTTTCAGACCATGCAGACCGGTTATCGGAAAAATTGTTCATTTTTTCAAAAGCCGGAAAAGGAAATAAATCCAATCTTAATCTGATTTTAATAAAACTCTCCTTATAGATTAATTTTTCAGATGTATCATATACTCAGTGAAACAAAGAAAAGAGCATGACACAGAAAGGAAGTTATCATTATGGAACAATTTGAAAAGGTAGAAAAATTAAGGGAAAAAACAGGCGTATCATATGAAGATGCAAAAAAGGCACTGGAAGAGCATGACTGGGATATGTTAGAGGCGATTGTGGCACTGGAAAATGAAGGAAAGATAAAAAAACCGGAAGTGTCCACCTATACTACGGGACATTCCGGGAATGGAGAGTTTGAGAATGCTTCCAGGACTTATGAAGAGAACAGCAGCCGGATGACATTTGGGCAGATGGCAGATAAATTCTTCCAGTGGTGTGGAAAAATTATTAAAAAAGGATGCGAAAATTTCTTTGAAGTAAAGAAGAATGGCAAAGAAATCATCAACATTCCGGTCATTGTACTTGTGATATTTATACTGGTAGCCTTCTGGGTAACTGTTCCACTTCTTATTATAGGAATGTTCTGCGGATTCAAATATTCGTTCCGCGGGGACATGGCAGGAACGATCAACATTAATTCAGCATGTGACAAGGCAGCCCAGACCTGCGTAAATATCAGGAAGGAATTTACCGATAAGCAGGAATAAAGAATAATACAAACAGCCGATACGGACAGAAGCAGGAGAAAAAGCATGAAGACAAAGATTTTGGTAATTGAAGATGAAGAAAAGATAGCCAGGTTTATTGAACTGGAATTAAAACATGAAGGATATGAGGTCAGCAAGGCATTTGACGGAAGAGAAGGACTTGAGATGGCACAGTCCGGAAGTTTTGATTTGATTCTTCTGGATATTATGCTCCCGCTTCTGAATGGGCTGGAGGTATTAAGGCGGATTCGTAAAATGTCAGAAGTTCCGGTGATTATGCTTACGGCAAGGGATGCAGTCATGGATAAAGTATCGGGACTTGATGCCGGTGCGGATGACTATATCACAAAACCGTTTGCCATAGAGGAACTTCTGGCACGAATCCGGGTTGCCTTAAAGAAATCAAAGGCGGCAGGGGCAAAAGAAGAACATAGAATCGAGGTAAACCAGGTCATTCTGGACGATGACAGGCATGAGGTCAGCTGTCATGGAGAGCGGATTGAACTGACGCACAGGGAATATGAACTGTTAAAAGTCCTTATGCAGAATAAAAATATTGTCATGGACAGGGAAAAACTGCTGAACCTTGTGTGCGGATACGACTATGCCGGAGAAACCAATATCATTGATGTATACATCCGGTATATCAGGGCAAAGATAGATGATCGTTTCGGGATAAAACTGATTACAACAGTACGCTCCGTGGGATATGTAATAAAAGAAGGGGAATAATATGACAGAAAGCAAATTTACTTCTTCCATTGCACGCCAGATCAATATGAATTTCTGGTTCCGGCAGTTTTTTATCTTTATTTTAATGGATATGTTAATGATACTCCTGACAGCAGGAGTATTTTTTCAGTGGGATATCAGGAAAATCTGTGACTGGGACAATCTAACCGCATTAAAAGATCTGTTTCTGGAAAATAAATATCTTCCTATTATAATACTGGTATTTCAGGCTCTTGTTCTTTTCGATGGCATTTTTCAGACACGAAAGATACGAAGAGTGATGCGTCCTTTAAATGAGATGGCAAAAAAGGCACAGGAGCTTGGAAATATTGCATTTGATCCGGAAAAATTCTCCAGTCTGGAAGATGCGATTTCCCATATACAGCCGGACAGTCCGGATGCAATGCTGGCAACCGGAGATAAAGATCTGAAAAGTCTGGAAGTGGCAATCAACAATCTTCTGGAGCGGATGAGGAGAATTTACAGGCAGCAGAACCAGTTTGTATCCGATGCATCCCATGAATTAAGGACACCGATTGCCGTTATCCAGGGATACGTTAATATGCTTGACCGGTGGGGAAAGGATGATGAAGAAATCCTGAACGAGTCCATAGAAGCATTAAAAAATGAATCGCAGCATATGAAAGAACTGGTGGAGCAGCTGTTGTTTCTGGCACGGGGGGACTGTGGAAGAAATACATTAAAAAAGGAAACACTGAACCTGACCGATATTATCCGGCAGGTGTGTGAGGAATCTGAAATGATAGATGAACATCACAAATACCATTTTAAAGGATCGGAAGAACTTCTGATGGAAGGTGATTTGTCCATGCTGAAACAGTCTGTGAGAATATTTGCGGATAATGCAGCCAAATATTCGGAAGAGGGGCATACGATTGTGCTTGCGGCGGGCAGGAATGAAAGTGGTATCTATTATTCTGTACAGGATGAGGGAACCGGAATCGAAGAAAAAGATGTCAGCCATGTATTTGACCGTTTTTACCGGTCAGATGAAGCAAGAAACAGTAAAACAGGCGGAACCGGACTGGGATTATCCATTGCGCATTGGATTGTGGAAGCCCATGACGGTGTGATAGAAATAATATCGCGCCCCGGTCTTGGGACGCGATTCACGGTAAGGTTTCCGAAACAGAAATAATTACATTTGATTAGACTCTTTCCCAACGGCCGGAAGCACCGCATGGAAGAACAAGTCCGTTTGATGAAACCGGAAGTCCGATTTCCTGTGATTCCGCTTTTCCTCCAAACTGACTGCAGATTTCTGTTGAAATCATATAAGTAAGAACAGAAGGTGCAAGTCCAGTGGTATAGGAATTAATCAGGAAAAATACGGCATCATCGGAGAGAATCCTGGTGCAGAGGCGGATAAAATTATGTATGGAGTCTTCAATCTTCCAGATTTCCCCTTTCGGACCTCTTCCATAAGAAGGAGGATCCATGATAATTCCGTCGTATTTATTGCCTCTGCGGATTTCGCGCTCCACGAATTTGACGCAGTCATCCACAAGCCAGCGGATAGGAGCATCCGAAAGCCCGGAAGACTGTGCATTTTCTTTTGCCCAGTTTACCATGCCTTTTGAGGCATCCACATGGGTTACCTGCGCACCTGCAGCGGCAGCAGCCAGTGTAGCACCACCCGTATAGGCAAAAAGATTTAAGACTTTCAGAGGTCTGCCGGCCTTTTTTATTTTTTCACTGAACCAGTCCCAGTTTACCGCCTGCTCCGGGAAAAGTCCCGTATGTTTGAAACTAAACGGTTTCAGGTTAAAAGTCAGTGATCTATAACGAATACTCCACTGTTCCGGGAGATCGAAGAATTCCCATTCCCCGCCGCCTTTTGAACTTCTGTGATAATGTCCGTTTAAATTCTTCCAGGTTTTAATTGTTTTCGGGGTATCCCATATGACCTGCGGGTCCGGACGGACCAGAATATAATCGCCCCAGCGTTCCAGCTTTTCGCCGGCAGAACAGTCAATCACTTCATAATCTTTCCAGTTATCTGCAATCCACATAATGTAATCTCCATTTCTTCTTAATATAATGCCATCTGATTGTACTATTAAACAGGAAATCTGTCCAGTAAAAAGTTTTTGAAAAAAATTTAAAAAAGTACTTGCATTATCAGGAAAAGTAGTGTATATTATTCCTTGCTGTGGCATGATAGCGATGAAGTGTGAGGTTGCTGCCGGACAGGCAGGTTTTCCACTGAGCGAATGTCAAGTTAGGAAACTGGCGACAAGTCACTGTACAAATTAAAGAATCTCTTTGCAAAGGGATGCGTGTGTCAAAAACTGCGATTTATTAAGTAGGAAACACACGGCAAAGTGTACAGTCACCACTTGTTGTGCTTAGTTAAAAGTACGAAAAGGAGGCGACTTTTTTTATGGCAAGTCAAGTAATGAGAATCACATTGAAGGCATATGATCATCAGCTTGTAGATGCATCTGCCAAGAAAATTATCGAAACTGTAAAGAAAAATGGAGCAAAGGTTAGCGGACCGGTACCGCTTCCGACAAAGAAGGAAGTAGTTACGATTCTGCGTGCCGTACACAAGTACAAAGACTCCAGAGAACAGTTCGAGCGCCGCACACACAAGAGACTGATCGATATCATTGCACCCACACCCAAGACCGTTGATGCTCTGCAGAGACTGGAAATGCCTGCTGGTGTGTACATCGATATCAAAATGAAAACAAACAAGTAATTGCAAGAACCTCTACAGAGACGTATGAATAGTCCAACTGCTTTAACCACTTCTGATGCAGAAGCAGGAAAGTTGCGAACATTCCGCTATGTAGAAATCAACAGGAGGTCAAACGAACAATGAAAAAAGCGATTTTAGCTACCAAAGTCGGAATGACTCAAATCTTCAACGAAGATGGAGTACTTACTCCGGTAACTGTTCTTCAGGCTGGACCATGTGTTGTAACACAGATCAAAACCGTTGAAAATGACGGATACAGCGCAGTTCAGGTTGGATTCGTTGACAAGAAAGACAAAATTGTTAACGTTGACAAGAACGGAAAGAAAGAAATCGTGCACAGACACGGTGTTACAAAGGCTGAAAAAGGACACTTTGATAAAGCTGGAGTAACAGGAAAGAGATTTGTAAAAGAATTCAAATTCGAGAACGCTGATGAATATCAGTTAGCTCAGGAAATTAAAGCAGATATCTTTGAAGCTGGCGACAAAGTAGACGCAACAGCAATTTCCAAAGGTAAAGGATTCCAGGGTGCTATCAAGAGACACAACCAGCACAGAGGACCTATGGCTCACGGTTCTAAGTTCCATCGTCATGCTGGTTCCAACGGTGCTGCATCTGACCCGAGTAAAGTATTCAAGGGCAAAAAGATGCCAGGACACATGGGAGCAAAGAAGATTACAATTCAGAACCTTGAAATCGTAAGAGTAGACGTTGAAAACAACCTTCTTCTGGTTAAGGGCGCAGTTCCGGGACCAAAGAAATCTCTTGTAACGATTAAAGAATCTGTAAAATCTATCTAAGATTGGCACTAGGAAAGGAGGAACATACAGATGGCAAACGTATCTGTTTACAATATCGAAGGTAAAGAAGTTGGAACAATCGACTTAAATGATGCTGTATTCGGTGTAGAAGTAAACGAACACCTTGT
>ENA-ORMN01003895-ORMN01003895.1-human-gut-metagenome-genome-assembly--contig:-NODE-3895-length-11256-cov-7.393090_pt1 | contig 11256 bp, 7 predicted proteins | sample MGYA00242102_ERZ508993 | MGnify/ENA primary metagenome ERZ508993 (study PRJEB26280, sample SAMEA2338770) | human gut metagenome | biome: human gut; feature: human-associated habitat; material: faeces... | reverse complement strand
AAGCTGTCCGGTGGTATGAAGCAGAAGCTGGCTTTGAGTTGCGCCTTGATCCATCGTCCGGATGTCTTGTTCTTGGATGAGCCTACGACGGGGGTCGATCCTGTCTCCCGCTCTGAGTTCTGGGATATGCTGGATCGTCTGAAACGGCAAGGCATTACGATACTTGTCTCTACGCCTTATATGGATGAGGCCTCCCGTTGCGACCGTATCGCTTTGGTGCGTTCTGGGGAATGCCTATCTATCGATACGCCGGTAGGCATCCGTACCTCATTCGATAGGCGGCTATATGCGGTGCGATGTGCGTCGATGTATAAGTTGTTGGGAGACTTGCGTGAGTTCCCGGATACAAACTCATGTTTCGCTTTTGGAGATGCTCATCATCTTACGTTGAGGAGGGATGGGGAGGATGTCATGAGGCGATTACAGGAATATCTGAAAGGCAAAGGTTACGCAGATGTAAGCATCGAACGCCTTGAGCCAAGCGTTGAGGATTGTTTCATGGCCTTGTAGGAGAGGGGATGTGTCGCATTTCCCCAAGATTCGACCTTGCGTCGGGTGCGAAGTCGAATCTTGGAAAAATACGGGGCTTGCGTCAGGCGCGAGGTCGAATCGCGGAAAAATGCGAGGGCTCGCGTCGGGTGCGAGGTCGAATCTCGGGAAAATGCGGGGCTCGCGTCGGGTGCGAGGTCGAATCTCGGGGAAATGCGGGGCCTCGTGTTGGGCGCGAGGTCGAATCTTGGAGAAATACGGCATTGTAATTATGAAATAAGGATAAATAATGAAAGCGATAGAAGTAAAACAACTGACCAAACGTTTCGGCACCTTCACCGCCGTCGATCATATCAGTTTCGAGGTGGAGCCGGGCGAGATATTCGGCTTCCTCGGGGCAAACGGGGCAGGGAAGACCACCGCCATGCGTATGCTCTGCGGTCTATCCGTCCCGACATCCGGCGAGGCCCGGGTAGCCGGTTTCGATGTCTACCGGGAGAGCGAGTCCATCAAACGGAATATCGGATACATGAGCCAGAAATTCTCCCTGTACGGCGATCTAAAGGTATGGGAGAATATCCGTCTCTTCGGCGGTATCTACGGCTTGTCTAAACGGCAGCTGTCCCAGAAAACGGATGAGTTGCTGGATATCCTCGGGCTGGAAAAGGAGCGGAATACCTTGGTCGATTCCCTGCCCTTGGGGTGGAAACAGAAGCTATCCTTCTCCGTGGCGATCATCCATGATCCCAAGATCGTTTTCTTGGATGAGCCTACCGGAGGCGTCGATCCCGTCACCCGCCGCCAGTTCTGGGAGTTGATCTATGAAGCGGCTGCCCGGGGGATCACGATCTTCGTCACCACCCATTATATGGATGAGGCGGAGTATTGTAACCGTGTCTCCATCATGGTAGACGGAAAGATCGAAGCGTTAGACAGTCCCTCCGCCTTGAAGCGGGATTTTAAGACAACGAATATGAACCAAGTCTTCCACGCCTTGGCTCGAAAAGCAACGAGAGGAGAATAAACGATGAAACAATTCATATCCTTTGTTAGAAAGGAGTTCTATCACATTTTCAGGGACGCACGCACGACAATGATCCTCTTGCTCATGCCCGTCATCCTGATCATCTTGTTCGGATATGCCATCACGACCGAGATCAAGCGTGTGCCGATCGCTATTTTCGACCAAAGCCGGGATGAGCTGACACTGAAGATGGCAGACCGCTTGAATGCCAGCGAGTATTTCGAGCTGTATACGACCGTCGATAGCTATGAGGATGCCGGGGCCTTGTTTCGGCAAGGAAAGGTACACGTCATAGTTGTCTTTCCCCCTCAATACGCTTCCACGGCCGATGCCCAAGTACAAGTCTTGGCGGACGCTACCGATCCGAACGAGGCCACGCAGCTAATCGCCTATTGCTCGGCGATCATTGCGGAACAGTTGAAAGGAGAGTCTGCGGTTGAGAGTAAAGCCGTGACCCCGGTTACCACTTTGCTCTACAACCCTCAAATGAAAGGCGCCTACAACTTCGTGCCCGGCGTAATGGGTTTGATCTTGATCCTTATATGCGCCATGATGACCTCGATCGGCATCGTGAAAGAGAAGGAGATGGGAACGATGGAAGTCCTGCTGGTCTCCCCGTTGAAACCCATCTACATCATTCTGGCCAAGGCGATCCCATACCTATTGCTGAGTATGGTGAATATCGCTACGATCTTGCTGCTATCCTATTTCCTGCTGGACGTTCCGATAAAAGGCAGCCTGCTGTTGCTGGTTTCCGTGTCCATCCTGTACGCAATCGTATCCCTCTGTCTGGGCCTGCTGATCTCCACGGTAGCCGATACCCAGCAGGCGGCTATGTTGATCAGCGGTATCGCCTTGATGCTTCCGATCATGTTGTTGAGCGGCATGATGTTCCCGATAGAGAATATGCCGGATATCCTGCGATGGTTCTCCCATATCGTTCCGGCCAAATGGTATATCATCGCCGTGAAGGACGTGATGATCAAGGGGCTTCCCGCCGTGTCGATCTTGAAGGAGATCGGGATACTGTCGTTCATGGCGGTCGTGCTGGTATTCTTGAGTGTGAAACGTTTTAAAATACGATTATAATGAGGATGCTGAAATATTTGTTGGAGAAGGAGTTCAAGCAGATCAAACGGGACCGTTTCCTGCCCCGTATCATCTTCCTGTTGCCGGTCATACAACTGATGGTCCTTCCTTTTGCCGCTAATTTCGAGATGCGGAATATCAATCTGAGTATTGTCGACAACGACCATACTGTCCTTTCCCGGAGGCTGACAGAGAAAGTTCTTTCTTCCGGCTACTTCCGTCTGGCGGATGTTTCGCCCCGCTATGACGAGGCTTTGGCTTCCATCGAAAGCAACGCCGCCGATATCATCCTCGAAATCCCGTCCCGTTTTGAAGAACGGTTGGGGCGGGAGGGAACGGCCGAGCTTCTGATTGCCGCCAATGCAGTGAACGGGACGAAGGGGGGAATCGGCAGTTCCTACCTCGCGTCCATCATCCAGGATTTCAATCAGGAGAAGAGTCTTTTGCCCGTATCGGCCGGAGAGGGCGGAATCCGTGTCACGAACCTGTTCAACCCGCATCTGAATTATAAGAACTATATGGTTCCCGGTATCATGGCCTTCCTGCTGACGCTTATCGGAGGTTTCCTTTCCGCCCTGAACATCGTGAGCGAAAAGGAGAAAGGGACGATCGAACAGATCAACGTGACGCCCGTGAGTCGGTTTACCTTCACCCTTGCCAAACTGTTGCCTTATTGGGCCATCGGGTTTGTGGTACTGAACCTGTGCATGCTGTTGGCCTGGCTGGTGTACGGATTAACTCCGGCAGGAAACGTACTGACCATTTACCTGGCCACCCTGATTTTCGCACTGGTCATGTCGGGACTGGGGCTGGTCATATCCAATTACTCTTCCACCATGCAGCAGGCCATGTTCGTCATGTGGTTCTGCATGCTGATTTTCATCCTGATGAGCGGACTGTTTACCCCCATCAGCAGCATGCCGGAGTGGGCACAAGGCATCACCTACTTCAATCCGTTGCGCTACTTTATGGAAATCATGCGCATGGTCTACCTGAAGGGAAGCAGCATCTGTGACATCGGTTTCCAGCTTTCCGTACTTTCGTCCTTTGCCCTTCTGCTCTACGCATGGGCCATACGCAGCTACCGCAAGCAGCAATAAGCCCAAACGTGCTTGCCATCTTACCTCGACACGTACGTGCGGAGCCCTCATCACGTTCGTGTCAAGGTCTCGTCACCTTCGTGTCAACATCTCGTCACGTACGTGTCGAGGTATTTACACCAAGAAATTTCTTCAAAAATGCCCTTTTCATAGGTAAGAATTGTAAGTCAATTATTTCCACTACACAGAATTATTCAGTAACTTTGCCCGAATCTCTTTACATAGGAACCATTTTAATATGAGCGAAGATACTTTTGACAAGGACGAAAAGGAAATGGCAAACTTGCCCGAGAAAGAAGAACACTCTGACTACAAACCGGTATCGACCACTGACGAGGCAGTAAAGCACCAGTTGAGTGGCATGTACCAGAACTGGTTTCTGGACTATGCTTCGTACGTTATCCTGGAGCGTGCCGTACCGCATATCAACGACGGATTGAAACCGGTGCAGCGACGTATTCTCCACTCCATGAAACGGCTGGACGACGGACGCTACAACAAGGTAGCCAACATTGTGGGACACACCATGCAGTTCCACCCTCACGGAGACGCTTCTATCGGGGATGCCCTTGTACAATTGGGACAAAAGGACTTACTCATTGACTGCCAGGGAAACTGGGGTAACATCCTGACAGGCGACAGTGCGGCTGCTCCCCGTTACATCGAAGCCCGGCTTTCCAAGTTTGCACTGGATGTGGTGTTCAACCCGAAAACGACCGAATGGCAAGCTTCCTATGACGGCAGAAACCGGGAGCCGGTTACACTGCCGGTCAAATTTCCGCTGCTACTGGCCCAGGGGGTAGAAGGTATTGCCGTGGGACTTTCTTCCAAGATTCTTCCACATAACTTCAATGAACTGTGCGATGCGGCCATCGCATACCTGCACGGAGAAGACTTCCAGCTTTATCCGGATTTTCAGACAGGTGGTTCGATTGACGTATCACGCTACAACGACGGCGAGCGAGGAGGCGTAGTGCGCGTGCGTGCCAAAATCTCCAAGATTGACAACAAGACCCTTTGCATCAGTGAAATCCCTTATGGAAAGACTACATCTTCGTTGATTGACTCCATCCTGAAAGCCATTGAGAAGGGGAAAATCAAGGTAAGAAAGGTGGACGACAACACGGCCGGAAAGGTCGAAATCTTAGTACACCTTACTCCTGGTGTATCGTCCGACAAGACACTGGATGCCTTGTATGCTTTTACAGACTGCGAGGTGAACATCTCGCCCAACTGCTGCGTCATCGACAACAAAAAACCGCATTTCCTTTCAGTGAGTAAGGTACTGAAGAAGTCGGTCGACAATACGCTGGCACTGTTACGCAAGGAACTGGAGATACAACGGGACGAAACACTGGAAACCCTGCATTTTGCTTCACTGGAAAAAATCTTCATCGAGGAACGTATCTATAAAGACAAGCAGTTCGAACAGGCTAACTCCATGGATGCGGCTTGCGAGCACATCGACGAACGCCTGACACCTTACTATCCGCAGTTCGTACGCGAAGTGACCAAAGAAGACATTCTCCGCCTGATGGAAATCAAGATGGCACGTATCCTGAAGTTCAACAAGGACAAGGCGGATGAGTTCATCGCACGCCTGAAAGCGGAACTGGAAGAGATAGACAATCACCTGGCACATATCACGGAATATACCATCGACTGGTATCAGCGCCTGAAAGAGAAATATGGTAAGAACTTCCCGCGCCGCACGGAAATACGCAACTTCGATACCATCGTGGCTACCAAGGTGGCCGAAGCCAACGAAAAACTGTATATCAACCGTGAGGAAGGTTTCATCGGTACCGGACTGAAGAAAGACGAGTATGTATGCAACTGTTCCGACATCGACGATGTAATTATCTTCTACAAAGACGGTAAATACAAAATTGTCCGCGTGTCCGACAAATTGTTCGTCGGAAAGAACATCTTGTACGTCAACGTATTCAAGAAAAACGACAAGCGTACCATCTATAACGTCATCTACCGTGACGGAAAGGAAGGTTATTATTATATCAAACGTTTCAATGTTACTTCCATCATTCGCGACAGGGAATACGACGTAACGCAAGGTACTCCGGGCTCTAAAATCGTGTACTTCACCGCCAATCCGAACGGAGAGGCAGAAGTCATCCGTGTAGTGCTGCGTCCTACGCCCCGCATCAAGAAGCCTACGTTTGAAAGGGATTTCAGTACCATCAACATCAAGGGGAAACAATCCATGGGTAACTTGCTGACCAAAGCTGAGGTACACAAAATTTCCTTGAAACAGCGAGGAGGTTCTACGCTCGGAGGCAGAAAGGTGTGGTTCGACCATGACGTGCTCCGACTCAATTACGATGGAAGAGGACAGTACTTGGGAGAATTCCAGAGTGAGGACAGCATCTTAGTGGTACACAAGAACGGAGAATTCTATACTACCAACTTCGATCTGAGCAACCATTACGATCCGGAAATTCTCTGCATCGAGAAGTTCAATCCTGACAAGGTATGGACAGCTGTGCTCTATGACGCAGACCAGCAGAATTACCCATACCTGAAACGTTTCACCTTTGAAGCAACCACCAAGAAACAGAATTTCCTGGGCGATAACAAGCATACGCAACTTATCCTGCTGACCTGTCAGGTGTACCCGCGTATCCAAGTGGACTTTGGCGGACACGACAGCTTCCGCGAGGCACTTATCCTGGAAGCCAGCGACTTTGTAGGTGTGAAGAGCTTCAAGGCAAAGGGCAAGCGACTGACGACTTATACCGTCGGCCAAATTACGGAACTGGAACCAACCCGCATGCCGGAACCGGAGCCGGAAGAGCCTGAAAAGGAAGAAGACGGCATGGAGGAAGATGAAAGTCAGGAAGACGACGGACAAATGAAACTCTTTTAAAACCGTATGAAACTACGAATTTACCTTATACTTTGCGCATGCTGGGCTGCTTTTTCGCTTCACGCACAAGAAGACAGCCTGCGTGCCACACGTTATGTAATGCGCTCCGTGCTCTATGGAGCGGGAATGAGCAACGTGCTCGATACGTACCTTTCCCCCTTGGAATATAAAGGACCGGAGATTCGTATCCTGCGCGAAAACATGCGTATGACCCGGTTAATGAACGGAAACGTTTCGGCCCAGAATCTGTTGCAGGCCAATGTATCGTACACACATAATCCAAGCCAGACCGCCAATATGTATGCTGGACTTGTGAACTGGACCTATGCACTGCACTATCAGTTTCGTCTGAACGAGCAACTGAAACTGCTGGCAGGCCCGATGATTGACCTGAACGGGGGATTCGTGTACAACACACGCAATTCCAACAACCCGGCACAAGCAAAGGCATACGGAAGTGTAGATATATCCGGAATGGCCATCTACAAGTTCCGTATCGGAAACTATCCGCTGGTAGCACGCTATCAGGCCAATCTTCCGCTGTTGGGAGCCATGTTCTCTCCGGAATTCGGACAGTCATACTACGAAATGTTTTCCTTGGGACACAAAGGAAAGAACGTGCTGTTCACTTCGCTTCACAACAACCCGTCGCTCCGACAGATGTTGACGCTTGATTTTCCCATCCGGAAAGTCACCATGCGCGTGGGATACATCTGCGACCTCCAGCAAGCGAAAGTCAACCACCTGAAATACCATACTTATTCACACAATTTCATGATTGGCATCGTGAAAAACTTCTACCTGCTGAAAGGGAAGAACCGTATTTCCATGCCTTCAAACGTTACGCCTTATTGATATGAAACGGATTTATCATTGCTACTTATATAGCCTTCTGCTGACACTGTCCTGCTGCATGTTCTCTTCCTGCATACGGGAAGACATTCAGGGCAATTCTCCGGAAGCCAACTTTGAATCGCTCTGGAAAATCATCGATGAGCAATATTGCTTTTTGGACTATAAGCACGAGACGTATGGACTGGACTGGGATGAAGTGCATGCCCGCTATGCCAAACGTATTTCTTCCTCCATGAGCTGGGAGTCACTTTTCGAAGTCTTGTCGGAAATGATCAATGAATTAAGAGACGGACACGTCAACCTGAGCAGTTCACTGGGTACATCGCAATACCGGGAATGGTTCGATGCTTATCCACGGAATTTCAGCGACAGCATCCAGAGCAACTACCTGAAAAAGGATTACATCATTACCTCCGGACTGACCTACCAGATTCTGGAAAATAACATCGGTTACATCTATTGTGAAAGTTTCTCCGACGGTATCGGCGACGGAAACCTGGACCAGATGCTGAAGAAACTGGAGATTTGCGACGGACTGATTATCGATGTACGCAATAACGGAGGAGGCAACCTGACTACAGCACAGAAACTGGCCGCACGGTTTACAAATGAGAAAGTACTGGTCGGCTACATCCGTCATAAAACAGGTCCAGGCCATAATGATTTCTCGGACCCTGAACCTGTATATCAGGAACCGTCCAACAGTATCCGCTGGCAGAAGAAGGCAGTGGTATTAACCAATCGCCGTTCTTACAGTGCCACAAACGACTTTGTGAACACCATGCGTCAATTCCCCAATGTAACGACTATGGGAGATACCACCGGAGGAGGCTCAGGTCTCCCCTTCAGCTCAGAAATTCCCAACGGATGGTCTATCCGTTTCTCTGCCAGCCCGATGTTCGACCCCGACATGAACCAGCTGGAATTCGGTATCGAACCGGATGTAAAAGTAGATATGACCAGCGAAGACATGCAGCAAGGAAAAGATACTATCATCGAAACCGCCATCAAAAAGTTAAAGAATTAAGGTGCAGTATTTGGAGAATATGAAAATTCTTCCTATCTTTGCCCTCGCAAAACAGAAATACATATTTCTGCATGCGCCTGTGGCGTAATTGGTAGCCGCGCCAGACTTAGGATCTGGTGTCGTGAGACGTGTAGGTTCGAGTCCTATCAGGCGCACAAAATAGAGGAATTAGCCATTTAATTTAAAGTTTAAGGCTAATTCCTCTATTTTTTTCAACAATTCATTTATTAAAAACCTGCTCAAAATACTATTTTCAGAAAGGTAAAACATGATGTTATCTGTTTGATATTTATAACAAACAAATTAATTTTGTACTAAAACATTGAATAAAGCCTTCCATAAAAATATTCAATACACCTAATAATAGAATAATCAAAAAAGAACAAGAAAAGTTCTATTATTAGAAGCTGAAATTAAATTAAAACAACAATAAAATAACACAATGATACCCAACTATCAAGAATGTATGCTGCCTCTTCTGCAGTTACTTAGCGATAATCAAGTTCACACATCTAAAGAGTGCGTAGAAAAATTATCAGTTACATTAGAGCTAACTGAAGAAGAAAAATCAGAATTATTACCGAGTGGTAAACAAACAATTATTTCTAATAGGGTATCTTGGGCAAGATTTTATCTAGAGAAAGCTGGACTAGTTAAAGTTATCTCTCGTGGTAAGTATCAAATTACCCAAGAAGGAGTTAATTTACTAGCAGAACATCCTACGATTATTAATAATGATATTTTATATCGTTATGATCAATTTCTTGAGTTTATGAAACAAGGTTCCACAAAAGGAAATAATGATAATAACAATATAAAAAGCTTACAGCCATCATTCACAGAACAAACTCCTGAAGAAATCCTTGATTCGACATATAAACAACTCCAATCAAATTTATCTGAAGAAATATTAGAGAAAGTACTTCAACAATCCCCTCAATTTTTTGAAAGACTGGTTGTAGATTTACTTGTAAAAATGGGATATGGAGCTGGTAAAATCACTGGAAGAACTGGAGACGGTGGAATTGACGGAATCATTGACGAAGATAAATTGGGATTAGATGTTATTCACATTCAAGCAAAAAGATGGCAAATTGGCAATAATGTTGGCAGAAGAGAACTCCAAAGTTTTGTTGGAGCATTAGCTGGTCAAAGTGGAAGAAAAGGAGTTTTTATAACCACCTCTTCTTTTACTCGTGAGGCTTTAGAATATAATCCATCTAACGTAAAAATAGCCAAAATTGACGGTAAAAAATTAGCAGATTTAATGATAACCTATAATTTAGGAGTTTCTACTAAGGTACTATATGAACTTAAAAAAATCGATACGGATTATTTTGAAGAATAACTATTTAGGTGCCAACACAAACACACTTTTAAATTGTATGCTTAAATTATGCAGACCAGTCGCACGCAGGACCTTACTTCAGGAAGTATCACACAAAGCATGCTCAACCTTGCCTATCCACTTATTTTAGGAAACTTGCTCCAGCAAGGATACAATATTGCCGATACATTCATCATCGGAAAGACATTGGGCGCAAAAGCCTTAGCTGCTGTGGGTTCTTCATACACACTCATGGTCTTTATCACCTCCATCTTCATCGGATTATGCATGGGATGCAGCGCATTGTTCTCCATGCGTTACGGAGCAAAAGATTACGAAAGCCTGCGACGTACACAAGCTGCTTCCCTGCTGATTACAGGAAGTTCCACACTGATTATATTCGCCTTCTCCTGCTACTATATACAAGATATTATCACCCTCATGCAAACTCCACAGGAGTTGCAGGATATGACCTACGACTACCTGAAAATCATTTTTATGGGAATCTGGTTTGTTTATCTTTATAATTACTACGCGTATCTCTTACGTGCATTGGGTAATTCACTGACTCCTCTTATTTATTTAGCCATTTCCGTGGTATTAAACATTATGCTGGATATATGGTTTATTGTAAAACTTCATTACGGAATAGAAGGAGCTGCGGCTGCGACCATCATTTCCCAAGCAGTTTCGGCCATTGGCTTATGCTTCTATTGCTGGAAAAAGGTTCCAGAAACCAGACTCTCCAGAAAGGATTTCAAGGTCAGCAGGCAGCTCATGAAACAAGTCTTCTCATACGCCTCACTGACTTGCGTACAGCAATCTGTCATGAATTTTGGAATCCTCATGGTTCAAGGTCTGGTCAACAGCTTCGGTACAGCCGTCATGGCCGCTTTTACAGCTGCCGTAAAGATTGATTCGTTCGCCTATATGCCTGTACAAGATTTCGGGAACGCCTTCTCTACTTTCACTGCACAAAACTACGGAGCCGGCAAAAATGCCCGCATTCTGAAAGGTATAAAAAGTGCATTTGGAATAACCACTCTCTTCTGCCTGCTTCTCTCACTGGCCATCTTCCTGTTTGCACCACAACTGATGCAAATCTTCATTTCTCCAGAAGAAACGGAAATTATCCGTATAGGTACTGAATACTTGCGGATAGAAGGCAGTTTTTACCTCGGTATTGGATATTTATTTTTATGGTACGGATTCTACAGAGCCGTCTGCAAACCAGAAATGTCCATTATTTTAACGATTCTCTCTTTAGGAACCCGAGTAGTATTAGCCTATGCACTGGCCGCCATCCCTTCCATTGGTGTACACGGCATCTGGTGGTCAATCCCTATCGGATGGGCATTAGCCGATATATATGGCTGGATATATTACTGGAGAAAGAATAAAGAAATTGGGTCAACGTAATAATCTGAGGGGTAAATCCGATAAATTTATATCTTTGCCGGA
>ENA-ORMN01003894-ORMN01003894.1-human-gut-metagenome-genome-assembly--contig:-NODE-3894-length-11258-cov-3.881460_pt1 | contig 11258 bp, 6 predicted proteins | sample MGYA00242102_ERZ508993 | MGnify/ENA primary metagenome ERZ508993 (study PRJEB26280, sample SAMEA2338770) | human gut metagenome | biome: human gut; feature: human-associated habitat; material: faeces... | reverse complement strand
ATTAATATATAAAATATATATTAATTTAATAAAAACGGAAAATTTAATTACAGATATTTCATTTAATTGTAATTATAAAATAAAATGTGCTGATGTTGAATCTCTAATTAGAAACCTAATTTCAATTACTGATGATTTTAGGTTAGAATTTGATAAACAACCAGATAAAGAAAATTATTCAAAAGAATTTAGAGCATATAGAGAAATAGATAATTTTGCTGAAAACTTTATAACGTGTTTTTTGACATTACAAAAAGATTCTAATATTTTTTCTAAAGGCATTTGTGGTGTATGTTATGGTGGCTTAGAATTGCCAATTATAATGAAATCAATTGATAACAAGATAAGTGATGTTTGTATACTGAAATTTAATAAAAATGTAACTGGATACTCAAAAAAACAATCATTGGAATTAAGATTTTTTGATATTTCTAAGGCAGGTGGCATTGAACTTTTGGGAATTGATAAACAAAAAGAATATATTATATTTGATGATAATTTATTAACAGGTAAAACGATGCAATTGGCTATAACGACTTTTTATGATGTTGGAATTGACGTTGAAAGAATAGTTGTCGTTAGATATCCAGGGGTAAATAGAATTAATCAAATGTTTATGCCAAATCATGGTGCGATTGATTATAGACATTTTTTTAATTTTATAGAAGGGTTATATTTTCCTAGCCCATATAGTTGGAGAGATTCGTATAGTATAAACCCATATGAAGATTCTTTAGGAATTTTTGATTTAAATAGACGAAAAATAATGGAATGTCTAGCAAAAAATGGTGATTATTCTACAACAAGTGAAGTAGTATATGTAAAAAGGATGGTAAAAAATGAGAGTAATTAGTATTGGTGATTTAGTTACAGATTTTTATTATAAAAATGGTAAATTGGTTGGAGTAAATGGTGGCATGTCTTCTCATAATATAATTGCCAATATTGCCAAATTTGGTTTACCAACATCTGTTTATGGTATTTGTGGAAATGATATGGCAGGAGCTGTTGCAATAAATAGTTTGAAGAGCCTTGGAACAAATGTTGATAATATAAAAGTTATTGATAATATAAATACACGTTGTTTTCATGTATCATATCAAGAAGTAAATAATAAATTGGAATTTGTTTCAAAAAAACGTTGTCCAATTTGCAATGAAAAAAAATGGTATGATGAAAGTAAAATAGAAGTAAATGATATTTTAAAAAAAATTAGTGAAGATGATATTTTAGTATTTGATAATTTGAATAATAAAAATCAAATTATTATAAATGAATGTGTAAACAGAAAAATGTTAGATCTAGGTCAATATTTTGAATTGGAAAATTATGATGATAACGCCATTATTGAAATAGTTAAAAATAAATTTGATTTTATAAACTTAAATGAACGGGTTGAAAAATATTTAAAAAAACGTTTTTCTGTAAATTCACTAGAAGAAATTTATGACATATTAAATCCTAAAATGATAATTGTTACTAGAGGAAAATTAGGCTCTGACTTTGTATTTAATAATAATAAAATAACAAAACATTTAGATACACCAGAGGTGGAAGTTGACCCAACTGGTGCAGGTGACGCATTTTTTTCGGTATTTATAAGTGAATATATAAAAAATAATTTTATTGTTGATCCAAAATTTATTGATTTAACTTTCGAAAAAGCAATTAAAATTACAAAAAAGGTTGTAAAAAAATTTGGTGCAAGAGGCCATATTCAAAATTTATACAAAATAAAAAAATTGAAAGAAGATTGTACTTGTAACAATTTTGATATTTTATCAAGAAAACAGATAAAAAGATGTAATATAAATATAAACAATTTAGAGTCACGTTTAATCAATGCTATTAATAGTAGTGCTTATGATAAATTATCTAAATTGGATTTTAACTGTTTAAATAATGTTATTTTTGTAGGTACTGGTGGATCTTTTGCAGGAGCAAAATTTTCATCAAAAATTATCAATAATTTATATGGTTTAAATACCATTGCTTTGTATCCAAGAGATTTATATTATAGAAATAATAGCAATGTTGATTTAGTCTTTTTATTTACATATTCTGGTACAACAAATGATTTACTTATATCAACAAATTCAATTGATAATAAAAGAAAATATATTATAACAAAAGGTGAATTGGAAAAGATTGTAACAAAAACAGGTATACCTAAAAAGAACATTATTTCTTATAGATCAGGTACTAATAAAGGAAAAGAAAGAGGATTTTTGTCATTTGAAGGTGCTGTAGCTCCTGCAAGTTTATTCTTAAAATTATATTTTGAAAGAAATTTAAAAGATAATATAGAGTATTTTATAAGAGACTGCATAGATTACTGGAAGAATTATTTTGAGAACTATTTCAAAGAAAATAAAAAAATATTGAAAGAATTTTTAAAAGAGGGAAATAGTTTTAATATTTTTACAGGTGATTTTACAGAATCTGCTAGTTGTGATTTAGAAAGTAAAATAATAGAATCTGGTATATATAATTGTTTAATTCACGAAAAGAAAAATTTTTCTCATGGCAGATTTATAAATTATGAACATTTAAACCAAAATAAAAATATTTATTTTAAACAAAAAAGTACAAGTTTATATGAAAAAAATTTACTAGAATATTTAGGAAAAGGTCAAAATTTGATAATTGAAAGTAGATATGATGGAATACTATGTGAGTATGATTTATTAATTGCATCACAATATCTAATATACTATATTTCTAATTTTCTTAATATAGATATTTCAAAACCAACTTATAGTGAATCGGCAATGAAAATCTATTTCTATAAAGGTGAACTTTAGGATAATAAAATAAAGTCAAAGATTTTGATTTACCCAGTGAAAAAATTAAAATCTTGTATACAAAAATATTAACAGTTAATTAAGAATAAGTGATTAATTATAAAAAACATTTACTAAACGAATTAATATGTGTTATATTCTTATTAAAGAAAGGAACGTTATAATATGGAAAAAAGGGATATTTTTATAGGCGGTGCATGGCCATATGCAAATTATTACTTGCATGTTGGTCATTTGGCAGCATTATTACCAGGTGATATACTAGCAAAGTATTTTAGGGGAAAAGGTGATAATGTTATATACGTGTCTGGTTCAGATTGTCATGGTACACCTATTACTGAAAGGGCAAAAAAGGAAAATGTTTCCCCAAAAGAAATAGCTACACATTATCATAATGAATTTTTAAAAACTTTCAGTAATCTTGGCTTTGAGTATGATAAATATTCAAGTACAATGTCAGAATATCATATCAAATTTGTTGAAGAACAATTTAAAAGAATGTTTGACAATGGATTTATATATGAAAAAGATGAACTTCAAGATTTTTGTGAGCAATGTAATGCTTTTTTATCTGATAGAGAGATTATTGGGGAATGTCCCCATTGTCATGGAAAGAGCACAGGTGATCAATGCGAAGTATGTGGTGATTCATTAGATAGTAGTGAGGTCTTAGATAAACACTGCAAAAAATGTGGAGCACAAACAATTACAAAATTAAATAAGCATTTATATTTTAAATTATCAGATTTTGAACAAGATTTACAAAAATTAATAAATGATAATAAAATGAGATGGAGAAAAAATGCTTTAGGTGAGGCACAAAAATATATTGATATGGGATTAATAGATAGAGCTGCAACTCGTCAATTAGAATGGGGTGTTCCTGTTCCTATTCAAGGCTATGAAAATAAAAGAATATATGTTTGGATTGAGGCTGTACTTGGATATTTGTCAGTAGGTAGAGAGGTTGCTGAAAATAGGGGAATAGATTTTGACAAATTTATGTCAAAAGAAAATATTAATTTAACAACATATTACGTTCATGGAAAAGACAATATACCATTTCATACAACAATTTACCCTGCATTACTTTTAGCTATAAAAAATAATTATAGATTACCCGATTATATAGTTTCGTCTGCCTATGTTAATTTGAATAATGAAAAAATGAGTAAATCAAAAGGAAATTTAATTACAGTAAATGAATTATTAGAAATGCTTGAAAGTGATACTTTAAGATTTTACTTCTCATTTAAAGGACCTGAAACAAATGATACTAATTGTTCATTAAATGACATTGTTCAAACTCATAATAAATTTTTGGTTGGAATGTTAGGTAATTTTGTTAATAGAAATCTATCTTTTATTAATAAAAAATTTGATGGTGAAATAAGAGAAGCAAATATTGATGAATCAATTAGAAATACAACTCAAAACTATTATAATATAATAGGTGAATATTTTGAAAAAGGTGAAATAAGAAGTGGTGTAACTCAAATATTTGAATATATAGCATTAGCTAATAGATACTATGATAGTAAACAACCATGGATTCAAGTAAAAAATGATATTGATGCATTTAATGATACCACATATACATGCACATATATAATTGCTAATATATCTAACTTGATAGCTCCGATATTACCTAATGCGTCATTAAAAATAAAAGAAATACTAAATTTACCTAAGTATAAGTGGGAAGAAATTATTATAAAAGGAAATTACAAGGTAGAAAATTTACAAGTTTTATATAACAAAATAGATGAAGAAAAAAATGAAATGTAATTTTTAAAATAAAATGCACAATTTTACAAGAAATGTGCATTTTTATGTTGTCTAAACAAAAAATAAAATATAATATTCCAATAATTTTTTTGTATATATAAGTAATAAGACACCAAAAACTATCTAAACTCCTTGTAAATCATAAAAAAAAATATTATAATGATTATGTATTATAAGGAGACAAATTATGACAATATTTTCAGTAGTATTAATTTGTGTAATTATTCTTTCCGTTTTTCAAATTGTACTAGCAATTATTTTTTATGATTTTGCTATTAACACAAGAAAAGATAGAACAAAACAATTTGAAAAAGGAAAAAATCAGGTAATTATCCCTGAACTTACTGCAGAAGAAAAAGAACTTTTAAAAACTGCTAAGGATGTATATATCAAATCAAATGATAATTTAAAGTTACATGCTTTAGAATTAAAAAGTGAATTAAATAAAGATTGGATAATTATAACACATGGTTATTTTAGTAAAGCTGAACATTTAATGCCATATGCCATAGAATTGATAAAAAATCATAACTTATTGTTAATTGAATTAAGAGGACATGGTAAAAGTGAAGGAAAGTATATAGATTTTGGTATTAAGTCTAGATATGATATATTAAATTGGATAGACTATATAAATTATTCATACAATAATCCTAAAATTGGTTTATATGGATTATCTATGGGAGCATCGTCAGTTATGATGACTACCAGTTTTACATTACCTAAAAATATTAAATTTATAATAGAAGATAGTGGTTTTACATCTGCTAAAGAAGAACTACAATATCAATTAAAAAAAGTGTTTCATTTTCCAACTTTTCCAACTTTAATGCTTGCCAATTCATATATAAAAATGAAACATGGATTTACTATAAATGATGGAAGTGCAATAAAAGCATTACGATATAATAATGTACCAATTTTATTTATACATGGTGATGATGATGAACTTGTTCCAACATATATGGCTAATAAATTATATGAAGCTAATACTGGCATAAAAGATAAATTAATAATAAAAAATGCAGGTCATATTGGCTCAATGTTTAAATCAAAAGAAGAATATTGGGATAAAGTAAATAAATTTATAACGAAAAATGAGGAGATTTAGATGATAGAAGATAGAGAAAAAGCAATTGAACAATTAAAAGAGTATAGAGAGCATGTTGCTAGTTTGACAGAAGAAGAAAAAAAACAAAGAGATTTATATTTGAAAAAAATTAGTAATGGAGAAATACAAGGCCCAAATACAGGTTTTTCTAGTTTAGATAAGCCTTGGTTAAAAAATTATTCGGATCAGGCTATATTGACTGATATTCCTAAAATGACTGCATATCAGTATCTTAGATTATGTAATAAAGATAATAAAAAGTTATGTGCATTGAATTTTTTTGGCTTAAAAACAAGTTATGAAAAATTGTTTCAAAAAATAGAACAAACTTCAAAATCTTTAATAGCACTCGGAGTCAAAAAAGGGGATGTTGTTTTAATTAATTCTGTTACTTTACCACAAACAGTCTATTTACTTTATGCACTTAATCAAATAGGTGCAATTGCTAATTTAACTGATTTAAGAACAGATGCAAATGGTATGAAACATTATATCAATGAGGCTAATTCAAGATTTATATTTACATTAGATTCTTGCTATGAGGGGTTTAAGGATATAATTAGTGAGACAAATTTAGAAAAAATAATTTTCTTAAATCCAACGGATGAAGTTCCGTTGATTGCAAAAAAAATATCAAAGCATCAAGAACAAAAGAAAATGTCATCATCTGAAAAAGAGAAAGTAAAACAGGAACATATAAGAATAGAAAATTATTTAAAAACAAATCCTATGATTATAAAATGGAATGACTTTTACAAGATTGGAGATTTGATGCAACCGGTCATAGAAAGTGAATATGAAAAAGATCAGCCAATAGTCATAGTTCATACCAGTGGAACAACAAGTATGCCTAAGTCAGTCGTTTTAACAAACGAAAATTTTAATGCAATGGCATTACAATATGGCATGTCTGGGTTTGATTATCAAAAAGGTGATAGTGTATTAAATATTATTCCTATTTTTGTTGCATATGGGGTTGTTAATTCTCTACATATGCCACTTTGCCTTGGAATGACTGATATCGTATATCCAAAAGTTGTAAATGATGATTTTACTGATATTATTAGAAAGTTTAAACCAAATCATGTGATAGCAATACCAATGCATTGGGAATTTTTATTGAAAGATGAAAAGATGAAAAAATTTGATTTAAGTTTTTTGAAAACATCAGCATGTGGTGGAGATAGTTTCAATGTTGAGTTAGAAAAACAATTAAATAAATTTTTGGAAGAACATAATGCTAAAAGTAAAATTGTAAAGGGATATGGAATGACAGAAGTTTCAGCTTGTGCTGTTACAAATACTAATAAATCAAGCAAGGTTGGTACAGTTGGAATACCAATGGTAAAAAATAATATTGCTATAGTTGACCCTGAGACTGGATTAGAATTAAGATATGGTGAAAAAGGCGAAATATGCATATCTACTCCTACAATGATGAAGGAATATTTAAATAATGAACATGAAACATCTAAAACAATAAAAACTAATAATTATGGGGAGAGATGGTTATATAGTGGTGATATGGGTCATTATGATACTTCATTAAGCATAGATGGAAGATACAAACGATTAATAATTAGGAGGGGTTTTAAGGTTTCTGCAAAGGCTATTGAAAATGTTATCATGAAAAATGCTAAAATTGAAAATTGTGCTGTAGTAAAGGCACCAGATATAGATGATGGTGAAATACCATTTGTATATCTTGTATTAAAAGAAAAAAATGTTGATGTTAATAGTATAATTGTTGAAGTTAAGTCCTTATGTCAAAAAGAATTACCTGAATACTATTTGCCAAGTCAATTTATTGTAGTAAATACCTTACCTTATACAAAAAATAATAAGTTAGATTTAGTTCGTTTGGAATCAGAAGCAATTAGACTAATAAATGAAAATTGCGAAGATTTAATTAAGAATAATATGATTAAAAGGGGATGATTAAATGGATAGTGCAATATCTTTTACTGTTTGCAGTTTATTTTTTAGTTTACTTCTAACAATAGTATACTTTTCAAAAAAAAGGTTAAATATAATTGAAAATAAATTATATGCTTTGCTTATTATAACTAATTTAATTGGTTTAATAATACACATTTCTTGTGGAATTGTTACTCCTATGATTGATGGTGATATGATGAGTATAGTTTTTAGTAAACTATACTTAGGTTACTTAATAACTTGGATTATGTTGTTTATGATATACATTTTTGTTATTTCAAGAAAGGGAAAATTTGAGCAAAAAAAACAATTTGTTGAATTAAAAAAGTATTTAAAAAAAGTTTTCATTTTTATGGCTTTAATTTACATAATATTTATTATTATAATGATTTTATTACCTATAGTAATTTATAATAATGGAAATGGTGTAGTTTATACTGCCGGTCCAAGTGTAAAATTTTTATATATAATTTCAGGATTTTGCATATTTGTTATGTTAAGTTGCATGATTATGAATTTTAAAAATATCAAAACAAAGAAATATTTGCCAATATTTATGTATTTACCAATAAGTGGAGCTGTCATTTTAATTCAATCGCTCCATCCAGAATTGCTATTAATGACAGCTATGGAAACATTTATAACTTTTCTTATGTATTTTACAATAGAAAATCCTGATATGAAATTAATGAATGAATTAGAACTTGCAAAAGATCATGCTGAAAAGGCTAATAGAGCAAAATCTGAATTTTTAAGTAGTATGAGTCATGAAATAAGAACTCCTCTAAATGCAATAGTTGGGTTTAGTGAATGTATTAAGACAGAGGAAACTCTTGAAGATGCTAAAAAAGATGCTGAAGATATTATTATGGCAAGTAGCAACTTACTTGAAATAGTTAATGGTATTCTTGATATTAGTAAAATTGAAGCAAATAAAATGGAAATAGTAAATACTAATTATCGATTACTTCCTAATTTAGAAAATCTTGCTAAATTAATGATACCTAGAATTGGTGATAAACCAATTGAATTAAATACATCATTTGCCCCTGATATTCCAAGTGTTTTATTTGGAGATATTGGTAAAATTAAACAAATTATAACTAATATTTTAACTAATGCTGTTAAATATACAGAAAAAGGATATATTAATTTCAATGTTAGTTGTGTAAATCAAGGTGATAAATCATCTCTTGTTATATCAGTAGAAGATACAGGAAGAGGTATAAAAGAAGATAAAATCAATTCGTTATTTACAAAATTTAATAGACTAGAAGAAGATAGAAATACAACTATTGAAGGAACTGGTCTTGGACTTGCCATTACAAAAAGTTTAGTTGAAATGATGGGTGGAAAAATAATTGTTCAAAGTATATATGGACAAGGTTCTACTTTTACCGTTTATTTGCAACAACAAATTGTTAAATTACATGATGGTGAAGAAGAAAGACCTGTTGAAACAGAAGAATTAATTGACTTTCCAAATGCAAGGGTATTAATTGTTGATGATAATAAATTAAATTTAAAAGTTGCAGATAAATTACTTAAAAAATATGATATTCATACTGTGTTATTAGAAAGTGGTTTTGATACTATTGAAAATATTAAAGAGGGCAATAAATATGATTTAATTTTATTAGATGATATGATGCCTAAAATGCGTGGTACCGAAACATTACAAAAATTAAAAGAAATAGATGGATTTGATATACCAACTATTGCTTTAACAGCCAATGCTTTATCAGGAATGAAAGAAGCATATATGAAAGCAGGTTTTAGTGATTATTTAGCAAAACCAATTGTTAAAGAAGAACTGATTGAAATATTAAAAAAATATTTAAAACATAGTAATAAAGAACAAAAAGAATTAAAAGAAATATTTGAATCTAAAGTGGAAACAGAATTAAAAGAAGAAATACCTGTCATGGAATCTAAAAAAAGAACTAAGAAACGAGCTTTAGTAGTAGATGATAATAAATTAAATTTAAAAGTCGCAACTAATTTCTTAAAACCATATAATTTAGATGTTGTAACTGCTGAAAGTGGTAAAGAGGCTCTTGATATATGCAAAGAAGATTTAGATTTTGATATCATTTTTATGGATGATATGATGCCTGATATGAATGGAACTGAAACATTTAATAGATTAAGACAGTTACATAACTTCAATATCCCGGTAGTATCTTTAACCGCTAATGCTCTTGACGGAATGAAAGAAAAATATTTAAAAGCAGGATTTAATGATTATTTATCTAAACCAATAGATAAGAAAGAATTAGATAGAGTAATTAATACTTATATTACTTTTACCGTTTCAGATGATGAAAAAGAAGAAGAAAGTAATAATGAAGAAAAAATAGTAAATAATATTGATTACTTAAAAAATAATGGTATTGATGTTGATAGTGGATTAGAATTACTAGGGGATATTCAGACATATAATGAAACGATGGAAGAGTTTTTCAATGAACTTGGCAATAAACTTACAAAGTTAAAAGAAAATAAAGAAAATTTAAGTGAATATGCTGTATATGCACATGCTATCAAAAGTGATAGTAAATATCTTGGATTTAAAAAATTATCAGAAATTGCTTTAGAACATGAACTTAAAGCCAAGGATAACAATCAAATATTTATAAATGAACATTATAAAGAATTAATTAATGAAGCTGTAAATATCGCAACCATTATTAAGGAATACTTAGGAAAATAGGATTTAATCCTGTTTTTTCTATATAATCCTGTTTTTTCTATATAATATTTTGACAAATATATACAATACTGTTATAATTTTCTTATATGAGGATGTGAAAATTTATGAAAATAAATAGTGTTAAATTAGTAATAAGTGCTGTAAGAAGAAGTCAATATCCTACTGATGAGAAACCAGAATTTTTACTTGTTGGAAAATCAAATGTAGGTAAAAGTAGTTTTATAAATACTATTATTGGACGAAAAAATTATGCTAGAACATCAGCAAATCCTGGAAAAACACAAACAATTAATTTTTATTTAGTTAATGATCAATTTTATTTAGTTGATGCTCCAGGATACGGATTTGCTAATTTAAGTAAACAAAAAAGAAAAAAATTTGGACTTATGATGGAAGATTATTTAATAAATAGACCTAATTTAAAACAAGTATTTATGTTAATTGATTTTAGACATAAACCAAGTAGTGATGATTTAATGATGTATAATTTCTTAAAACATTATAAAATTCCTGTTACAATTGTGGCTACTAAAACAGATAAAATAGGTATAACTTTACAACAAAAACAAAGAAGCTTAATTCTAGAAGACATTGATTTAGTTGTTGGTGATGACTTTTTAATGTTCTCAAATGTAACCAAAGATGGAAAACTTGAAGTACAAGAAAAGATTGAACGTATGATGTAATCTTTTCTTTTTTTAACCAAAAAAAGAAAATAACATACAATAATTTAGGTGATAATATGCACATAGATATTGTAGATGACTTAAACATGATAATATATTTACAAAATGATAGAATTAAAAATATTGATTTTAGTGATAAAAGTGATTTACAAGATTATTTTAAAGATTTATTTGTTAATTTAAAAAATAATTACAACATTAATATAAATGGTTATTAT
>ENA-ORMN01003888-ORMN01003888.1-human-gut-metagenome-genome-assembly--contig:-NODE-3888-length-11278-cov-5.207431_pt1 | contig 11278 bp, 22 predicted proteins | sample MGYA00242102_ERZ508993 | MGnify/ENA primary metagenome ERZ508993 (study PRJEB26280, sample SAMEA2338770) | human gut metagenome | biome: human gut; feature: human-associated habitat; material: faeces... | reverse complement strand
CTGGCCAATACGGGTCACGCGGGTGTAGCCGCCGTTGCGGTCGGCATACTTCGGAGCGATCTCCTTGAACAGCTTGTTGGCGACATCTTCCTTGGTGATGTAGGACAGCGCCTTGCGGTAGTTGGCCAGGCCGTTCTTCTTGCCAAGGGTGATCATCTTCTCGACGACGGGCTGGACTTCCTTTGCACGCGTAAAGGTGGTCTCCATCTTGCCGTTTTCGAGCAGGTATGTGGTCATAGCCCGGAGCATCGCCTTGCGCTGGTCGCTGGTTCTGCCGAGCTTTCTGGTACCAAACATAGGGTTACTTCCTCCTTCTTTGAAAGGTTATCGCTTAATTATTAGAGTTTGCGGAATCGTCGCTTGCCAGGCTCAGGCCCATCATGGCCAGCTTGTTCTGGACCTCTTCGAGCGATTTCCGGCCCATGTTGCGGACCTTCATCATGTCTTCGCCGGTTCTGGAGATCAGATCCTCGACGTTGTTGATGTTGGCGCGCTTGAGGCAGTTGAAGCTGCGTACAGACAGATCAAGCTCTTCAATGGTCATTTCCAGGACCTTGTCGCGGTGCGTTTCCGCCTTCTCGGCCATCGTGGGCTTGCTGGCCACGGTCTCAGAGAGGTTCGTGAACAGGCTCAGGTGGTCGGAGAGGATCTTCGCGCCGAGGCTCACTGCATCTCTTGCGGAGATGGTGGAGTCCGTCCAGACTTCCAGCGTCAGCTTGTCATAGTCTGTCATGTTGCCTACACGGGTGTTTTCTACGGTGTAGTTCACCTTGTAGACGGGCGTATAGATCGAATCCACGGCGATGGTGCCGATGGGCATGTTGGGCGTCTTGTTCTTATCGGACGGGACGTATCCGCGGCCATGGCTCAGCGTGATCTCCATATTGAAGCTGGCGTCGGGGCCAAGCGAGCAGATGTGCTGCTCGGGGTTGAGGATCTCAACCTCGCCGTCGGCCTTGATGTCGCCGGCGGTGACTTCGCACTCGCCCGCGGCGTCAATATAGACGGTCTTGGTGCCCTGGCAGTGGAGCTTCGCAATGATCTTCTTCACGTTCAGCACGATCTCCGTGACGTCTTCCTTGACGCCGGGGACCGTGGAGAACTCGTGCTGCACGCCCGCGATCTTGATGGAGGTCGCGGCGGTGCCGGGCAGCGAGGAAAGAAGAATTCTGCGCAGGGAGTTGCCGAGCGTGGTGCCGTATCCCCGTTCCAGAGGCTCTACGATATATTTGCCGTAGGAGACATCTTCCTGGGAATCGATACACTCGATACGCGGCTTTTCAATTTCTACCATGAATAAATTACCCTCCTTGTAACTACGAAACCTTGTTTCGTTGCCGAATTCAGCTTACCAATAAACGAGGGTGAAACGTTACTTGGAGTACAATTCGACGATCAGATTTTCTGCGATCTCAAAGTCAATATCGTCTCTTGCGGGCAGTGCGATAACCTTGCCGCTGAGGGTGTTCTTGTCTCTTTCCAGCCACTTCGGAGCAGCGATGAAAGCGTCGTCTTCCTTCATCTTCTTGAAGCGGGTGGAGGAGCAGCTGTTTTCGCAGACAGCGATGACGTCGCCGACATTCACGGTGTAGGACGGAATGTTGACGCGCTTGCCGTTGACGGTGTAGTGGCCGTGGTTGACCAGCTGACGGGCCTCGCGGCGGGTGGAAGCATAGCCAAGACGGTAAACAACGTTGTCAAGACGGCGCTCGACCAGGCTCAGAAGGTTCTCACCGGTGTTGCCCTTCATGCTCTCGGCCTTCTCGTAGAGGGTGTGGAACTGCTTCTCGAGAATGCCGTACACGAATTTGACCTTCTGCTTCTCGGTCAGCTGCGTGCCGTACTCAGACTTCTTGGTTCTTCTTTTGCCGCCGGGATTGCGGTTGGACTGCTTGGAGTAGCCCATGGCTGCGGGAGAAACGCCGAGCGTTCTGCAGCGCTTCAGAACAGGCTGTGTATTCTTTGCCATATCAATTCTCCTCCTTCATCAAACGCGGCGGCGCTTGGGCGGACGGCAGCCGTAGTGCGGGATCGGGGTGACATCCTTGATGAGGGTGACTTCCAGACCTGCGGACTGCAGCGCGCGGATCGCGGATTCACGGCCCTGGCCGGGGCCCTTGACGAAGACTTCGACCGTCTTCAGACCGTGCTCCATAGCCGCCTTGGCAGCCGTCTCAGCGGCGGTCTGCGCGGCGAAGGGGGTGGATTTCTTGCTTCCGCGGAAGCCCATGCCACCGGCACTTGCCCAGCTGATGGCGTTACCATTCACATCAGTGATGGTGACCAGAGTATTGTTGAAGCTGCTCTTGATATGAGCAACGCCTTTTTCAATGTTCTTACGTTCTTTACGACGAACGCGAGTCGTTTTTCTTGGTTTTGCCACTTTGTCTCACCCCTATTACTTTTTACGCTTACCAGATGCAGACTTTTTGCCCTTGCGGGTTCTAGCGTTGGTCTTGGTGTTCTGACCACGAACAGGCAGACCTTTTCTGTGACGGATGCCACGATAGCAGCCGATCTCAGTCAGCCGCTTGATGTCCATCGCCACATTGCGGCGCAGGTCGCCCTCCACCACGTAGCTGTGGCCGATGACCTCACGCAGCTTGGCCTCGTCCTCCTCGGTCAAGTCCTTCACGCGGGTATCAGGGTTGATCCCGGCCTCGGCCAGGATCTTGTTGGCGCTGGTGCGCCCAATGCCGTAGATATAAGTGAGGCCGATCTCGATACGCTTATCCTTCGGCAGGTCAATACCGGCAATACGTGCCATACTCTTTAACCTCCAATTAAGTCTTAGCCCTGGCGCTGCTTGTGCTTGGGATTCTCGCAAATGACCATGACACGGCCTTTACGACGAATGATCTTGCACTTCTCGCACATGGGCTTCACGGACGGTCTTACTTTCATGTCGATAAACCTCCATTACTTAGTACGCCAGGTAATTCGGCCGCGGGTCAGGTCATAGGGAGACATCTCCACTGTGACCTTGTCACCGGGCAGAATCCTGATGAAATTCATTCTGAGCTTTCCGGAAATATGCGCTAAGATCGTGTGTCCATTTCCAATGTCTACTTGGAATGTGGTGTTGGGCATCGCCTCAACGACAGTGCCTTCCACTTCGATCATGTCGGATTTTGCCAAAGTGTTGATCCCTCCTGGTCTTGATTACCGTGCTCGCCGCGATAGACGGCGAGGGCTTTACGAAGCTCACTGTTTGTAATGATCTCGCTGCTTCTGAGCTTTGCGGCGAGTTCCTCCGGCGCGGCTCCCGCGCGCTGAACGTGCCTGCACTTCTTGCGCTTGGGGGCTTCGAGCCGTCTGGACCTGCCGTCCGCGAGCAGAAGATATTCGTTCTGAACATCCACAACGAAGAAGAGTCTGCCCTTCTCCCTGCCCGCCGTCGCTAAAACAAGGTCGCTCTTCGCAATGTCCATCCGCACGTCCTCAGATCTCGGGAAGCGTCAGAAGCTCCGCTTCGCCGTCGGTGATGAGGATCGTGTTTTCGTAGTGTGCGGCAAGCGAACCGTCTTGGGTCTTGACAGTCCAGCCGTCCGGCATGACCCGGACTGCCGCGCCACCCGCGTTCACCATGGGTTCGACTGCGATCGTCATGCCGCGCAGCAGTCTCGGACCGTGGCCCGGCGCGCCGAAGTTCGGCACCTCGGGGCTCTCGTGCATCTTTCTGCCGATGCCGTGACCGACATATTCGCGCACGACGCTGTAGCCATTGTCCTCAACGTATTTCTGCACCGCCGCAGAGATATCCGAAAGGCGCTGGCCCTCGCGGGCGAATCGGATGCCTTCGAAGAAGCTCTGCTGTGTGACGTCGATGAGCCGCTGGGCCTCGGCGGAAATTTTTCCGCAGGGGTAAGTGGCCGCGCAGTCGCCGTGGAAGCCGCCGATGTAGGCGCCCACATCCACGCTGACGATGTCGCCCTCCTTGAGCACCCGGGGACCCGGGATGCCGTGGATGATCTCGTCATTGACGGACACGCACACGCTGGCGGGATAGCCGTTGTAGTTTAAGAACGACGGCTCGGCGCCCTGCGAACGAATGAAATGGAACACTGCTTTGTCAATTTCTCGGGTTGTTACGCCGGGCTTTACCATTTCCCCTGCTAACGCACGGGCAGCCGCGGTAATTTTTCCCGCTCGGCGCATCAATTCGATCTCGCGCTCTGATTTCACAATGATCATATCTTAACCATCCTGTCTCAGTATTGCGAGGATCGCCTTGGAGGTGGCCTCCACCGGCCCCATGTCCTCCACCGGATACAGAACCCCACGCTCGCGGTAGAAGTCCTTGAGCGGTTCTGTTTCTCTATGATAGACCGCAAGGCGGTTTTTCACCGTCTCGGGCTTATCATCCTTGCGGGTGACCAGCTCGCCGCCGCAGACATCGCAGACGCCCTCGGCTTTGGGCGGCACTGCCACGATGTGGTAGCTTGCGCCGCACTTGCTGCAAACCCTGCGTCCGCTCATGCGCTCCATGATGGTCGCGTCAGCGATCTCCAGGGAGACGACATGATCGAACTTGATACCGGCTGCCTCAAGAGCTTCCGCCTGCGCGATCGTGCGGGGCACACCGTCTAAGATGAAGCCTTTCGCACAATCGGGCTCGGCGAGCCGCTCTTTAATGATGCCGATGATGACCTCATCGGGTACCAGGTGGCCTTCGTCCATATAGGTCTTGGCCTTCATTCCCGTCGGCGTGCCCTCTTGGATGGCCGCGCGCAGAATGTTACCGGTGGAAATCGCGGGGATTCCTAACTCGCGGGAGATGACAGCGGCCTGCGTGCCTTTGCCAGCGCCCGGAGCGCCCAATAAAATCAGTTTCATAGAAACGCCTCTCTTACTCGAGGAAGCCCTTGTACTGGCGCATCATCATCTGAGACTCCAGCGCGCGGACCGTCTCAAGTGCAACACCGACAACGATGATGACCGAGGTACCGCCGATGGCGAGGCCGGAGTTGCCCAGCAGTTTGCCGGCGATCAGCGGGCAGATGGCCACGATGCCGAGGTAGATGGCGCCGAAAAGGGTGACCTTGTTGAGAACCTTGGCAATGAAGTCAGACGTGGGCTTGCCCGGACGGAAGCCGGGGATGAAGCCGCCGTTGCGCTTGAGGTTGTTGGAGATCTCAACGGGGTTAAACTGAATGGTAGCGTAGAAATAGCTGAAGCCGATGATCATCAGGAAGTAGACGATCAGATACAGCACAGACTTGGTGTCGATCGCGTTGTAGATGCTGCGGCCAACGGTGCCCTCCTCGGGAATGCCGACGAAAGCCCAGATGGTGGCGGGCAGGGACGCGATGGTCTGCGCGAAGATGATGGGCAGAACGCCGGACATGTTCACCTTCATGGGAAGGGTGGATGCCTGGCCGCCGTACATCTTGCGGCCGACCTGACGCTTGGCGTACTGGACGGGGATGCGGCGCTCGGCCTCGTTGACATGGACGATCAGAACGACCATCGCAAGCATGCCGACGATCAGCAGCGCGATCCACAGGCAGCCGATGGAGCCCTTGGTGCGGATGTAGCTCGCACCCATCGTGACCATGTTGGGCACGCGGGACAGGATACCTGCAAACAGGATGATGGAGATACCGTTGCCGACACCGAACTCATTGACCTGCTCGCCCAGCCACATCACGAACGAAGAACCGGCAACAAACGAAACGATGATCACGAGCGCCGGCCAGATGCCCTGCTGCTCGAGGATGTTGTAGTTCTTGCAGATCATGTAGTAGCCAAAGCCCTGAAGCAGGGCGATCGCCACGGTCGCGTAGCGGGTGATGGAGGCGATCTTCTTCTTGCCGGCCTCGCCGCCGTCGCGGGCGAGACGCTCGAGCGCGGGGATCGCGATCGTCAACAGCTGGATGATGATCGAGCTGTTGATGTAGGGCTGGACGCCCAGCGCGAAGACCGTCGCTTCTGCGAACGCGCCGCCGGACATGACGTTGTAGAGGCCAAGCACGGTGCCGCTCATGCTGTCGAGATAGTTGCCGAGCAGCGTCGTGTTGATATAGGGGACGGGGATCGCGTTACCGATGCGGAAGATCAGAAGGATCAGCAGCGTGAACACGATCTTCTTGCGCAGTTCGGGAACGCCCCAGGCCTTACGGATCGTCTGAATCACTTAGACCACCTCTGCCTTTCCGCCAGCTGCTTCAATAGCTTCCTTAGCAGACTGGGAAAACGCAGCGGCCTGAACAGTGACCTTCTTGGTAACAGAGCCGTTACCGAGCACCTTGTAACCATACGCGCACTTGCTCAGGATACCCTTAGCAAGCAGAGCCTCTGCGGTAACGGTCTCGCCGTCCTCGAACTTGTCGAGCGCACTCAGGTTGATGATCTCATAGGGCTTTGCAAAAATGTTGTTGAAGCCGCGCTTCGGGGTACGGCGCGCCAGAGGCATCTGGCCGCCTTCAAAACCGATGCGGACACCGCCGCCGCTGCGGGCCTTCTGACCCTTGTGACCGCGGCCGCCGGTCTTGCCGTTGCCGGTGCCGATGCCTCTTCCCTTGCGCTTGGCAACGTGGGTGCTGCCGGCGGCGGGAGAAAGTTCATTCATAAACATACGTTGGGCCTCCTTATTCTTCCGTGACCTTCAGCAGATAGCCGATCTGGGCGATCTTGCCGCGGGTCTGGGGGTTGTCAGGCTGGGTCGTCTCGTTGCCGATCTTGTAAAGACCCAGGGAGTTGGCAGTGGCAATGTGCTTGTCCAGTCTGCCGTTCAGGCTCTTGACGAGCTTGATCTTCAGAGTTGCCATACCGTTATCCTCCTTACGCCTTCAGCTCGTCGGCCGACTTGCCACGGTAAACGGCGACCTGCTCGGCATTGCGCAGAGACAGAAGACCTTCCATGGTGGCGGCGACGACGTTGTTGGGATTGTTGGAGCGCAGGCTCTTGGCACGGATGTCCTTGATGCCGGCAGCTTCCATCACGGCACGCACAGCGCCGCCGGCGATGATGCCGGTACCGGGGGCGGCGGGCTTGATCAGCACGCGGCCGGCGCCGAAAGCGCCGAGAACTTCGTGCGGGATCGTGGTGCCCGTCAGCGTGACGGTGTGCATGTTCTTCTTCGCATCTTCAATTCCCTTGCGGATCGCTTCGCTGACTTCGCCGGCCTTGCCCATGCCGAAGCCGACCTTGCCCTTGCCGTCGCCGACGACCATGAGCGCGGAGAACTTCATAATGCGGCCGCCCTTGACGGTCTTGCTGACGCGATTGAGGGAAACGAGCTTCTCGATATACTCGGAGCTTTCCTCCCGGCCGCGGCGGTTGTCGCGGCGATCGTTACCATATGCCATAATTCGTTTCCTCCTCCCGCTTAGAATTTCAGGCCGCCCTCGCGGGCAGCTTCGGCCAGAGCCTTGACGCGTCCGTGATAGATATATCCGCCGCGGTCGAAGACCACTTCTTCAATACCCTTCGCAAGAGCGCGCTCGGCGATCTTGGAGCCGATCTTCTTGGCGGCTTCCACGTTGCCGCCGTTGCCTTCAAAGTCCTTCTCGACGGAAGAGGCAGACACCAGAGTGTTGCCGTTGACGTCGTCGATGACCTGGGCATAAATGTTGCTTTCGCTCCGGAACACGCACAGGCGCGGACGCTCCGGCGTGCCGGAGATCTTGCCGCGGACTCTCGCGTGGCGCTGCTTGCGCTGAGCGGCAGTATTCGGTCTGTTAACCATTCAGGCGCACCTCCCCTTATTTCGCACCGGTCTTGCCTTCTTTGATACGGACAACCTCGCCCTGATAGCGAATGCCCTTGCCCTTATAGGGCTCCGGCGGACGCTTCATGCGGGTATCCGCAGCAAACTGGCCGACCTTCTGCTTGTCCATGCCCTTGATGACGATGTGGTTGGCATCGGGAACTTCGATTTCGATCCCCTCGATCTCGGGAACGATGACCTGGTGGCTGAAGCCGAGGTTCATCACGAGATTCTTGCCTTCCTTCTGCGCACGATAGCCGACGCCCTGGATCTCCAGAGTCTTGGAGAAGCCCTGGGTGACGCCGACGACCATGTCGTTGACCAGCGTACGGGTCAGACCATGGAGCGCGCAGTTCTGCTTTTCGTCGTTGGGACGCTTGACGTGGAGGACGCCGTTCTCGATCTCGATGAGCATCTGCGGGGCGACCTTGCGCTCCAGCGTGCCCTTGGGACCCTTAACGGTGATGTGGTTGCCCTCGCCCACGGTGATCTCAACACCGGCGGGGACGGTAATGGGAGCTCTACCGATTCTAGACATGTTCTCTCTCCTCCCTTACCATACGAACGCGAGGACTTCGCCGCCGACATGCTCGGCACGGGCCTGCTTGGCGGTCATGACGCCCTTGGAAGTGGAAATGATGGCGATGCCCAGTCCCTTCTGGACGCGGGGCAGCTCTTCGGCGCCGGCGTACATACGCAGGCCGGGCTTGGAGACTCTCTTAAGGCCCTGGATGGCCTTCTCCTTGCCGGGGAGATACTTCAGCGTGATGCGGATGATGCCCTGGGTTCCGTCGTCAACGAGCTGATAGGACTTGATGTAGCCCTCGTTCAGCAGGATCTCGACGATCGCCTTCTTCATCTTGGAGGCGGGGACATCGACGGTTTCATGCTTGGCGGTGCCGGCATTGCGGATACGTGTGAGCATGTCGGCAATGGGATCGGTGATCTGCATTTGGGTATATCCTCCTTATTAGAGTTACCGGTTTTACCCGGTTCAGGCAGCGAGGTTCCGCGTCAATACATGATTGACCGCGGCCTTTCGCTATCCTTTACGAAATTTGTCGGCCGTGCCAACTGATCTATTATAGCAAAGATCCGCTGACGCGGCAAGTCCGCCAAGGCCTGAAATTCAATTTTTTTATTGAATTTCAGGCGCTTGACGGAGCAATTTGCAGTTACCAGCTGGCTTTCTTCACGCCCGGGATCTGGCCCTTGTAGGCCAGCTCGCGGAAGCAGATACGGCAGATGCCGTAGTCGCGCAGATAGGCGTGGGGACGGCCGCAGATCTTGCAGCGGTTGTAGCGACGGGTGGAGAACTTGGCAGGAGCGGCCTGCTTGAGCTTCATGGAAAGTTTCGCCATTTTTCTTCTCCTCCTTAGTCGTTCATGAACGGAGCGCCCATGAGCTTGAGGAGCTCGCGAGCCTCTTCGTCGGTGTTGGCGGTGGTGCAGATGGCAATGTTCATGCCGCGCAGCTTCTCGATCTTGTCGTACTCGATCTCGGGGAAGATGATCTGCTCGCGGATGCCGAGGGAGTAGTTGCCGCGGCCGTCGAACGCATCGGCGGAGATGCCGCGGAAGTCACGGACACGGGGCAGAGCCACGTTGAACAGACGGTCCATGAACTCCCACATACGGTCCTGACGCAGCGTGACCTTGACGCCGACCTTCATGCCCTCGCGGAGCTTGAAGTTCGCGACGCTCTTGCGCGCGACGGTGGCGACGGCATGCTGGCCGGTGATGGCGCTGATGTCCTTGACGACGGATTCCAGCATCTTGGCGTTGTCCTTGCAGTCGCCGCAGCCGACGGACACGACGATCTTGTCGATGCGGGGGATCTGCATGACGCTCTTGTACTGGAACTTCTGCATCAGAGCGGGAGCGACTTCCTCATTATACTTTTTCTTCAGTCTTGCAACGTAAGCCATAATATTCTGTCACTCTCCTCTCTCAGATAGCGGCGCCGCACTTCTTGCAGGCGCGCACCTTTTCGCCGTCGATAACGGTGTGACCCACGCGGGTGGGCTTGCCGCACTTCGGGCAGACCAGCATGACCTTGCTGGCGTAAATGGGGGTCTCGCGCTGGATGATGCCGCCCTCTTCGCCCTGCTTGCGGGGCTTCTGATGACGGGAGGCGACGAGCACGCCCTCAACAATGACCTTGCCGTTCTTCGGGTCGGCGGAGAGGACTTTGCCTTCCTTGCCCTTGTCGCGGCCGGACAGAACGACGACTTTATCGTCTTTACGAATCTTCATTCCCATGCCCTCCTCAAATGACTTCGGGAGCCAGCGACAGGATCTTCATGTACTCTCTGTCGCGGAGCTCGCGGGCCACGGGCCCAAAGATACGGGTACCCTTCGGGTTGTGGTCATCTGCGCCGTTGATGAGAACGGCGGCGTTCTCGTCGAAACGGACGTAGGTGCCGTCCGCGCGGCGGACGCCCTTGGTGGTGCGGACGATAACGGCCTTGACCACATCGCCCTTCTTGACGCTGCCACCCGGGGTGGCCTTGCGGACGCTGGCGACGACGACGTCGCCCACGTTGCCGTACTTGCGCTTGGAGCCGCCAAGAACACGGATGGTCTTGAGCTCCTTGGCGCCGGTGTTGTCGGCAACCTTCAGATAAGATTCAGCCTGGATCATTTCTTCGGCGCCTCCTTACTTCGCTTTTTCGATGATCTCGACCACGCGCCAACGCTTGTCCTTGCTGAGGGGGCGGGTCTCCATCACACGGACTCTGTCGCCGATGCCGCACTCGTTGTTCTCGTCGTGCGCCTTCAGACGGTACGTCCGGCCGATGATCTTCTTGTACGTGGGGTGAGCCACGCGGTCTTCCACGGTGACAACGACGGTCTTATCCATCTTGTCGGAGACGACCTTGCCGACGCGCATCTTGCGGGAAGAAGTTCTAATTTCACTCATTTTCGGTTACCTCCTTCACTGCTCGAGCTGCTTCTGACGAAGCACGGTTTTAACTCTCGCGATATCGCGGCGGACGTTGGAAATCTTGATGGGGTTGTCGAGATGGTTGGTGGCATGCTGCATGCGGAGCATGAACAGGTCCTTCTTCAGGTCGGCGAGCTTCTTGTCGAGCTCTTCGACGGACAGGTTACGAATCTCATTAGCCTTCATCAGTTTTCACCACCATTCTCGGTCTCGGCGGCCTCACGCGCGACAATCTTCGTCTTGCAGGGCAGCTTATGGCTGGCCAGGCGCATGGCCTCGCGGGCGGCATCCTCGGGAACACCGGCGATCTCAAAGAGAACGCGGCCCGGCTTCACGACGGCAACCCAATATTCGGGAGAGCCTTTACCGGAACCCATACGGGTCTCGGCGGGCTTCTGGGTCACGGGCTTATCGGGGAAGATCTTGATCCAAACCTGGCCGCCGCGCTTGGTGTAGCGGGTCATGGCGACACGGGCGGCCTCGATCTGGTTGGCCGTGATCCAGCAGGGCTCGGTAGCCATCAGGCCGCATTCGCCGTAGTTGACGACGTTGCCGCGGGTGGCTTTGCCCTTCATACGGCCGCGCTGCTGGCGGCGGTATTTGACTCTCTTAGGCATTAA
>ENA-ORMN01003878-ORMN01003878.1-human-gut-metagenome-genome-assembly--contig:-NODE-3878-length-11306-cov-2.504666_pt1 | contig 11306 bp, 11 predicted proteins | sample MGYA00242102_ERZ508993 | MGnify/ENA primary metagenome ERZ508993 (study PRJEB26280, sample SAMEA2338770) | human gut metagenome | biome: human gut; feature: human-associated habitat; material: faeces... | reverse complement strand
CTACTAACCTGGTATGTGCGTTCTCCGAAGGTGAATGCTTTTGTCTAAATACATTTGCATATTGCGGAATTGCATTCCGGGCAAGAGTGACCTCTTGCGGCTGACGCCTATCTCTTTTCCTGTATTTCGCAGCAGTAAGGATAAACAAAAACGGAGGTGAAAAAAGGAACATGGAAAGTAAGGAAACAATTTTGAAACAGCTGGAAGATGCACGGCTGAGAGTGCAGCAATATGAAAATAAGATTCGGCTTTTGCAGAATCGGCAGAAGCATCTGGAGAGAAAATCGGACAAACAGCGGACACATCATCTCTGCAACATGGGCGGCGCTATTCAAAGCATTTCCAAAGAAGCAGACAGTCTGACGAGGGTAGAATTTTATTCTCTGATGGAAAAGATATTTGCCTTGCCTGTGGTGCAGGAGCTGGTGGCAGTGGCAGTACAAAATCATGGAACGGGAGGCGGCAGCTGATGGCGTTATATCATTTTCATGTAGAGCAGATCAAACGCAGCGAAGGACGAACAGCGGTTGCCAGTGCTGCTTATCGTGCCGGAGAAAAACTGCATAATTTATGGGACGGAGAAACGCATGATTATACACGGAAAGGCGGAGTAATTCTGACAGGAATTTTTCTCCCGGAACATGCGCAAAAACGCTTGTCTGATAGGTACACTCTTTGGAATGAAGTGGAGCAGGTGGAAAAACGGGCAGACGCACAGCTTGCATACAGCTTTGATATTGCTTTGCAAAATGAATTCTCACTGGATGAGAATATTGCTTTGGCGAGAGAGTTTGTTCAGAAATATTTTGTCTCTGATGGCATGATCGTAGATCTTGCGATACACCAGCCTGATCGTGAAGAAGGCGGTATCCCAAATCCCCACTTTCATGTGCTGGTTCCCATTCGCCCATTGAATAAAGATGGAACATGGGGAGCAAAGCAGCACAGGGTTTACTGCTTGGATGAGGAAGGAAACCGGATAAAAAAGGAAAGCGGCGGGTGGGAGTTTGATGCAGTTCCGACTACAAGCTGGGGCAGACCGGAGACGCTGGATATGTGGCGTAAAGTATGGGCAGATATGGTCAATGCGAGGTTTGAAGAAAAGGGTTGGCGTGTCGCATTGATCATCGTTCCTATGCAGACCAGGGGTTGGATTTGATACCCACTGTGCATGAAGGCCCGCATGTCCGCAAGATGGAGAAGAAAGGAATCTGCACAGAAACAGGTGAACTGAACCGCTGGATTAAAGCCACCAACCGCATGCTTCGCAGTATGCGAGTTACCATTGCGGCACTGAAAGAATGGATTGCGGAAACAAAGAAAATTTTGAGAGAACCACAGGAAGTCTATCTGGCGCAGCTGCTGAGCGAAGCACATACTATGAGGAACGAAACAGCAATGACCTATACCAGAGGAAAGAGCAAAGCAAAGAAAAATAACCTGAAGCGTTTCATGGATGAGTGCAATTATTTGAAACAGAGAGGTGTACTTACTCTCAGCGGTTTTGAAAAATCTCTTTCTTCTGTAGATGAAAAAGTGGAAGCCAGTAAATCTTCCATGAATCATAAACAGACACGACTGAAAGAACTTCAGCAGCTGATGGAAGATGCTAAGGTTTACAGGGAACTGAAGCCAGTATTTGATGAATTGAAGAAAGAAAAATACCGTTTTGCCAAAGCAAAAGAAAAATATAAGTCAGAACATGAAAGCGAGCTTCGCCGGTTCTATATGGTCAAACGAAGATTACAGGAAAAAGGCTTTGAGAAAGAGCCTTTTCCTCTGAAAGCCTGGCAGAAGGAATTTTCGGAATTAACAGAACAGCGAGAGACAGAGTATCAGGAGTACAAACTCATGCAGAAAGATTTGATGCTATTGTATCAGATCAAAAGCGATGTTGATAAAGCAATGCGTGAAAATCATCCCGAAATGCTGCAACATGGTAAAACCCAAGAAGCAGAAAACGCATTATAAGCAGGAGGTGGAACATGGGCTATACACAAGAACAGATTGACAAAGCAAATCAGGTGAATTTAGAACAGTTTCTCCGTTCTCAGGGAGAACAGTTGATAAAAAGTGGAAATGAATACCGATGGAAAATGCATGACAGCCTGACAGTGAAGGAAAACAAATGGTTCCGACACAGCCAGTGTAAAGGCGGTTACCCCATTGATTTTGTGATGGAATTCTTTGAAAAGACATTCCCAGAGGCAGTGCAGATGCTGATTGGAGAAGATGCAGCAGAAATGACTGTGGAACCGGTGCAAAGAAGCGAATTTAGACTTCCGCCTCGCTGTAAATCCAATACAAGAATCGTAAAATATCTGACAGAAGAAAGAAAACTTCCGCTGGATCTGGTGGAAGCGTTTATTGCAGACGGATTGATTTATGAGGATGCAAAACACCACAATGTTGTGTTTGTCGGGAGAGATGAAAAAGGTGTTTCTCGATATGCACATTGCAGAGGAACGGCAGAAAAGTTTCGAATGGATATAACAGGCTCCGACAAATCTTACGGCTTCTGTTACAGAGGAAAAGGAAAGGAGCTATTTGTATTTGAATCGCCAATCGATTTATTGTCTCATATTGCACTGTATCCGGCAGGATGGAGAAATCAAAGTTATCTTTCTCTTGGCGGTGTTTCGCCAAAGGCATTGGAGCATTTTCTTTCTGAACGCACAGACATTGAGAGCATTTTTATTGCTACGGATAACGATGAAGCAGGAAATCGTGTCGCAGAGAAATTTGCAGAATTGATTCCAAAAGAAAAGTCCGTGTACAGATTTCTTCCGCAGGCAAAAGACTGGAATGAAGATTTGGTGAATGAGCGGAACGGTTTATCTACCGATGAATATGTGACCATTGGTGTGAGAAAACCTAAGAATTTGTCCACGACCGTTCCGGTGATTCGATTGAGTGAAGTGCAGCAGACTGAGATGGACTGGCTTTGGTATCCCTATATTCCTTTTGGAAAGCTGACGATTATCCAAGGCAACCCAGGCGAAGGAAAAACATTTTTTGCCATGCAGCTTGCGGTAGCGTGCACGAATCGAAAATTTCTTCCGCAGATGGAACCTTTTGAGCCATTTAATGTGATTTTTCAGACAGCCGAAGACGGTCTTGGAGATACCGTAAAACCAAGATTGATTTCCGCAGAAGCTGATCCGGAGCGGGTACTGGTGATTGATGATACAGAAAATCCGTTGACTCTGGCAGATCAGCGTATCGAAAAGGCGATTAGGGAAAATAATGCCAGGCTGGTCATTATTGACCCATTACAGGCGTTTCTTGGAGCAAATGTGGATATGAACCGTGCCAATGAAGTTCGTCCTATCTTTCGCAGGCTGGCAGAGATGGCACAAAATACAAACTGTGCCATTGTGATGATTGGACATTTGAATAAGGCATCCGGCAGTCAGAGTACATACCGTGGTCTTGGCTCCATTGATATTACTGCCGTTGTGAGAAGTCTGCTGTTTATCGGCAAGGTGAAAAATGACCAGACTACACGGGTGATCGTCCATGAAAAAAGCTCTTTAGCACCGCCGGGACAGTTATTGGCTTTTTCTCTGGGAGATGAGAAAGGTTTTCGCTGGATCGGTGCTTATGACATTACTGCGGAAGACTTGCTTGCAGGGGGCGAAGGCAGCAAGACGGAATTGAAACAGGAACTGGCAGTAAAGCTGATTATGGATTTTCTTACTGAAGGCAAAAAAGTATCGATTGCAGAAATTAATGCCGAAGCAAAAGAACGGGGAATTTCCGAGAGAACCGTGCGTCTGGCGAAAAATTCCATGGGAGACAGGATAGCAAGCGAGCGGCAGGGAAAAGACTGGTGGATATGGCTGCGATAATGTACCGGGAAACGGCAGAATTTTGAACTGGCAAAGTTTTATAGATACAGAATCCTGCCGTTTTGCCGGTTGGATAGAAAACGGAGGTATTGCATGAAAGAAATTCCTATCTGGGAAAAGGCAAATTTAACTTTAGAAGAAGCAGCGGCATATTCCGGAATCGGAACAGGAAAGCTGCGTGAAATTACCAACGATGAAGATTGCAATTTTGTTCTGTGGGTTGGAAACAAACGGCTGATCAAAAAGCAATTGTTCGATAAGTATCTTGAACAGGTATATTCGATTTAATATCTGTAGCTTCATGATAGAAAAAGGCACTCCGATGTGGTATCATAGAGATGTCACATCGAGACTCCTTTTGAGAGAAAGGAGATCGAAGGCAATATGAAACGAAAAGACAACAAAGGACGTGTACTGAAAACAGGAGAAAGTCAGAGAAAAGACCTGATTTACCAGTATCGGTACACAGACTGCCGGGGAAAGCGGCAGACGATCTATGCTTCGACTTTACAGGAGCTTCGCCAGAAAGAAAAGGAGATTCAGAAACAGGCAGATGACGGTATTGACTACGGAGCAGGGCAGATTACGGTGATCGAACTTTTGGAAAAGTACATCAGTTTGAAAAAAGGTGTGCGGTACAACACACAGGTTGGCTATCAATTTGTTCTGAATCTGGTCAAAAAAGAGGATTTCGGCTATCGAAAAATCAGTACCATCAAGGTATCGGATGCCAAACAGTGGTTTGCAAAACTTCAAAAGGATGGCAGAGGGTACAGCACGATTACCAGTGTGCGAGGTGTCATTAAACCGGCGTTTCAGATGGCATATGATGAGGACGCTGTCAGAAAGAATCCGTTTGTATTTAAGCTGACAGATGCTGTGGTAAATGATTCTGTATCGAGAGTCGCACTGACGGAAGATCAGCTGAATGTTTGGATGGACTTTATCAAAAATGACAGTACGTATTCCAAGTATTATGACGAGTTTGTGGTTCTTCTGGAAACTGGAATGAGAGTCAGCGAGTTCTGTGGTCTTACACGGAAGGATTTGGATTTTGAAAACCGCAGGATACATGTGGATCACCAGTTGGTGCGTGAACGCGGCGGCACATACTATGTGGAAGATACCAAGACTGCCTGCGGCTGCCGCTTCCTGCCCATGACAGAGAGCATTTATGACTCTTTGAAAAGAATCTTAGCGAATCGCCCAAAGGTTAAGAGTGAACCTATGGTTGATGGACGCACCGGTTTTATTATGCTGGATAAGAACGGGAATCCCAAGGTGGCGCTTCACATTGAAAACGAGATGCGCTGGGCAATGAAGAAATATAAAAAGTTTCATCCAGACAAGCCTCTGCCGCATATTACGCCGCATGTGTTCCGTCATACCTTCTGTACGAACTATGCAAATAGCGGCATGGACATCAAAAATCTTCAATATCTGATGGGACATTCAGATGCAGGTGTGACGCTCAATGTCTATACTCATGCAAGCTATGCACATGCTGCGGAGCAGATGGCACAGATTTCCCAGTTCCGTAATGGTCACGAAGCAGATAAGAGTGAAGATTTGTCTGTTGTATGAACAGTAAATATGGTGGTAATATCCTAAAATTACTACACCATTTACTACACCACTTGATGGTGTAGTAACAGAGATTTACAGAGACTTATGAAAAATTGAAGAAAAACCGAAAGTCCGAAAACCCTTGTAAAATCAACGTTTTTGAGACTTATGGAGGATTATAGAGAGTATGATAAAAGTACTCTTCATCTGCCACGCAAACATTCAAAAGGAGACAGCAAACTAGGTCTAAGAAATGAGCAAGGGCCAAAGTAAGGAACTGGTCCGCGGAAGTGTGGAGGAAATCCTAAATGAGCTGCCGGAAGCGGCGGTCGCTTATATACAGGAACAGAAAGAAAAAGACAAAGGGATTTCCTCATGAACAAGTGGACAAGATTGTGAACGATTGTAGATCATACCTTGAAGGTTCTTCCTTTTTTGTTTCAACTGTGTTACACTATAAGAGTCATATAAATCAGAAAAATCAAGCCGTTGAGGGATTGCTCTTTTGTGACTTGATTGAGATTGTATGTCGACAATGAGGGGTAACGCTTATCATGCTCTCGGAAAGGATGAACCAACGATATGAGTGAAAATAAGTCAAGCAATAAGTCAAGTGGTATTGCGGCGGGCATCGCGATGGCTGCTTCTATCATACCTTTCGTTAAGCCTGCACTTGAAGCCGTTTGCGACTATGCAGACAAGGCGGTTGAAGAACGAAAAAATATGGTTGCAATACCGGAACTGTATTCTAAAGAATACCCATTGTCTGTTGAGCAAGCGGTTGAAATACTGGAAAACTATGGATTAAAAGCAACGCTGATAAAAATGCCTCTAACTGATGCTGCGATTCAATATCGACATTGTTTCGATTTTCAAGTGATCAAGTCTCACCCGAAAGCAAAACAAAAAGTTGAGCGCGGCACTACTGTTCTAGTGAAATATATAACACAAGAAACAATTGACGAAAGCAGACGAATGTTTGAAGCTGTCGAAAAACAGAAAGAAGAATTGTCGTTTGAGAAACAGAGAAAGAAAGCAGAGCGCAAAGAACATACGAAGGAAATAAAAACCGAGGTGTTAAGCGCTATGCAAAACACCATAAAAAAAGTTCCAGCCACTTTCCTCAAGTCTGATAAAAAGGAAGACAAAAACGAGAAAGAAAACGAGTCAAAATAATAGTGCGGCAATATCCGACACACTTGCAGGAAGCTTCTCTGGGTTATCTTGTAATGAAATGTGACGCTGGATCTTGCTGGTGCCAAAAGCTCGTAGCCACAAAATATCAGAAACACAGTCAATTTTAGCCGGGAATAAAAAAGTCACGACCGTATTTCTTTCATAGTGAATATTATGGTGCGGGAGAGTTGCCAGCTTCATGCTTTGCAATAGATGTGAAATACAATGAACCAAGTGCAACCGTAGCCATACTTTGTTTTTTTCTTGACTTTTGGCTGTTATCCTGCTATTCTATAAGAGAAAAGAGAAGCCGCAGAAATGCGGCTTTACTCAAAAGCATTAGTTAGCTTAGCCTAACTAATGAATTATATTATGAATGGTTCATGTTACCCGATAAACGGTCGCATAAGTGGGTTAACCCAGTCTCATCTGTGGCTGTGCAGGCAATAGTTAGCATAAGCTGATAGAAAGAAGTGATGGCGATGCAGAACCACAAAAATTTCTGGGACAGGAATGCCGGTCTTTATGACCGCTTTATGCAAAAAGACCGTATGGCGTATGAGAAAATGTATGAGCAAATCCGACCGGTCGTGCGGCACAAGACAGTGTTGGAGCTTGCCACAGGAACAGGATTGATTGCAAAGCACATCGTAAATGCGGCAGAGCACATTGAGGCAACGGATGCTTCTCCGGAAATGATTGCAGAGGCCAAGCGGGACAACCACTCTGCGAAACTGCATTTTTCGGTACAGGATATGTTCTGCCTGACCTATGCGGACCAATCCTTTGATGTGGTGATCGTGTCCAACGCGCTGCACATTGTGCCGGAGCCGGAAAGGGCGCTGGCAGAGATTAAACGGGTACTGAAGGATGACGGCATACTCATCGCACCGACCTTCACCCATGCGGAAAATTCTTTTTCCGGCAAGGTTAGGGCATTTTTTATGAAGCTCGCAGGTTTTCCACTTCATAGCAGGTGGACGAGCGAGGAATATCGGAACTTTCTGCAACAGAACGGTTGGACGATACGAAAAACCACCGTACTGAAGGCATCCTTTCCGCTGACCTATGCCGAATGTGTGAAATCGGAGGTGTGATATATGTCGTTCTTTCAAAACACTCGAAAGCCCACAGGCCTTGGCGGCAAGCTTATGCTTGTCATGATGAATCTGGGCCACAGTCCCGTTGCGCGGTGGGGGCTTCGCTTTTTGAATGTTTCGCAGAATGCTAAGGTGCTGGACTGTGGATGTGGCGGCGGGGCGAACATAAAAAGGCTTCTAAAAAAATGCCCGCAGGGTATTATCAAAGGAATCGACTACTCGCCTGTCAGCGTGGAGAAATCAAAAAAGGTCAATCAAGAAGCCGTCGCAGAGGGTCGATGCGCTGTCATGCAAGGCAGCGTAGCGGATATGATTTTCGCAGATGACCGGTTCGATGCGGTCACAGCCTTTGAAACCGTCTATTTCTGGCCCGATCTGCCGCAGTGCTTTCGCGAGGTTTGGCGGGTGTTGAAGCCCGATGGGATTTTTCTTATCTGCAACGAGAGTTGCGGCGACACGGATCAGGACGAGAAATGGACGAAAATTATCGACGGCATGACCATCTATCAGGACACAGAGCTAAAGGCGTTTCTGGAGCAGGTGGGATTTCATGATATTCTGATCCATAAAAAGAAAAGCTGGCTCTGTGTCACGGCACGAAAATGAGGGAATAAAGCATGAGCGTTTGTGGTGTCCGCCTGTCCGAAGATGGCGCATTGCTACAGCAAGCTGCCAACCTTCAAGGAGGCGAAGGAGGATTTTTCCAAGCGCGTATCGGTTGATAGGAGAAAACATTTTTATGACGGCAAGATTACCTGCTCTATCCCGAGTGGGAAAGCGGTGTGCCTCCGACCACAACATGAACGCAGTGGATGAAATGAACGCGCTGATTATCCACCGCGGTGGAAAATAATTTAGGGATCAATCCGTTGGCCAAAAGAGTTGGCCTTGGGATTTATCTAATATATCCTATATCAGGAGGGAATTTTATGGACATGAAGAGAATTAGTTTATTTGCTGCTGGTGTACTGTTTGGCACAGCTGGAATCAAGGCCTTGGGCAGCAAGGATGCCAAAAAAGCCTATGCACAGATTACCGCCGCCGCCCTGCGGGTGAAAGACGATGTGATGACTACGGTTACAGCTATGCGGGAAAGTGCCGACGACATCTACGCGGAAGCCAAGGTGATCAATGATCAACGTGCCGAGGCGGAAGCTTCCTCTGTCGTGGAGGATGCTTCCGAAGAGGTGGAGGAAAGCAAGGCGGAGTAACCGATGAAATGCACGATTTTACATGATTTACCAGGTCGGCTGCGGGTGCATCTTTGCTGTGGGCGGATGACACTGAAACAGGCGGATGTGTTGGAATATTATCTGCTGGCTGTGGATGGAGTGAAGTCGGTCAAGGTCTATGACCGAACGCAGGATGCAGTTGTGATGTATGATGCAGAGCGGGAAAACATCATCCGTGTGCTGGCGGCCTTCTCCTTTGCCAAGGCAGAAGGTATGGAGCTGGTACCGGAGCATACCTCCCGCGCACTAAACCGGGAGTTTGAGGATAAGCTGGCTGCTACTGTTATACGCCGATGTATCTCGAAGCTGTTTTTGCCAGTACCGATTACTACAGCACTGGCGGTGCTCCGCTCTATCAGGTATATCAAGGGTGGGCTTTCGGCACTGTGGCACAGAAGACTGTCCGTTGCCGTGCTGGATGCCACCGCTGTTACGGTATCTATGGTGAGGGGAGACTTCTCCACCGCCGCTTCTGTCATGTTTATGTTGCGTGTGGGTGAAATTCTGGAGGAATGGACCCACAAAAAATCGGTGGCGGATTTGGCTTCCGCCATGAGTTTAAGGGTAGATCAGGTTTGGCTGCAAGCAAATGGCACCGAGGTGCTGACGGATATTCGCGCCGTCCATCTCGGTGACCGCGTCGTCATCCGTACCGGAGGTATAATCCCCTTGGATGGCATGGTGGTGGCAGGGGAGGGTATGGTGAACCAGTCCTCCCTCACCGGAGAATCCATGCCGGTGATAAAGGGACCAGGAAGCCCTGTCTATGCAGGAACCGTGGTTGAGGAGGGTGAGTGCATCATCTCCGTAGAGAAAGAATCCGGAAGTGGACGCTATGACCGGGTGGTCCACATGATCGAGGAGTCAGAAAAGCTGAAATCCACCGCCGAAGACAAGGCATCCCGAATGGCGGACAGGTTGGTTCCTTATACGCTGGGCGGCACGGCACTGACCTATCTTGTGACCCGGAACGTAACGAAAATGCTGGCAGTACTGATGGTAGACTTCTCCTGTGCGCTGAAACTGGCTATCCCCATCGCGGTTCTGTCCGCTATGCGGGAGAGTAGCGGCTATCAGATTTCTGTCAAGGGTGGACGCTTTTTGGAGGCGGTGGCCAAGGCGGACACCATTGTGTTCGATAAGACCGGTACTCTGACCTATGCGACACCTACCGTTGCGGAGGTAGTCCCTTTCGGCGGACATGATGAAGCCGAAATGCTCCGCCTCGCCGCTTGCTTGGAAGAGCATTACCCCCATTCCATGGCAAACGCTGTGGTGGAGGAGGCGAAACGGCGCAATCTTGACCATGAGGAGTACCATTCGCAAGTACAGTATGTGGTGGCACACGGTATTTCCAGCATGGTGGAGGGAAAGAAGGTCATCATTGGTAGTGCCCACTTTGTTTTTGAGGACGAGGGTTGCCATATCCCGGCGGGTGAACAGTCGAAATTTGACGCTCTGCCCGCCGCGTATTCCCACCTGTATCTCTGCATGGATGAGGAACTGGCGGCGGTCATCTGTATCTACGATCCCCTGCGTCTGGAGGCACGGGATGCGGTAAGGGCACTGCACGAAAGTGGCTTTACCAATGTGGTGATGATGACCGGAGATAACCGCCGAACGGCGGAAACGGTTGCTGCCGAGGTCGGCGTGGACGCTGTGTATGCTGAAGTACTGCCGGAAGACAAGGCCGCCTTTGTCCGTGACGCAAAGGAAAAAGGCCACATTGTCATTATGGTGGGCGACGGCGTCAACGATTCTCCCGCCCTGTCGGAGGCAGATGCCGGTATCGCCATCTCCAGCGGTGCCGCCATTGCCCGGGAGGTCAGCGAGAAGGGGCATTCGGTGGTTTATGACACCGCGGGCCACATCTTTGCACAATTCGAGCAGCAGAAGTTCACCCGGGAAGAGGAGGCCGACGACCACGTGGAGCGGGTGCTGAACTGCGACCTGCTGATCTTGGACGACCTGGGGACGGAGATGGTGACCACCTTCGTCCAGAGCGCGCTGTATCAGATCATCAATGGCCGCCTGCTGGAAAAGAAGTCCACCATCGTCAGCACCAACCTGATCGATGCAGTGGCAGCTTCCTACAACTGCAAGCTGGTAGAGTGCCTGACCGGATTTAAGTGGATCGGCCAGCAGATCTTAAAAGAGGAGCGCACCGGTGTTGGTCATTATATGTTCGGTATGGAAGAGAGCTACGGCTGTCTGATCGGTACCTATGCCCGCGATAAAGACGCGGTTTCCGCAACCGTTGCCCTGTGCGAGGCTGCAGCATACTACAAGACCAAAAACATGACCCTGTGGGATGCAATGGTAGCAATGTATGAAAAATACGGCTACTACAAGGATGCAGTCAAATCCATCGGACTGTCCGG
>ENA-ORMN01003872-ORMN01003872.1-human-gut-metagenome-genome-assembly--contig:-NODE-3872-length-11319-cov-3.865412_pt1 | contig 11319 bp, 8 predicted proteins | sample MGYA00242102_ERZ508993 | MGnify/ENA primary metagenome ERZ508993 (study PRJEB26280, sample SAMEA2338770) | human gut metagenome | biome: human gut; feature: human-associated habitat; material: faeces... | reverse complement strand
CGACCGGCTCGGCGAGATGGCCTCGCGCGCGGCGAGCGTCGCGGCGCTCGAGGAAGTTATGCTCCCAAAGCTGCGCGAGACGCAGATGGAGGAGCTTTTTACAAAGATCGAGCTGCCGCTCTGCGCGGTGCTTGCCAAAATGGAAAACGAGGGCTTCCTTGCCGATGCGGAGGCGCTGCGCGCCTTCGGCGAGAGTCTTACGGGCAGCATCGACGCGCTGCGCGAAGCGGTTTGGGCGGAGGCGGGGGAGGAATTCAACATCCAGTCCCCGAAGCAGCTCGGCGCGGTGCTCTTTGAAAAGCTCGGTCTCCCCGGCGGGAAAAAGACCAAGACCGGCTGGAGCACGAATGCCGATGTGCTCGATAAGCTCCGCTATGAGCCCATCGTGCGCTACGTGCTCGAATACCGCGAGCTCACCAAGCTCAAATCCACCTACGCGGACGGCCTCTTGAAGGTCATCGGCGCGGACGGACGCATCCATACCAATTTCCAGATGACCGTCACGGCGACGGGACGTCTCTCGTCCACCGAGCCGAACTTGCAGAACATCCCCGTCCGGCGCGAGCTGGGGGCGGGACTGCGCAAAATGTTCGTCGCCGCGCCCGGCAACGTGCTCGTGGACGCGGACTATTCGCAGATCGAGCTGCGCCTGCTCGCGCACATCTCGGGCGACGAGGCGATGCGCGCGGCGTTTCTCTCCGGCGAGGATGTCCACCGCGTCACGGCCTCACAGGTGTTCGGCGTGCCGCTTGAGGACGTCACCGCCGAGGAGCGCCGGAGAGCGAAGGCCGTGAACTTCGGCATCGTCTATGGCCAGCAGGCGTTCGGCTTGGCCCAAAGCCTGGGAATCGGTTTCAAAGAGGCTCAAGATATGATTGACCGTTATTTCGAGGCCTATCCGCGCGTGCGCGCCTACCTCGACGAGACGGTTGAAGAGGCGAAGGAATGTGGGTTCGCGACCACGATGTTCGGCCGCAAGCGCCATATTCCCGAGCTGAAGGCGAGCAACAAAATGCAGCGCAGCTTCGGCGAGCGCACGGCGATGAACCATCCCATGCAGGGCAGTGCGGCCGATATCATCAAGCTCGCCATGAACGAGGTTGAGCGCCGCTTGGTCGCTGACGGCTTTGAGGCGAAACTTATGCTGCAGGTGCACGACGAACTTAACTTTTCCGTCGTTCCCGAGGAGCGCGAACAGGTGGAGCGCATCGTCATCGAGGAGATGGAACGGGCCTGCCCGCTGAAAGTGCCCCTCCGGGCCGACTGTGGCTGGGGCGACAACTGGCTCGAGGCGCATTAAGCCCGCAGGCCGCCCCACGCATGTGCGCATTTTTTTGTAACTTTACGCCCAAAAACATAACCACAACCCTGCAAAATGATAACAGCCGAACAACTCAAGGAAACCCATGAACGCGCCGAAGCGCTCTACCGCTATCTCGACATCGAGGGCAAGACCATGCAATATGAAGAAGAACAGCTGCGTACCCAGGACCCCGGATTCTGGGACGACAACAAGCGCGCCGAAGAGCAGATGAAAAAGGTGAAAAGCCTGGAAAAGTGGCTCAAGGGATACAAGGAAGTCAAAACCCTGACCGACGAGCTGCAGCTGGCCTTCGACTTCTACAAGGACGAGATGGTGACGGAGGAAGAGGTGGACGAGGCCTACCAAAAGGCCATCGACGCCATCGAGGCCCTGGAGTTAAAGAACATGCTACGCCGCGAAGAGGACGCCATGGACTGCGTACTGAAAATCAATTCCGGCGCCGGCGGCACCGAGAGTCAGGACTGGGCCTCAATGCTCATGCGCATGTACCTGCGCTACGCCGAGCAGCACGGCTACAAGGCCACCATCTCCAACCTTCAGGACGGCGACGAGGCCGGTATCAAGACGGTGACCATTGAGATTGAAGGCGAGTACGCCTACGGCTATCTGAAGAGCGAAAACGGCGTCCACCGCCTGGTGCGCGTGTCGCCCTACAACGCGCAGGGCAAGCGCATGACCTCGTTTGCCTCCGTGTTCGTCACCCCGCTGGTAGACGACACGATTGAGGTACACGTCGACCCCTCGAAAATCAGCTGGGACCTCTTCCGCTCAGGCGGTGCCGGCGGACAGAACGTCAACAAGGTGGAAACCGGCGTACGACTCCGCTACCAGTACACCGACCCCGACACGGGCGAGACCGAGGAAATCCTGATTGAAAACACCGAAAGCCGCAAGCAGCTCGAAAACCGCGAAAACGCCATGCGACTGCTCCGCTCGCAGCTCTACGACCGCGCCCTGCAGAAACGCCGCGCCGAACAGGCCAAAATCGAAGCCGGCAAAAAGAAAATTGAATGGGGCAGCCAGATACGCAGCTACGTGTTTGACGACCGCCGCGTCAAGGACCACCGCACCGGCTACCAGACCAGCGACGTCAACGGCGTAATGGACGGCAAGATTGACGGCTTTATCAAAAGCTATCTGATGGAATTCTCAGAGCAGGAGGCCGGCTAAGGCCCCCTGCCCCCTTATAAAACACAAACATTTCCAATTTTTCAAAAACCTTAAACTCATAATCTTATGACAAGCAACAACCATAAAATCAAAAAAACGGCCCGCGACCGGAAAGAAGCCCGTCAGGCCCGCCGCATCATCAATGGCATATTTTTCGGCCTCATCGTACTGGTCGTCCTCATTCTGATTGCCTACGCAATACTGCTGGCCTAAACCTCCGCTGACGGCAGGTGCCCCAACCAACCCCCACTCATACACACCACATGGCACAGGAAATTGAACGCAAGTTTCTGGTGACGGGCGACTACAAGCCGCTGGCCACCCACTGCTCCCACATCATTCAGGGCTACATCTGCAGCGCCCGCGGACGCACCGTGCGCGTCAGGCTGCGCGACAACCGCGGCTACCTGACCATCAAAGGCCCCTCGGACGAGAAAGGCCTGTCGCGCTACGAATTTGAGCAGGAAATCAGCGAGGCCGACGCCCGCCAGCTGCTCAAGCTCTGCGAGCCGGGCATCATCGACAAAAAACGCTGGCTCGTGCCGGCCGGCAACCACACCTACGAGGTTGACGAATTCTTCGGCGAAAATGCCGGCCTCGTCATGGCCGAAGTCGAGCTGCGCAGCGAGGATGAGCCCTACCAGCGCCTGCCCTTTGTGGGCCGCGAGGTGACGGGCCTGCGCCGCTACTACAACTCCGAGCTCCGCCGCCGCCCCTACGGCAGCTGGACGCCCGCCGAGCAGGCCGGCGACCCGGTATGACAACACACTACTCCCCACACGCACGGTGGGCTGCCTCTGCAACCAGAGACAGCCCACCGTTTCGTTTTCCCCCTCCGCCTCCCTTTGCAAACAACCCGGCACCTCGCAGCCACAAGGTCGGACTTAAAACCAACTACATCCCGCCCTTTTGCTCCGCCGGCCGCTCCGCTTCCCTGTCGGGAGTGCATCATACGCGTTTCGCGGAAGCAGGCGACACGCAAAGCCGTAGCCAAAACCGGACAAATTGGAATTTATTTTGTAAGTTTGCACACAAATTAATTTGAACAGAAGACTATGGCATTACAATGCGGTATTGTAGGACTCCCCAACGTGGGCAAGTCCACCCTTTTCAACTGTCTGAGCAACGCTAAGGCTCAGGCTGCAAACTTTCCATTCTGCACCATCGAGCCTAACGTAGGCGTCATCACGGTGCCCGACGAGCGGCTCAACCGTCTGGCCGAAATTGTACATCCGGGACGCGTCGTGCCCACCACGGTGGAGATTGTCGACATTGCCGGCCTCGTAAAGGGCGCTTCCAAAGGCGAGGGTCTGGGCAACCAGTTCCTGGGCAATATCCGCGAGACCGACGCCATTCTGCACGTGCTGCGCTGTTTTGACGACGGCAACGTGGTTCACGTGGACGGCAGCGTCGACCCCGTGCGCGACAAGGAAATCATCGACACCGAACTGCAGCTGAAAGACCTGGAAACGGTGGAAAACCGCCTCAAGCGCGTAGAAAAAACCGCCCAGATGGGTGGCGACAAGAACGCCAAGGTGGAGTACGAGGTGCTCAAGGCCTATCACGAAGCCCTGCTGGCCGGCCGCAATGCCCGCTCGGTCAGCTTTGAGAGCAAGGAGGAGCAGGCAGCTGCCCGCAACCTCTTCCTGCTGACGGCCAAACCCGTGCTCTACGTGTGCAACGTCGACGAGGCATCAGCCGCCACGGGCAATGCCTACGTGGAAGCCGTGCGCAAGGCCGTAGAGGGCGAGGGTGCCGACATTCTGGTAGTAGCCGCCCGCACCGAGGCCGACATTGCCGAACTGGAAACCTACGAGGAACGTCAGATGTTCCTGCAGGACGTAGGTCTGGAGGAGAGCGGCTGCAACCGCCTCATCAAGGCAGCCTACCACCTGCTCAACCTCGAAACCTTCATCACCGCCGGCGAAATGGAAGTAAAGGCCTGGACCTACCACCGCGGCTGGAAGGCTCCGCAGTGTGCCGGCGTCATCCACACCGACTTCGAAAAGGGCTTTATCCGCGCCGAGGTCATCAAATACGACGACTACATCAAATACGGCTCCGAAGCTGCCGTGCGCGAAGCCGGTCTGCTGCACGTAGAGGGCAAGGAATACGTCGTTCAGGACGGCGACATCATGCACTTCCGCTTCAACGTATAGCGCCCGCGCAACCAACGAGACACCTATCCCTTTCAAATTCACATCATCCCGAACCATGTTACAGTACATCATCTGGAATCCCGACATCAACCTCTTCAGCCTGGGTTCATTCAGCGTGCGCTGGTATTCACTATGCTGGGGCATCGGTATTTTGCTGGCCTACGTCATTGTCAATAAACTTTATAATCAGCAGCATATCCCACAGGAAAAGTTTGACCCGTTGGTGCTCTACTGCTTTCTCGGCATTCTGGTGGGTGCCCGTCTGGGCCACTGCCTCTTTTACGAACCAGGCTACTTTTTGAGGCACCCGGTGGAAATGCTCCTCCCCATCCGTCAGACCGTGGAGGGCTGGCAGTGTACGGGCTATTTAGGCCTGGCCTCACACGGCGGCACCTTGGGCCTGATGATTGCACTGTGGCTCTACGTACGACACACCAAGCTCAACCTGATGCGTGTGCTCGACAACATCGCCATTGCCACGCCGTTTACGGCCTGCTGCATCCGTCTGGGCAACCTGATGAACTCCGAAATTGTAGGTATGCCCACCTCGCAGCCCTGGGGCTTCATTTTCGTGGCCAATCAGGAGAACTTTGCGCGCCATCCGGCCCAGCTCTACGAGGCCATTGCCTACTTCGTGTTCGGGCTCATCGGCTTCTGGCTCTACCGCCGCCTGCGCCACAAGGTAGGCACGGGCTACTTTTTCGGCTACTGCCTGACCACCATCTTTGTGTTCCGCTTCCTCGTGGAATTTCTCAAGGAAGTGCAGGAGCCGTGGGAACTCTCCCTGCGTGCCGCCACAGGCCTCGACGAAGGCCAGCTGCTGAGCATTCCTTTCATAATATTAGGATTATACTGCTGGGCCGGCGGCAAATTTTGTAAAAAATTAGGAGAAAAGCCCGTAAAGCCTTAATTTTTTAGATTTTATAAGAACCGCGCGGGGGTTTATTCAGGATAAATGCTTATCTTTGCCCGCACTGGAAAGAAAAACAGAATAAAATCATATCTTTTAAACATCAATTAATATGCGTACAAATCTGTATTTAGCTATTGCGATTGCCTCTACGGTAGCCCTTAGCTCTTGCAAAAAGTTAGGCGACCTCTCCGCCGACAACTTCACTGTAACGCCCTCCCCGATGGAAGCCGTTGCAGGTAAGGTTCCTGTTACGATCAATGGCCGTTTCCCTGAAAAATACATGAAGAAGAAAGCCGTTGTTACCGTAATCCCCGTTTTGCGTTACGAAGGTGGTGAAGCCACTGGCCAGAGCGCTACTTTCCAGGGTGAAAAAGTACAGGGCAACGACCAGACCATCTACTACAAGGTAGGTGGTAACTACACCATGAAGAATTCGTTCGACTACATCCCCGCCATGCAGAAGAGCGAACTTTACCTGACCTTCGACGCCAAAGTGGGCAAGAAGAACGTTAAGGTAAAAGAAGTTAAGGTAGCCGACGGTGTTATCGCTACTTCTGAACTGCTGGGCAAGACTCTGGCCAGCGCCAACGGTTCGCAGGCTGCTGACGCTTACCAGCGCATCATCAAGCAGGAAAAGGAATCTCAGATCAAGTTCCTCATCCAGCAGGCCAACATCCGCAACAGCGAGTTGAAATCAACTTCTGTAAAGGATTTCGTACAGACTTTGAAAGACATCAAGGCTGACCAGAAAGGCAAACAGCTGGAGAACGTAGAAATCGCTTCTTACGCTTCACCTGATGGTGGTTTCACCTTGAACGACAAGCTGGCTGCCAACCGTAAGGCCAACACCGAGAAATATGTCAACAAGACCATGAGCAATGCCGGCGTAAGCGGTAACGTTGACGCTAAATACACCGCTCAGGACTGGGACGGCTTCCAGGAACTCGTAGCCGCTTCAAACATCCAGGATAAGGACGTGATTCTGCGCGTGCTCTCCATGTACAAGGATCCGGAAGAGCGTGAAGCCCAAATCCGCAACCTCTCTTCTGCTTTCCGCGAACTGGCTGACGAAGTATTGCCCGAACTCCGCCGTTCACGCATGACCATCAACTACAACCTCATCGGTCGCAGCGACGACGAAATCAAGGCTCAGTACAAGGAAGATCCTTCTAAGCTCAACGTTGAGGAAATGCTTTACAACGCTACCCTGACCGACAACGTGGCTGAAAAAGAAGATATCTACAAGACCACTACCAAGCAGTATCCTAACGACTACCGCGCATACAACAACCTGGCTCAGATTGCCTTCCAGAAAGGTGACGTAGAAGGTGCAAAGAGCTATTTGGCTCAGGCTGCCTCTAAGAAGAGCGACGCTCCTGAAGTGGCTGTAAACAACGCTTACATTGCTCTGGCTAACGGTGATGTAGCTGCTGCCGAAAGCAGCCTGGCAAAAGCCAGCAACGCCAACGGTTACAACGAAGCCCTCGGTAACCTCTACACCGCCAAAGGTAACTACGCACAGGCTGCTCAGAACCTGAGCGGAGCCAAGACCAACGGTGCTGCTCTGGCACAGATCCTGAACAAGGACTACAACGCTGCCAAGAACACGCTTGACGAAGTGAAGAATCCGGATGCCATCACCAGCTACCTCAAAGCTATTGTAGCTGCCCGCACCAACCAGAATTCTACCGCCATGGCTAACCTGCGCGACGCTATCGCCAAGGATCCGAGCTTGAAGAGCTACGCTGCCAAAGACCTCGAATTCAAAGCTTTGGCTAACGACGCTGCTTTCCAGAGCCTCGTAAAATAATCCGGTAATCAAACCAAACCCTATAAATCCCTCGGGACGCCTCGTGCGGTTCGAGGGATTTTCCAATTTATCCCGTGGCCTCATCGGGCTGTTCCGCTGCCGTCAGAGGCGCCCACAGCCCCGCGCAGCGCAGCCCATGTTGCGGAAATGGCCGGCAGGCCGGCAGGGCCGGAACAACATCCGACCTTTTTGCAACTGCGAGCCGCCTTGTCTGATTTACAAGCCGCCCTGTTGTCCCCGAAAACCACCTCGCCCAGCCACCCCGCCGCTGCCGCCCCGCCAACATACGGCCACCCTTAACCTTCACTTAACGCAGTAAATATGTTGTCAAATCCCTTACGCGCCACTACCCGACGGCTTCCACGCTCCCCGTGGCTCACGCTGTGGGCCCCGCTGCTCGTACTGTTCCTGAGCGCCTGCGGTCCCGACAAGAATCATGTACGCATAAAAGGTCATTTCCGCGGTGTCAATCAGGCCGAATTCTACCTATACGACGAGATGGGTTCGCCAGCCAGTTTTGATACCATCAGGCTCGACAACGGACGTTTTGAAATTGAGAAGGAAATTTCCGAACGCCGCGTGCTCAACCTACTGTTCCCCAACTTTGCCGAGCTCAGCCTCATTGCCGAGCCGGGCAAGACCATCGACATTGAGGCCGACGCCAACAAGCTGGGCGAAGTGGACATTGCCGGCTCAAAGGACAACGAACTGCTCACCAAGTTCAGACAAGAGAACGTAAACCGCACCGACGGCGACAAGCGCCTGGCTGCGGCCGACTTTATCCGCCAGCACCCCAATACGGTGGCTGCCCAGGCCGTGTTCATGACCTATTTCGTCAAGGCCGACGCCCTGCAGCCGCCTGCAGCCGAACTGCTCAACCTCATGGCCCGCGCACAGCCGCGCAACAGCAGCATGCGCATGCTCAAGCAACGCATACAGCCCCTCACGCGTACGGCCCCGGGCCAGCCCATGCCGGCACTCAAGCTGACCGACATCTACGGAAACTACCTGCAGCTGCCGCCCGTAGCGGGCCGCCCCACCCTGGTGGTGTTCTGGACCACATGGTCCAAGAACGTGTACGGAATGATGCGCACGCTGCGCCAGATTCACCGCACCTACGGCCCACGCCTCAGCATGGTGTTCGTCTCGCTCGACTACGACCTGGAGCAGTGCCGGCGCCGCGTCAAGAGCGACACCATCCCCGGCCACATTATATGCGACGGACGCGCCTTTGAGTCGCCGCTCGTCCAGCAAACGGGCCTGACCAGCGTACCCACCCTGCTCATGCTCGACGAGCAGGGCCACATCAAGGCACGCATCATCGAAACCGACAACCTTTCGCAAGAAATCGACCGTCTGATGCACTGACCGGAGCTGCACCGCCTTGCCCGCCATACGCCCGCTCCGGCTGCCCGGGCCACCATCCTGCCAACCTAAACTGCCAGCATATGCTTACCACCACACTATGTGCCGCCCTCAACGGCCTCGAAGCCATACCCGTGAAGGTTGAAGTCAACCTTTCCGACGGCTCGCTCTTCTTTATGGTCGGGCTGCCCGACAACGCCGTACGCGAAAGCCGTACGCGCGTATTTTCAGCCCTCCACAACTCCGGCCACTACTTTCCTCGGCAAAAAATCACGGTCAATCTGGCTCCTGCCGACCTGAAAAAGGAAGGCTCGGCCTACGACCTCCCGCTGGCCGTAGGGCTGCTGGCCGGCAACCACGTGGTAGACGCCACGCGACTGGAGCGCTGCATGATGGTGGGCGAGCTGGGACTCGACGGCAGCCTGCGCCCCATAAAAGGCGCCCTGCCCATAGCCATCAAAGCCCGCGAGATGGGACTCGAAGCCCTCATCGTACCGCAGCAGAATGCCCGCGAGGCCGCCGTAGTCAACCGCCTGAAGGTGTATGGCGCCACCCATCTGAACGACGTGGTGGCCCTGCTTAACGGCCGGGGAGACCTGGAGCCTACCGTGGTGGACACACGGGCCGAATTCTACGAACAGCAAGCCCAATATGCCTACGACTTTGCCGACGTGCGCGGACAGGACAACGCCAAGCGCGCCTTTGAGATTGCAGCAGCCGGCGGACACAACCTCATCATGATTGGCAGCCCCGGCTGCGGCAAGAGCATGATGGCCAAACGCCTGCCCTCCATTCTGCCGCCGCTCTCGCTGGCCGAAAGTCTGGAAACCACGCAGATTCACTCCGTAGCCGGCATGCTCGACCAGCAGTCCACACTGATTGCCCAGCGCCCCTTCCGCGCCCCTCACCATACCATATCCGACGTAGCGCTGATTGGCGGCGGCACACACTTCCAGCCGGGCGAAATCAGTCTGGCCCACAACGGCGTACTCTTCCTCGACGAACTGCCGGAATTCAGCCGCTCGGCACTCGAAACGCTCCGCCAGCCGCTGGAAGACCGCGTGGTCAGCATCTCCCGTGCCAAATACAGCGTCAGTCTGCCCTGCTCGTTTATGCTGGTGGCCTCGATGAATCCCTGCCCCTGCGGCTATCTCAACGATCCGAAGCACGAATGCACCTGCTCAGACGCCGCGATCACCCGCTACCGCCGCAAAGTCTCCGGCCCACTGCTCGATCGCTTCGACATCCAGCTCGAGGTGATGCCGATTGCCTTCAGCGATCTCTACGACGACAGCACCCGCGAAGAATCGTCGGCGCAGGTCCGCGCACGCGTCATCCGCGCCCGCAACATCCAGCTTGCACGTTTTGCAAAGGACGACGGCATCTACTGCAACAGCAACATGACGCAGGCGCACCTCCAAACCTACTGCCAGCTCGACGCCGCCTGCAAGCGGCTGCTTGAGCGCGCCTTTGAAAAGCTCGGCATTTCCGCCCGCGCCCACAATCGCATTCTCAAGCTGGCGCGCACCATCGCCGATCTCGCCGAAAGTGAACAGATCCAGGCGCCGCACATCGCTGAAGCGATCCAGTATCGCGCCCTGGATAAATCCCTCTGGAACTAATTATAGAAAGGACGTATCATTTCATGGACCCACGTACCAAAGAACTTGCCCATAAGCTCATCCACTACTCCACCCATCTGGAAAAAGGCGAACGCATCCTCATCGAAATTTCCGGACAGGATGCCTATCCCCTCGCCGAAGCCCTCATTGAAGAAGTTTACGCCGTCGGCGGCTATCCATATCTGCGGCTCTCAGACGCGAAGCTCTCCCGCGCGCTGCTCATGGGCGTCACCGAAGAACAGCTCAACTTCAACGCGGGGCTTTTGCTCGAACAGATGAAAGGCATGGACGCCTACATCGCCGTGCGCGCCGGTGACAACATCTCGGAAAACGCCGACGTGCCAAAAGAGCGCATCGCTCTGCAAAACAAAGCCTACGCCGACGTGCTCGATGAACGCGTCAACAACAGCAAATGGGTCGTGCTGCGCTATCCAAACGGCTCCATGGCTCAGCTCGCAAATATGAGCAGCCGCGCCTTCGAGGATTTCTACTACGACGTCTGCAACCTCGATTACGCCAAAATGAGCACCGCCATGGACGCCCTCGTCGCCCGGCTCCAGCGCACCGACAGCGTCCACATCATCGGACCTGGCACCGATCTGCGCTTTTCCATCAAGGGGATTCCTGCTGTGAAATGCGCCGGCGAGTGCAACATTCCTGACGGCGAAGTTTACACCGCGCCTGTGCGCGAAAGTGTCAACGGCATCATCACCTACAACACACCGTCGCTCTACCAAGGCACCGTTTTTGAGCACGTCTCCTTCACATTTGAGCGCGGCAAGATCGTGCAGGCGACCGCCAACGAGACCGAGAAGCTCAATGCCATCCTCGATGCCGACGAAGGCGCGCGCTACATCGGCGAGCTCGGCATCGGCGTCAATCCTTACATCACCAAACCGATGAAGGACATCCTCTTTGACGAAAAGATCGCCGGCAGCTTCCACCTGACCCCCGGC
>ENA-ORMN01003871-ORMN01003871.1-human-gut-metagenome-genome-assembly--contig:-NODE-3871-length-11320-cov-3.686995_pt1 | contig 11320 bp, 10 predicted proteins | sample MGYA00242102_ERZ508993 | MGnify/ENA primary metagenome ERZ508993 (study PRJEB26280, sample SAMEA2338770) | human gut metagenome | biome: human gut; feature: human-associated habitat; material: faeces... | reverse complement strand
CCTACCTTTTAGACCGCCTATACGAGCTGCCGGAAGGCTCCGGCGAGATCACCATCGGCGGCGTGGATATCCGCAACATCGCGCTTTCGCACCTGCGCGGCAATATCGGCATTGTTTTGCAGGAACCGTTCCTGTTCTCGAAAAGCTTTAAGGACACCATTTCGGACGGTTCCAATCGCCACGATATTGAAAGCGTGCGCAAGTATGCCCGCCTTGCCGTCATCGACGACACCATCGACCGCTTTGCCGAAGGCTACGATACGCAGATCGGCGAGCGCGGCGTGACGATCTCCGGCGGTCAGAAACAGCGCGTCGCCATCGCCCGTATGCTCATGCAGAACACGCCGATCAAAATTTTCGATGACTCTCTTTCCGCCGTGGATATGGAAACCGACGCGAAGATTCGCGAATCCATCAACAAAAACGTGCGCGGCACAACGATTTTGATCGCCCACCGCATCACGACCATCATGAATGCCGACCAGATCATTGTCATGGATAAGGGTCGCATCGTGCAGCGCGGCACGCACGAAACGCTCTCAAAGGAAGACGGCATCTATAAACGCATTTACGACACACAGCGCTCGGCTACTTAAGCCGCGCACGGGGTATTTACCGATATGAAAATCAAAAACAAATCCTTACAAACGTGGGCAAAGCTGCTTCCGTTCCTTGCCCCGTATAAGTGGCAGATGATTTTAATCATCGCATTGATGATCCTCGGCGCCTGTTTTGACATGGTGCAGCCGCTTTTCTCCGGCTACGCCGTGGATAATTTCATCGAGCCGCGCACGACGGAAGGCCTCATTCCCTTCACGGCCGTTTACCTTTCCATGGTCGTCGTGCAGACCATTACAACCATTTTAATGGCAATCTACGCCTTAAAGGTTGAAATGTACTTAGGCCGCGACTTAAAGCGCAAGCTTTTCGACCATTTGCAGACGCTCGACTTTTCCTACTACAACACAACGCCCGTCGGCACCATTATGGCGCGTTTAATGAGCGATACCGGCAAGATCGGCACGGTTTTGGCATGGAGCCTTGTGGATATTTTCTGGAGCTCCATGTACGTGCTCGGCTGCGTTGTCATCATGCTGTTCGTCAACTGGAAGCTCGCACTCATCCTCATCGCGATTATCCCGATCATCGCCGTCATCACGGTCGTGTTCCAGAAGAAAATTTTGGCAGTGAACCGCCGCGTGCGCGCCATCAATGCCGAGGTCACCCGTCATTATAATGAAGGCATCTCCGGCGCAAAAACATCCAAAACGCTCGTCATCGAAGAAAAGAACGACAAAGCGTTCGAAAAAGTCGCGGAGGACATGCGCTCCACAACGATCCGCGCCGTGCGGTTAAATGCCGTGTATATTCCGATCATCAGCTTTCTGACCGCCATCGGCGTTGCGATGGTCCTGAATCAGGGCGGCAACATGGTGCTGTTCGGCGACATCACCGTCGGCGAAATGACCGTGTTCATCAACTATGCTTTGATTATTGCCGACCCGGTACAGCAGCTTGCGCGCACCATCTCGAATTTTATTTCCACGCAGGTCAACATTGAGCGTGTCTCCGCCCTTTTGGAGCGCGAGCCGCTCATCAAAGATACGCCTGAAGTCATTGAAAAATACGGCACCGCATTCGACCCGAAAAGAGAAAACTGGGAGCCGATTCAGGGTCACATCACGTTTGACGACGTGACGTTCCGCTACCCGGACGGCGTAGAAAACGTCTTAGAACATTTTTCGCTCGATATTCCCGCCGGCACCACGGTCGCCATTGTCGGCGAAACGGGCGCGGGCAAAAGCACGCTCGTCAACCTTGCCTGCCGCTTCTTTGAGCCCACTGAGGGCCGCATCCTCATTGACGGCAAGGATTATCGCGAGCGCTCCATGCTGTGGCTGCACTCCAGCATCGGCTACGTACTGCAAACGCCGCACCTCTTTTCCGGCAGCGTGCGCGATAATATCCGCTACGGCCGCTTAGACGCGACGGACGAGGAGATTGAGGCCGCTGCAAAGCTCGTCAGTGCACATGACGCCATCATGCACATGGAAAACGGCTACGACAGCGACGTCGGCGAGGGCGGAGACCAGCTGTCCACCGGCGAAAAGCAGCTCATCTCGTTTGCAAGAGCCGTGCTGGCCGACCCGCGCATCTTCGTCCTAGACGAAGCCACCGCGTCCATCGATACCAAAACCGAGGAGCTCATTCAGCACGCCATTTCGACGCTGCTTGAAAACCGAACCTCGTTCCTCATTGCGCACCGCCTCTCGACCATCCGCCACGCCGACCTTATTTTGGTTGTCCGCGCAGGCAAGATCATCGAGCAGGGCACGCACGAAGAGCTGCTTCAAAACAAAGGCTACTACGCCGATCTCTACAACAAACAGTTCGAGCAGGAAAACGTGAAGCATGTGTTTGGGGAATAATACGGTGTGTTCCTAAAACCACCGATTTTTCGGAATATGAAAAGACCGGCGAAAACCACAGCGTTTTCGTCGGTCTTAATTTTTTTGCGTTTTAATATTTTCTAAACCGCTCATACCGCTCTTTTAAAAGCGTCTCGGTGTCTTTTTTGCACAGCTCGTCCGTCTGCACGGCAAGCATCTCTTTCACTCGGCTGAAAAGCTCCGCCTTCGTTTTGCCGGATTCACTGATGACGCGCTCCACAACGCCAAGCTTTTCCATGTCCTGCGCGGTAAGATGCAGGCACTCTGCGGCTTCCTTCGCTTTCTTTGCATCTTTCCAGAGAATGCTCGCGCAGCCCTCCGGGGAAACGACGGAATACACGGCGTTCTCCAAAATCCACACGCGGTCCGCAACCGCCAGCGCAAGTGCGCCGCCGCTGCCGCCTTCACCGACCAAAATCGAGATGACCGGCGTTTTCAGCCCGATCATTTCCACAAGGTTTTCGGCAATGGCCTGTCCCTGCCCGCGCTCCTCTGCGCCGATGCCGCAGAACGCGCCGGAGGTATCCACAAAGCAAATGACCGGGCGATGGAATTTCTCTGCCTGCTTCATCAGGCGCAGCGCCTTTCGGTAGCCCTCCGGGTTCGGCGAACCGAAGTTGCGGTAGACCTTATCCTTTGTGTCTGCGCCCTTTTCGATGGCGATGACCGTCACCGCGCGGCCGCCGAGCGTCGCGATGCCGCCGATGACCGCGGGGTCATCCGCAAAACGGCGGTCGCCGTGCAGCTCAATGAAATCCGGGAAAATATTTTGAATGAAGCTGAGGCCGCTCGGGCGTCCCTTGCCGCGAGCAAGCTGAACCTTTTCGTATGCCGTTGCCATTATGCTTCAGCCTCCTTTGTCTCACCTGCATCCGCCTGCTGTACGCAGGCATCCTGTTTGCCCTCGTTGTGCAGACGCAGGAGCCGCGCGATCACTTTACGCTGCCGGCTTCTCGGCGTGATGAGATCAATAAAGCCGTGCTCCAAAAGGAACTCCGCACGCTGGAAGCCCTCCGGCAGCTTTTTGCGGATGGTCTGTTCAATGACACGCGCACCGGCAAAACCGACCATTGCATCAGGCTCCGCCATGATGATGTCGCCGTCCATGGCAAAGCTCGCCGTCACGCCGCCCGTTGTGGGGTCGGTCAGCACAGTGAGATAAAAGAGCCCTGCATCGCTGTGCAGGCGTACCGCGCCGCTCGTTTTCGCCATCTGCATCAAAGACAAAATGCCCTCCTGCATTCTGGCGCCGCCTGCCGCCGTAAAGCCGATAACAGACAGGCGGTGCTCTGTGGCATACTCAAACAAACGTGTGATCTTCTCGCCGACAACCGTGCCCATGCTGCCCATCATAAAATGCGGATCCATGCAGAACACGGCGCAGTCTTCGCCCATTACCTTTGCGGTGCCGCAGACAACGGCTTCTTTTTCTCGGGTCGCAAGGCGCGCGCTTTTCAGTTTATTTTCGTAATTCGGAAACTCCAGAATGTCATGACTCGTCATGTCGGCATCGAGCTCCGTAAACGTATCATCGTCCGCCAAAAAGCTGATGCGCTGGCGTGCCGTCATGCGGAAATGGTGGCCGCAGCGGCAGACGTTCAGGTCGTCCCAAAGCTCGGAGACCGGGGTCTGCGTGCCGCACTTCGGGCATGTCATTGTGATCTCGTGCTGCTCCTCCTGCGGGTTTTTCAGTTGTTTTCCGCCCTTTTCCAGCTCATTCTGGGGCGAGCGGAACAGACCCATCAAATTCATAACGGTCTACTCCCTTCGGTAAATGAACTTCCTCAGCCCTCACGGTTTTTGATGAAGTCCGTATAATAATCTCCGCTGTGGAAAACGGGGTCGCGGATAATATCGATCTGATCTTCAATGTTGTTCGGCAAACCGCCGATGACAAGCTCGCACAAGGCGGACTGCATCTTGCGTATCGCTTCTTCTCTTGTCGAAGAAAACACGATCATCTTGCCGAGCATGGAATCGTAAAACGGCGGCACCTCGTAGCCCTGATATAAGAACGTATCAAAGCGCACCCACGGGCCGGACGGAATGTGCAGGAAATTCACTTTGCCCACGCCGCCTGCGTTGATGCGGCACTCGATCGCCGCGCCGCGCACTTTAATGTCTGCCTGCGTGCAGTCAAGCTCTACACCCGCTGCAATGCGGATCTGCCACTTTACAATGTCTTTGCCGGTGACGAGCTCCGAAACCGGATGCTCTACCTGAAGGCGCGTGTTCATTTCCATAAAATAGAAATTCTTGTCGCGGTCCATCAAAAATTCCACCGTACCGGCGTTCACATAGCCCACGGCTTTCGCCGCTTTCGTCGCCGCCTCAAACAGCTCGGCGCGCTTTTCCTTTGTCACACCGGGCGAGGGGGATTCTTCAATCAGCTTCTGGTTATTGCGCTGAATAGAGCATTCGCGCTCGCCAAGGCACACCACGTGCCCCTGCTCGTCACAGAGCAGCTGCACTTCTATGTGTTTTGCCGGGTAAATGTATTTTTCCATGTACATGCGACCGTCACCGAACGCCTGCTGCGCTTCGCTTGATGCCGTTTTAAACGCCTGCTCCAGCTCGTCCTCGGTCTTTACAAGTCGAATGCCCTTGCCACCGCCGCCTGCCGATGCTTTTAACATGACGGGGTAGCCGATCTCCTTTGCCGCCTTTTTTGCTTCGTCGGCATTTTCCAAAATGCCGCTGCCCGGAATAATCGGCACGCCGGACGCTTTCATCAGTCTGCGTGCGGCGTCCTTATCGCCCATGCGGTCGATGAGTTCGCCGGACGGGCCCACAAACGCGATGCCGTACTTTTTGCACAGCTTCGCAAACGAAGCATTTTCCGCCAAAAAGCCGTAGCCGGGGTGAATGGCCTGCGCTTTCGACGCAATGGCCGCGCTGATGATGCGCTCCTGATTCAAATAGCTGTCCTTCGCCGCCGCCTCGCCGATGCAGATGGCTTCATCGGCCAGCGCCACGTGGATAGACTCCGCGTCCGCCTTGGAATACACCGCCACGGTGCGGATGCCCATTTCCTTGCAGGCACGAATAATGCGCACCGCGATTTCGCCGCGGTTCGCGATAAGCAGTTTCGTAAACATAGCCTGTTCCTTTCCGCCGGGCTTACGCCTTGACGAGCGCAAACGAGAACTCTGCCGAAACGCAGACCTTGCCGTTTACGCGGCCCGTACCCTTTGCAAAATAGAACATGCCGCGCTGACGCACGAGCTCGCACTCGGTCTCCAGCGTATCGCCGGGCTTCACCATGCCGCGAAACTTCACCTTATCAAGGCTCGTAAACACCGGGGTCATGCCCTCCGATGCACCGTCTGCGAGCAGCACGCAGGCGCTCTGCGCCAGCATTTCGCACTGAATCACGCCCGGCACGATGGGGTTGCCCGGAAAATGGCCCTGCAAAAAGTATTCGTCACCGCGGATGTGGCACTTGCCGAACGCTTTGCCGTCAATGAGCTCCACTTCGTCTACGAGGAGCATCGGCTCGCGGTGCGGCAGGATCTTTTTGATCTCTTCCTTGTTCATCTAACGTATTCCTTTCCACGGAAAAATCCCGGGGACGCGCATTTTTTTGGCGGCGCTCCGGGAGCTTTTCATCTTAAATAATGCGGAACAACGGCTGGTCGTATTCGACGACCTGCCCGTTGCCGACGCAAATCTCGGCAATCTCTCCGTCCATTTCGCTGTTGATCTCGTTCATCAGCTTCATGGCCTCAATGATGCAGAGCGTGTCACCCTTGTGCACCGTGTCGCCCACGGCGACGAACGGCTTGCTGTCCGGAGACGGCGCGGCGTAAAACACGCCTACGGCAGGGCTTTTTACATAAACGCCCTCTTTCTCCTTCACTTCCGCAATGGGCTCCGTCGTGTGCATCTGCTCCGGCACGGCGGGCTGCACGGCGTTCAGGATCGGCGCCGCCTGCACGACCTGCGCGGCGCGCTCGATGACGATATTTTCGCCGTTTATTTCCAGCTTCGTCAGCTCGTTCTGCTTGACGATCTCCGCCAAAGCCGCAATGTCTTTAATATTCACAAACGTCCCTCCGTTGAATCAAGCGGTATTTATCCGGGTATTCCCGCAGATGCCCTGCGGTGTCGTACCCTATATTTTACTACAAAACCTTGCGAATTGCAATACAAGCGTTGTGGCCGCCAAAGCCGAGGGAAACGGACAGGGCGAGGTCAAGGTCAACCTTTCTTGCTTCGTTCGGGCAGACGTCAAGGTCGCAGTCCGGGTCCGGCTCTTTGTAGTTGATGGTCGGCGGAACGATGCCCTCTTTCACCGCCAGCGCGGAAGCAATGGCCTCCACCGCGCCGGCCGCGCCCAACATGTGGCCCGTCATGGACTTTGTAGAACTGATGACAACGTCATATGCGTGCTCGCCGAACGCCTTTTTAATGGCCAGCGTCTCACTGCGCTCGTTGAGCGGCGTGCTGGTGCCGTGCGCGTTGATGTAAATTTTCTCGTTTGCAAGGTCCGCGCCCGCTTCTTCGTATGCCATGCGGATGGCTCTTGCGCCGCCGTTGCCCTCCGGATCCGGGGCAGTCATGTGGTGCGCGTCGTCCGTAGCGCCGTAACCCACGATCTCCGCGTACATTCTCGCGCCGCGCGCCTTTGCGTGCTCATATTCTTCGAGAATGAGCGCCGCGCCGCCCTCACCCATGACAAAGCCGCTTCTGCGCTTATCAAACGGGCAGCAAGCGTCTTCCGGGTCGGGGCAGGTGGTCAGCGCCGTCATATTGCCGAAGCCCGCCACGCCCACAGGGACGATGGCTGCTTCCGCGCCGCCGGCGATGATAGCATCGAGATAGCCATGCTTAATGGCGCGGTACGCTTCACCGATCTCGTTGTTGCTCGTCGCGCACGCCGTGGTGATCGGCAGGCAGGAGCCCTGCGCGTTGAACTTAATGGCGATGTTGCCGCCCGCGATATTCGCAATGAGCATCGGGATAAAGTACGCGGAAACGCGGCGCGGGCCCTTTTCGTTCAGCGCCGTCACCTGATTGGAGAACGTCTGGATGCCGCCGATACCGGAACCGAAATACACGCCGAAGCGCTCCGGGTCGATCTTTCCCATGATCTCGCTGTCGTTCACCGCCTGCGTTGCCGCCGCGATGGCAAACTGAGAGAACGGGTCGTTCTTGCGCACTTCGCCCTTATCCATGTACAGCAGCGGGTCAAAATCCTTGACCTCCGCCGCCACATGCGCTTTGAAGTCCGTGGAGTCAAACTTCGTGATTTTCGTGATGCCGCACTTGCCGGCTTTCAGATTTTCCCAGAACGTATCCACGTCGTTGCCGATCGGGGTAACTGCGCCGAGACCCGTGATAACTACTCTTCTTTCCATATTTTTCAGGCTTCCGAAACGGAAGCACTCCTTTCTCTTGAAAGTTTTGAACCGATTTATCTTTTTACGTTGAAAACTTAATCAATAAGAACTTTTTCAAGCCCGTAAAATCTCAAAATTCACAGGTTTTAAATAGCCAAACCGCCGTCTACCTTCAGCACTTCGCCCGTAATGTACGCCGCGCTGTCGGAAGCCAAAAACGCCACTGCCGCCGCAATATCCTCCGGCTTGCCCATTCTGCCCAGCGGGATGCTGTTTAAAAGCGGATTGTTGTCGCCGAGATTTTCCGTCATGTCCGTCTGGATAAAGCCCGGCGCCACTGCGTTGCAGGTGATGCCGCGGGAAGCGAGTTCGCGCGCCACGGATTTCGTCAGGCCGATGACGCCCGCCTTTGAAGCGGAATAATTCGCCTGCCCTGCGTTGCCCATAATGCCGGAAACAGAGGAAATGTTGATGATTCTGCCGCTTTTCTTGCGGATGAAGCCGGAATAGCACGCGCGAATCATGTTGAACGCGCCCTTCAAATTCGTGTCGAGCACCGCATCAAAATCCTCGTCCTTCATGCGCAGCATCAGGCCGTCGCGTGTGATGCCCGCGTTGTTGACGAGAATATCAATCTTGCCGAGGTCGTTCGTCACCGCTTTCACGGTTTCGTTCACCGCGGCGGAATCCGCCACGTTGCACCGGTATGCTTTTGCGTTTACGCCAAGCGCCGTGATTTCGTTCACAACAGCTTCGGCCTTATCGGCGCTGCCTGCGTAGATGACCGCCACATTCGCGCCGTCTTCGGCAAGGCGCAGCGCAATGGCGCGGCCGATGCCTCTGGATGCGCCCGTAACGAGCGCCGTTTTGCCGTTTAAGCTCATGCGTTTTCTCCTTCTGCACGGATCGCCTGCGCCGCTGCCGAAAGCGTCTCCGCGTCTTCCACGTTATATACCTTCACCGCGCGGCTCGTCTTTTTGATGAGGCCGCACAGCGTTTTGCCTGCGCCCACTTCAACAAACGTATCCACGCCCGCCTCAATCATTTTTTCAACGGTCTGCTGCCAGCGCACCGGGTGTGCAACCTGCTGTGTCAGCAGTTCTTTTGCCGTTCCTCTCGTGTACGGCTCCGCCGTGTAGTTCGCGTAGACCGACACGGTCGGCTCCTTCACGTCCATCGTCTCCAAAACGTCGTGCAGACGCGCAGAAGCACTCTCCATAAACGGAGAATGGAAGCCGCCGCTCACATTCAGCGGTACGGCTCTGCCGCCGTTTGCGGCAACGTCGGAAAGGAAATCCGGCAAAGTCGTTTTCAGACCCGCCACGACGAGCTGACCCGGGCAGTTGTAGTTTACCGGGAACACGCTCTGATGCATGCGGCACAGCTCCTCAACCTTTTCGTTCGGCAGCTTCAAAACCGCCGCCATGGCGCTGTCTGCCTGCTCGGCTGCCGCCTGCATCGCTTCGCCGCGCTTTGTGACGAGCGAGAAGCCCTCTTCCGTTGTAAAGATGCCCGCAAACGTCACCGCCGCCACTTCGCCGAGCGAGAAACCCGCCGTCATGTCGGGCGTGATGCCCGCTTCACGCAGCGCTTCTGCCGCCGCAAGGTCAACGCAGAACAGGCACGGCTGCGTGTTTTTCGTGATGCTGATCTCCTCCAAGGTGCCGGAGAAGCACTGGTCCTTCGTGCCGGGGCGGATGCTCTCCGCCGTGTCAAACACGTTCTTCGCCGCCGCGCTGTGCTCGTAAAGGGACTTGCCCATGCCGCTGTACTGTGCGCCCTGACCGGAGAAAACAAAGGCTACTTTACCCATTTGGTCGCCCCCTTCAGCACGTCTTCCGCCTGCGTGAAGATCTCTTCGATGATCTCCTTTGCGGTTTGCTCTTTGTTCACCATGCCGGCAATCTGGCCCGCAAGGAAGCAGCCGGTCTTTTCGTCGCCCTCCACGGCCGCACGGTACAGAGAGCCTCTGCCGTATGCTTCAAGCTCCTCGTCGGAAATATTGCTGTACTCAAGCTTAAAATATTCCTTTGTGTACGGGTTCTTGATGCTGCGCACCGGGTGACCGAGACGCTTGCCGGTAGACATCGTCGCAATATCATTGGCCTTTAAGACCTTGTTTTTGTAGTTCTGGTGCACGCCGCACTCCTTTGCAACCAGGAAGCGCGTGCCGAGCTGCACGCCGCAGGCGCCCAGAGCCAGAGCTGCTGCCAGCTGACGGCCATCGGCAATGCCGCCCGCCGCAATGACGGGCAGATCCACTGCGTCCACCACCTGCGGCACCAGCGCCATGGTGGCCATCTCGCCCACATGGCCGCCGCTCTCGGTCCCTTCGGCGATCACGGCATCGATGCCCAGCTTCTCCAGATGCTTTGCCAGCACAGCGGCAGCCACCACGGGGATCACCTTGATGCCCGCCGCTTTCCACATGGGAACATATTTGCCCGGGTTACCTGCGCCGGTGGTAACCACCTGCACGCCTTCTTCCACAACGATCTGGGCAAACTCATCTGCCTGCGGGTGCATCAGCATGATGTTCACGCCAAAGGGCTTGTCTGTGAGCTGCTTGCACCGGCGGATATTTTCGCGCAGGGTGTCGGCATTCATGCCGCCCGCACCGATAATGCCCAGTGCACCTGCATTGGAGCAGGCTGCGGCAAACTCACCGGTGGCAATGTTTGCCATGCCGCCCTGGATGATGGGGTATTTCGTTCCTAAGATCTCGTTCAGTAATTTCATATGATGTTTCCAGTCGGCGGGCCGGGGGCTTCTCTGTGGGTTGTCCGTTGGGATGGCCCGTTTTGAGAAAGCTGCCGGAACGCTGACGCATTCACTCTTTGTATTGCAGGATCGCGCCGCCCCAGGTCAGGCCGCCGCCAAAGCCGATGCAGGCCAGCGGTCTGCCCGGGATCAGCTGCCCGCTCTCGGCCAGCTCGTTGAGGGCGACCGGAATGCTGGCGGCGCTGGTGTTGCCGTGGCGATCCATGTTCTTATAAAATTTTGCCGGGTCGGCCTGCAGGGCCTTGATGCAGTGGTCGATGATGCGGCTGTTGGCCTGATGGCAGACCACCCACGACAGATCCTCGAGGGTCAGCCGGGTCTCGTCCAGCACCGTGTGCAGGCACTTGGGCAGGGCATCCACCGCAAAGCGGAACACCGCCTTGCCGTCCATGGTGATGGGGGCAGAGCCTTCCCGGCTCGGCCCGCCCGCATGGAGAACATCACTGCCGCGTGCTCCCAGCGTCAACGCAAAGGGGGTATCTGCCAGCCGGAAAATGGCGGATCCGGCCCCGTCGCCGAACAGCACGCAGGTGGAGCGGTCGGTGGGGTCCATCAGGCGGGAAAGCGCTTCGCACCCGATGACGAGGGCATACTGCCCGCCCAGAGTCGTCAGCATTCCCCGCGCCACAGCCATGCCATAGAGAAAACCGGAACAGGCCGCGTTGATATCCAGCGCGGGCCGGTTTTCGGGCAGGCCCAGCGCCGCCTGTACCTGACAGGCCACGCTGGGGGTGGCATCCGGGGCAG
>ENA-ORMN01003866-ORMN01003866.1-human-gut-metagenome-genome-assembly--contig:-NODE-3866-length-11325-cov-4.852174_pt1 | contig 11325 bp, 8 predicted proteins | sample MGYA00242102_ERZ508993 | MGnify/ENA primary metagenome ERZ508993 (study PRJEB26280, sample SAMEA2338770) | human gut metagenome | biome: human gut; feature: human-associated habitat; material: faeces... | reverse complement strand
GTCTTTTGAAGGGGGTCCGGGGGAAACTTTTCTCCAGAAAAGTTTCCCCCGCCTCCCTCTCCACCCTGAATTTTCTCTTCCGGCGATATTTTTCCGGCGGAGCTATTGTTTTTTTCCGCCTGCCGTGTTATAATGCTTTTATCACCGGACAAACCGCAGAAACGAGGACAGCCATGAAACCGCAAGAAACCATTTACGCCGACTGGAACCCCTGGCACGGCTGTACCAAGGTCAGCCCCGGCTGTAAATACTGCTATGTGTACCGGCAGGACGAAATGTACGGCTCGCAGGCCGCAAGCAGCCTGTGCCGGAAAACCGGGAATTTTGATCTTCCCGTGCGGAAAAAACGGGACGGCAGCTATAAGATCCCGCCCGGGAAAGTGGTCTTTACCTGCTTTACCTCCGACTTCCTGCTGGAGGATGCGGATGCCTGGCGGCAGGACTGCTGGAAAATGATGCGGCAACGCCGGGACTGCTGGTTTTACTTTTTCACCAAGCGCATCGACCGCCTGGAACAGTGCCTGCCGCCTGATTGGGGCGACGGATACGAAAACGTGCTGATCGGCTGTACGGTGGAAAATCAGGACCGTGCGGATTACCGCCTCCCCATTTTCAACCGCCTGCCCATCCGGCACCGGTCGATCATCGTGGCGCCCATAATAGAGCGGGTGGACCTCTCCCCCTACCTGAACGAGAACATCGAGGAAGTCTCGGTCGGCGGAGAATCCGGCGCTTTTGCCCGCCCGTGCGACTATGCCTGGATCCTGGAGCTTCGCCGCCAGTGCGTGGAGCATAACATCCCGTTCTGCTTTCACCAGACCGGCGCAAATTTCATAAAAGACGGCAGAATCTACCGCATTCAGCGCAAATATCAGCGCATCCAGGCAAAAAAAGCGGAGATCGACTTCCGCATTGACGGCAGATCCATACCGCAAACGGCGGCGTACCGGGAGCCTTACGGCGAAGAGACGCAGATGAAGATCTCTCTGGACGACTGAAAATTTCCGCCGTGTCACAAGGAGCAACGTAAACCATGGAAAAAATCTGACAACCGGAAGCGTATTCCGCAATCTCGTTTTCTTTTCTCTCCCCTATTTTCTGTCCTACTTTCTGCAGACCCTGTACGGCATGGCAGACCTGTTCATCATCGGACAGTTTGAGGGAGTGGCAAGCACCACCGCCGTCTCGGTAGGCTCCTAGGTCATGCATATGCTGACCGTCATCCTCGTCGGTCTTGCGATGGGAAGCACCGTAAGCATCGGACAGACAATCGGCTCCGGCGACCGGAAAAAAGCGGCAAACGCCGTGGGCAATACCGCCACCCTCTTTCTGTTCTTTTCGGGCGTGCTGACTGCCATTCTGCTTTTGTCGGTAAGGTCTGTCGTCGCACTCATCTCCACGCCGGAAGAAGCCGTTTCTGGCACGGTCGCTTATCTCACCATCTGCTTTATCGGAATTCCTTTCATCACAGCGTATAACGTCATCCGCTCGGTATTCCGGGGCATGGGCGATTCCAAAAGCCCGATGTACTTCATCGCCGTGGCGTGCGTCACCAATATCGCCCTGGATTACCTGTTCATCGGTCTGCTTCACATGGGACCTGCCGGCGCCGCTCTCGGAACCACGCTTTCCCAGGCAGTCAGCGTAGTCGTCTCCTTTGTCGCAATGAAAAAAAGAAAGACCGGCATCTCGCCCCAAAAAGCGATTTCAAGCCCCGCCGTGCGGTCATGGGAGAAATTCTGAAGATCGGCGTGCCGATCGCCCTTCAGGACGGTCTGATCCAGATGGCTTTCATCGTGATCACCGTCATTGCCAATAACCGGGGACTGAACGATGCGGCGGCGGTTGGCATCGTCGAAAAGATCATCGGTTTTCTCTTTCTCGTCCCCTCCTCCATGCTCTCCGCCGTTTCGGCGCTCGGAGCGCAGAATATCGGCGCAAAAAAGCCGGAGCGTGCCGTAAAAACGCTCCGGTATGCCGCAATGCTCGCCGCCGGCTTCGGCGTCTTCGTGTCAATTCTCATGCAGTTTGCCGCAGAGCCGGTCGTTTCGCTGTTCGTAGATTCTGCCGAAGCAGGCGCGCCGAGGTGGTGCGTGCCGGCGGGCAGTATCTGCGGGGATATATCTGGGACTGCATTTTTGCCGGGATCCATTTCAGCTTCAGCGGCTATTTCTGCGCCTGCGGAAAATCCCTGCTCTCATTTTTGCATAACATCGTTGCCATTGCGCTGGTGCGCATCCCGGGCGTGTACCTGACCTCCACCCTCTTTCCGGACACCCTGCTCCCTATGGGACTGGCAACGGCGGCAGGCTCGCTTTTGTCGGTAATCATCTGCGTCATCTCCTTTGCCGTAATCCACCGGAAAGAACGCCGCCTGACGGCGGGAGCGTAACCTGCACGCAAAAACACAAAAACTCCCCGTGCGCCGTTTTTCCATGCGGCGCACGGGGAGTTTTTATCCGATCGCTTTGCGGTAATAGCACACGTCGAATTCCTTTGAAAACTTCACGGCGACCTTATGCAGGACGCCCTCGCAGACAAAGCCGTGTTTTTCGTGAAAGGCAATGGAATGGGCATTTTCTCCGGTGATGATCGAGATCAGCGTGCGGATCCCCTGCTCTTTTCCCAGCGCTTCGATCCTTTCCAGCATCCTGCCCCCGACCTGCCGGTGAACGTTGTCCGGGCGGACGTAGATCGACAGATCCGCCGTATACCGGTACCCGCTCCGCTCGTTGAAGGCGCTCAGGTATGCGTAACCGAGCACGGCACCCGTTTCGTCATGCGCAACCACAAAGGGATACTTTTCGGTCACCGCCCGCACGGTCCGGCGCCACGCCTCCTCCGGCATTTCCTGCTCCGCCAGCGAAAAACAGGTATTTCTGACGTAGTAATTATAAATTTTCAGACATTCTGCGATATCATTTTCTTCGATCCTCCGGATCTCCATGATTCTCCCTCCCATTCTCAAAGCGCTTCCGGAAATTCCGTTCCCTCTGCGTCCTGTCTTTTTTTCACCAGCAGGTATGCACGGAAGTCACGGAAAGGAAGACGCAGTTTCCCGCCGGTTGCGCAAAACTCACTTCCGGTCAGCTTATCGGTATAGGTGCCGTCCTCCGGCACAAAAACGGTGGCGTCCTCCTGCGTGGCGTTATACACACCGACGGCACCGGCGTTTACATAGGTATAGACGTGGGGATTCCGGCTGTAACGGAAGATCCCCTTGCGGTCAAGGATCCTGCCGAGCACCGACGACGGAAGATACGGCACTGCCGAGTAAAATACCGTTTCGTCCGCATTTCCGGCAACGGCAACAGCACCGTCCTCAAAGAACCCGATCGGCACGGCTTTTTCATCCGCCACCGAGAAATACGGCGCCGCAAGCACGTTTTCCGTAAGCTTGCCGTGAGCAACCAGCCCACCGTGGGACTGTCCGGACTCCTGCACGCCGATTCCCGTGGCACGGGTAATCCGCCGGACGTCGTTTTCCGCCCCGTGGGCGTAATCCGGCGCATAAAACCATACGACGGTCACCCCCTCCCGCTGAAGCCTGCGGATCGTCTCCATGCGCTTTTGCGGGATGTCAAACTCGTCGATCAGCAGAATCATGCGATAGCGTTCGGGAGAGCAGGCGTCAAGATCCCCGACGGAATAGATATCGTAAGGCGCTCCCATTTCGGCAAACGTCCGAAGCATTTTGATCAGGCTTTCATTTGCCAGCTTTGCCGACTTCCGCACATGGTACAGCGCCTCGCCCTCCGCATAGACAGCGATCTGTGCGACGCTTTCCTTTGACAGGTTGCTCAGCTCTCCGTGCAAGGCAATCATCCTCTGCACCGCATTCATCATGCCCTCCGAGCGGAACCAGCCGTCAAACATATCAAACCACCACAGAGCGGTTGCGTTGGCATAGCACAGCAAAAAGTCACGATACATCAGGTTCAGCGATTCCGATTCGTTGTTGCACCGCTTTTCCGCCCCGGGAATGATTTTCAGCGTTCCGTTCCGGCTGTTTCCGGAGGGCGCTTCCTCCACCATGGACGGCGCAACGTGCGTGATGTGGTCAAATTCAAGAAAATACAGTTTATTGTGCGCATCCAGCGTTTTTTGCGTCACCATAAAGGCGCTCGGGTCGGTCAGCTCCCGGTACCGGTAGGCAGAGGGGCTGGAGATCATGTCGATATCGTCGGAAAAGAATACCTTTTCATACCCCAGGTGCCCGGCGTTATAAAGCCGGGGCGCACCAAGCTCCATCAGGTAGCCGTAATAAAGCCCGAGAAGCTTCTGGTGCCGGATCACGCTCTGCACCTCTGCGGCAAAGTAAAGCACAAGATCGGCGATCGTATCGGCATGAAAGCGCCGCTCGCAAAGGACGTTTTCCTCCTCCGGCTCCAGAAATACCCTGCCGTCCTTTTCCAGCTCTTCCTTTGTGGGAAGCGTTGCGCCGGCGTCGTTCCGGTACTTTTTATACGCCGCCTCCTTGATCGGGTGCGGCTCCTCGTGGTCATGGTCGGAAAGCCACTCGGTCGTGCCCCCGCCAAGAATAAAATAGCCGTAAATGCGGTCGCCGTACTTTTCCTCGCAGTGTCTTATCACCGCCTTGAGATAGTCTGCGGCGGCTTTTCGCCACGTCTCGTCGTGGGCAATCTGGGACAGGCAGAGAAAGGAATCGGGCACCTCCGGATGCGTTTCCAGGTACCACGGGCGTGTATCCACCTGAAACATGGGGGCAAAAAAGCCGTCCGGCGCATTTTCGATGAACATATCCATCTGCTTATCCACAGCGGAAAAATCATACCTTTCCTCTCCCGTCCACGATTCCCCGAACAGGGAATACGGCACGCCGAGAGCGGAAATGATACCGCTGGAAAGCACGCTGAAAAGGCGCACGCCGGCGCCGTAAAACTCGGAAATATTTCTTGGATTGGGTCGGAAGGACTTAAAGGACAGCGGGGCGTACAAGGTCCCGTCGATATCCACCTTCAACATTCCGTTATCTCTTTTTACCGAAACTTTCATATCGTTTTTCTCCCATGCTCCCATAATAGGGGCAAAAATGCCCGCCCCCTAATTATACAGAAAAAGTATCTGGATTGCAAGGGGTAACGGCAAAAAAATCCAAAAAGCAAAAATAATCCGGGAGGGGGAACCTATCAGGTTCCCCCTCCCGGTACGGAAATATTCAAAGTGCTTCAAAAATCGCCGTGCCCTTTTTCCGGAGCCAGCGATACAGCAACCACACAAGCACCACGGTAAGAACCGCAACCGCCAGAAGGATAACCTCCGCCGGGATGATCTTTCGCAGAACCAAACATCCGACGACCATAACAATGGCGTATCCCCAGCCGCCGAACAGGGCAACCATCACGCTCATGCTCTGCTTGATGGGGATGATCTCACTGGTCCATTTCAGGTTGGGGCTCTGCAGGTTGAGGAACAGCCCGAAGCAGGCGGAAAGTACCACGTACAGCAAAGGCAACAGGAAAATCAGAAGCGCCGTCCAGACGGTCGGGCGAAGGACGATCACACCGCACAGCGAGCAGAGAAAGACCGGGATCGCCGTCAGGATCACGTGAAGCGTAAGCTTTGCCTTCAACACCTGCCAGGCGCTGACCGGAAGCGACTGCACGATCCAGATGCTCTTTCCCTCCAGCGAAACCGAGGGAGCGGTGATATCGTTCATAGACGCCAGCATACAGATAACGGCAATCAGAATGGCACCCACAAAGCCCTCTCCAAGCTCCAGCATCGTGACAAGCTCCCGCACTGCCGCTCCTTTAATCAGGAAGAACACGCAGGCAATCGGCATCAGAAGGATCCCCATGCCGCAGTTAAGCATATAGGTAGCACTGGCGGTAAAGCGCTTGCACTCCTTGCCAAGCAGTGCCGCAAAGCCGCTCTGCACCCGTGCGGCTTTCTCCCGGTACTTTGTCCTGGAGGTCGCACCGGTCGTGGTGGCGATTTTGATAAAGCTACGGGCAAGCACGTACCAGGTCAGCGCCAGTGCGGCAGCCATCACCAGCGTCACGATCAGAAGCGGCAGAGGCGCACCGGTCCCCGCTTTTCCGAGGAGGTACAGCGGATACGCCGCCCCCTTGACCTTGGCACCGACCGTTGCGGCGTTTGCGATCAGAGTCTGCAACAAATCGCTTGCCTTGAAGTAGAACATATAATATGCGCCAAAGAACACAAGCGACACGATCGCCGTAATAAAGCCCTTGTTTTTCAGCTTGTTGCTGATCTTTGCCACCACCCAGCCGAGCAGGCAGGACAGCACGAGAACCAGAACCGAGATCAGCAGAACCAGCATAAGCGAGCCGATGATCCCCATGACCGAAAAGGGTGCGAAAATCCAGTAAACCACCGTCGCCGGTATCATCACGACGCCGGAAAACATCAGCCCCATCAGGTAAACGCCGATCAGGCGGGAGATCAAAATATGGCTTACGGGAATCGGGAGCGACAGCAAAAGGTCGTTGTCCTTTGCCTGATACAGGGCGGAAAAGGTGTTGAACACACTGCCGAACACCCCCATGAACACCGCTACCATGCTGGCAATGACAAAGTACAGCCAGGCAAGCCCCGCCTCCACCAGCGCCGTACACATGGCAACCGACATGAGCGTGAACATACCGCCAAGCAAGCCGATTATGAGAAACGCATACAGAATGATAAACAGGATGCTGGAGCCTTTATCCCGCATCTTACCAGTCTTCTGGTTATAGAAAAATCCCCGGTTCAGCTCCATCATCTGTTTTTTGACCAGAGTTTTCAGCATCATTCCTCGCCCTCCAGTTCAAGGAACACTTCCTCCAGGCTCTCGTCGCCCTTCACCTCTGCCATAGTGCCCGAGCGCACCAGTCTGCCGCCCTTGATAACGGCAACCTTGTCGCAGAGCTTTTCGGCGACCTCCAGGACGTGCGTAGAGAAGAAAATAGCGCCGCCGGCGTCGCAAAGATCCCGCATCATGCCCTTGAGCAGATGCGCCGCCTTGGGGTCAAGCCCCACGAAGGGTTCGTCCATGATGACCAGCTTCGGGTCGTGGATCCATGCGGAAATGATCGCCAGCTTCTGCTTCATACCGTGGGAATAGGCGGATACCGGCTGTGCCAGGTCATCGGTCAGCGAAAAAGCGTCGGCATAGCGGCGGATGCGCTCCTCCCGCTCGGCTTTTCCCACGCCGAAAACGTCAGCGATGAAATTCAGGTATTTGATCCCGCTCATGTATTCGTACAGGTCGGGATTGTCGGGAATATAGGCGATCTGCTTTTTCACCGCCAGCGGGTTCTCTTTTACCGAAACACCGCCGACCGTGATCTCGCCCGAATCAAAGCGCAGAATTCCGACCGTCGCTTTCAGGGTCGTGGTTTTCCCCGCCCCGTTGTGTCCGATGAAACCGTAAATCTCACCGGGAGCGATGTGAAGCGACAGATCGTCCACCGCTTTCTTATCCCCGTAGGTTTTGGTCAGGTGCTGAATGTTAAGCATAAATAGATCCTTTCTCTGAATGATTTTTCATTTCAATATATTTCAGATGCCGTGGAGGAAATCCGCCACCGCACGGTTGAATATCTCCGGCTTTTCGTGTGCAATAAAATGATTGCCCGGCAAAAAAACCAGCTGGGCGCCTGGAATGTTCCGGGCGATCTCCTCGGTGTGGGAGCGTTTGACCATATCGTGCGTTCCGGCGATCACAAGGGTCGGCATCCGCAATGCGGACAGACTTTCCGGCAAAATATCCGGCTCGTTGACCATCAGTCCCAGCATCTCGGCATTCTTCTTCGCCTCCGGGCTTCTGGCAGAAAACCGCCGGGCGATCCGGTAACCAAGCTCGATCGGAATCTGCGTCCGGCGCCGGATTCCGGCAGGCGTCAGATTGGCGCCGTTCAGAACCAGCTTTTCCACCGTATCCGGATATTTCAGCGCATAGCAGAGCGCTATGTTTCCACCGTCCGAAAAGCCGAGCAGGTGCGCCCTTCCGATTCCCAGCTCGCCCAAAAAATCGTGCAGATCCTCGGCAAACCGGCAGATCGAAAACTCTCCCCCGCCCCTCGGCGATCTTCCGTGCCCCCGGGTATCGGGTGCGATCACCCGGAATTCCCCAGCAAAATACGCCGTCTGGTGCTCGAAATATTCATGACTTTCCCCGTTTCCGTGAAGCAGAATCAAGGGAAAGCCTGCGCCCTTTTCCTCATAGTACAACGAAATATCCATATTCCTTTTCCGGCTGTCCCGGCGCTCCGCTTATTCTACATCATGCGTTTTACAACGCATATTTTTATTATAATAGATTCCCCTGCTTTTGTCAAGAGCTTTTGCGAAAATTCCGCATAATTTCTGGCTTTTTGCAATTCCGCAAAAACTGCCGGATTTCCGTCGCTTCCCCCTTGAAAAGTACGGAATTCTATGGTACAATATAAATGTTATTCGATCACAAGGAGTCTGATACCGATGGAAATAATCAAGGAAGAAGCGTTTCGTAAACAGCTACGGCGGGGACTGTCCGGCGGTTACCTGTTCTACGGCGACGAGGACTATCTGAAGATCCATATGCAGAAAACCGTGCGGGAATCGGTCTGCTCCGACCCTGCCTTTGCGCTTTTCAACGACGTCCGTCTGGACGCCCTGGACTACACGCCGACCGCTCTGGTCAACGCCCTGATGCCGCCGCCTATGATGAGCGACAAAAAGCTGGTGTGCGTCAACGGTCTGTCCCCGAACGCCATGAAGGCAAGCGAGATCGAGGATCTGTGCGAAGCCGCCATGACCGTGCGGGATTACGATTACAACATTCTGATCGTTTCGGTTCCGGCAGGTCAGATGGACGAGGGCAACTCCCCCAAGCGTCCCTCCGCCATGCTCTCAAAGCTCGGAGAAGCGCTCACACCGGTCCTGTTTGAAAGCATTCCCGAAGGTCGGCTGGCTACCTGGGTCGGCAAGCACCTTGCGTTTCACGGCGCCACTGCCACACCGGATGTCTGCGCCTTTATCGTGTCCTATTGCGGCAGGTCTATGTTCTGCCTCTCGGCGGAAACCGAAAAGCTTGCCTTCTATGCCCTCTCGCAAAACCGCACGCAGGTGACCCGTGAGGACGTCGTCCGGGTCTGCTGTCCGGTCATTGAAACCGACGCCTTTGCCCTCGCCAACGCCATTCTGGACGGGAAATACGAGGAGGCGCTTTCCGCTCTTTCGGTCATGAAATTCCGCCGTGTGGACCCCATTATCGTCCTCTCCGAGATCTCCCGGGTCATATGCGACCTTGTGGCGGTCAAAGCGCTTGCCGAGGAGGGACTTCCTCAGTCCGAGCTCGCCCAGACCCTGAAAATGAACGAGTACAAAGCCCGGCTTTACGTCGGCGGCGTATCCGGAAAGTCCATGGCACGCCTGAAACGTGCGCTGGCGCTCTGCGCCGAAGCCGACCGTGCCCTCAAGCTCTCCCCGCAGGGCTATCTTTCAATCGAAAAGCTGATCTGCAGTCTGTAAACTGCAAAAAGCCTGACAGAATACCGTTCTTCCGGCATTATATTCCGGCGGAACGTATCCACCGCCATTTCTTAAGGAGAAAACAAATGAATTACACCTGTGAAAACCGGAATTCCACCGGCACCGTCTATCTCAACGTCGTCGAACCGGAAAAAGATATCACTCTGCTGAACGTGGAAATCCACTTTGAAAAGCCATGCGCCCCGAAACCGGTCATCATCCGGTGGCAGGAGGCGTGCGTGGACATCTGCGCCGCTCTGCGCTCCAACTCTTCCTTTGAGCGCACGCTGGGACCGAACTGGAACAAAAAGCGCAACCCCTCCCGCCTTGCCTCCTGCGCCCCGATCTATTCCTGGATCTCCAATTCCTCCGAGAACCGCCTGACCGTCGCCATTTCCGACGCCGAAACGCCCACCGAGATCTCCGGCGGCGTTATTGAGGAAAACGGTATGATCACCTGCGGCGTAAGCTTTTTCACCCAGCCTATCAACCCCATTACCACCTACCGTACCACCATCCGGCTTGACCGCAGAAAGGTCCGTTACGAGGACGCTTTGCGGGCGGCTGACCGGTTCTGGGTCGAACAGGGCGGCTATTCCTACGCCTACGTCCCGCAGGCGGCACGGGAAGCAGTCTATTCCTGCTGGTATTCTTTCCACCAGATGATCGACGTGCCTGCAATTGTGGAGCAGTGTCGTCTTGCCAGAGAGTACGGCATGAAAACCGTGATCGTGGACGACGGCTGGCAGACCGACGACGTTTCCCGTGGCTATGCTCAGTGCGGAAACTGGCAGGTCGCCCCCGGAAAAATTGCCGATATGCGGAAATTTGTGGATGAGATCCACAACCTCGACATGAAATTCGTGCTCTGGTATTCGGTGCCCTTTATCGGCAAGCAGACCGAAGCGTTCGGGCGCTTCCACGACATGACGCTCGGTTCGATCGGCAAGGAATGGGAGGCGCTGGATCCCCGCTACCCCGAGGTGCGGGATTACCTGATCGGACTGTACGCAAAGGCGGTGGACGACTGGGATCTGGACGGCTTCAAGCTGGATTTCATCGACTCGTTCGGGCTGAATCCGAACACCAAGACCTTTGACCCCCGCTGGGACACCTTGTCTCTTGAGGAGGGTGTGGATAAGCTTCTCAGCGGCATTTCCAAAACGCTCCGTGCCCTCAAGCCTGATATTCTGATTGAATTCCGCCAGACCTATTTCGGTCCGGCGATCCGGAAATACGGCAATATGATCCGGGTGAACGACTGCCCGGACGATCCGCTGAAAAACCGGGTAAACAGCGTGGATCTGCGCTACTTCCTCGGCAAAGTTCCGGTGCACTCGGATATGCTGATGTGGCACAGCGACGACAAGCCGGAGGCGGTGGCGTACCAGATGATTACCACCCTGTTCTGCGTGCCGCAGATCTCGGTTATGCTGGATAAGATTCCGGAGACGCACCGGAACGTGCTGAAATTCTATCTGGATTTCTGGCAGAAGCACCGCAAAACGCTCCTGGACAGCGACCTGCACGCCGACCATCCGGAAACCCTTTACAGTCAGGTACGTGCGGAAAGCGACGAGGAAATGATCGCCGTTGCCTACTCTGACCCGGTTCTGAAAGCCGGCTTCCATAAGCCGACCGCTCTGATAAATGCCACCGGCAATTCCTCTCTGTACCTGCAGAACGAAGGCGCCCCCCGCCCCTGCACCATCGTCATTCACGATTGCACCGGGCACGTCATTTCCCAGCAAAAATACACGCTCTCAACCGGCGTCCACGCTTTTGAAGTTCCCAACAGCGGAATGTTGGAAGTGAATTGAATAGGGGGAGGCGGGGAAAACTTTT
>ENA-ORMN01003861-ORMN01003861.1-human-gut-metagenome-genome-assembly--contig:-NODE-3861-length-11332-cov-10.313825_pt1 | contig 11332 bp, 6 predicted proteins | sample MGYA00242102_ERZ508993 | MGnify/ENA primary metagenome ERZ508993 (study PRJEB26280, sample SAMEA2338770) | human gut metagenome | biome: human gut; feature: human-associated habitat; material: faeces... | reverse complement strand
CCACATTTATGAGACTAAGTAATGACGGAATCGAAATATTCCCCGTCATAAGGCCGAGAATTAGGACAACAAGTTGTAGAATAAGAATATCCATCGGATAGATACGAACACAACATAAAAGTCATTCGATTCTACCGCACCTATGTGTTCCAAGATAATCGGTCAGGGCAAAACCGACCTTTCGGAAAAGCTCTACCCTATATTACACCTAGTCATTAAATCGATACGATTATCGCTTATTTCATAAATACGAAATAAACAATATTCAATGCAATGCTGGCGAAGATAAACAGCATCTTCAAAGCGGCAAACTTAATAGGACGGTTCTTATAACGCAGGTAAGCAAAAGGAATGGCCTGAATGGCATCCATAGCTATTACTATCAGCATCATCCCCAAATACCAAGGATGCTCTTCATACCCCATCACACCGGCTATCGGCTTCAAAAACAACAGACAGACTGCCAGGAATGAAAGAGAAATCGATCCGACGGTAAGCAAAGTAGTAGAATAAACCCTTATAGGGTCATCGTCACCCTTATTGGCAAAACGGAAAAATCCCGTTTCCATACCAAAGGTCAGCAACACCAGAATCAGTGCCGTATAGGCATATACATTCGACACGACTCCATATCCTCCGGAAGCAGCAGGAAGTACTGCCGTATAGAGAGGAACCAACAAATAATTCAAAAAACGTCCTACGATACTGCTCAGTCCATAAATGGCAGTATCCTTTGCCAAAGATTTTATTCCGGCCATAATGTTTATCAATCAAACAGCGTTCTTTCGCTATTGTATTTACTTTTTCCTAAATGTTTATATGCCAGCTCTGTCACCTCTCGTCCTCTGGGGGTACGCTTCAGGAAGCCTTCTTTTATCAGGAAGGGTTCGTACACTTCTTCCAGCGTACCCGGGTCTTCACCCAAAGCTGTAGCAATGGTGGTCAGTCCCACAGGACCTCCCTTGAACTTGTCTATAATCGTGCACAGAATCTTGTTGTCTATCTCATCCAGACCATACTGGTCGATGTTCAGAGCCTCCAGTGCAAAACGGGCAATCTCCAAATCAATTCTTCCTGAACCTTTCACCTGTGCAAAGTCACGCACACGTCGCAACAAGGCATTGGCTATACGGGGGGTACCACGGCTACGGGAAGCTATCTCTCCTGCCGCATCTGCATCACACGGCACATCCAAGATGCGTGCGGAGCGCAGGATGATGCGTGAAAGTACTGAATCATCATAATACTCCAGGTGCAGGTTGATGCCGAAGCGGGCACGAAGCGGGGCTGTAAGCAAACCACTGCGTGTGGTAGCTCCCACCAACGTAAACGGATTCAGGTCAATCTGTATGCTGCGGGCTGAAGGTCCCTTGTCAATCATGATGTCGATGCGATAGTCTTCCATGGCAGAATAGAGGTATTCTTCCACTACCGGACTCAGACGGTGAATCTCATCAATAAACAGCACATCGTTCGGCTCCAGGCTGGTCAGTACTCCGGCCAAATCACCAGGTTTGTCGAGCACCGGTCCTGAAGTCACTTTAAATCCCACTCCTAATTCATTGGCAATAATGTTGCTCAGTGTGGTCTTTCCTAATCCGGGAGGGCCATGCAACAAAACATGGTCAAGCGCTTCTGCACGAAGTCTCGCCGCTTTTACAAAGATGCGCAGGTTATCCACCACCTTGTCCTGTCCGCTGAAATCTTCGAACTGAAGCGGACGAAGAGCGTTCTCAAAATCACGCTCTTTTCCGGTTGGTTTATAATCGCGTATGTCAAATTGTTCTTCCATAAATTCTTTAAAAGTATGACCACAAAAGTACGAATAAAAGAAGAATCCCCGATGAAGAATCCCGATTTTCGTTTATATATTGTATTTTTGTCTACTACAAAACCTATTAGAATAAGCTTATGACATCAGCAACAACCCAACTCAATGGTACCCACCTGATATTCTTCTCACCCACACAGACCTCGGCCAAGATTGCACGAGCTATCGGAGAAGGCATCGGCATGGGAAGAAGAATGGAAACAGACCTGACGCTGGATGAACAAACCTCCCCTATTGAAATGAACGGAGAACTGTGCGTCATCGCCGTTCCGGTATACGGTGGCCGTGTAGCCGCCACGGCACTCCAGCGCCTGCAACGACTCAAAGGCAACGGCTCACCCGCCATCCTTGTCGTGGTATATGGCAACCGTGATTACGAGGATGCCTTACTGGAGCTCCGTGACACCGCTGTCCAACTCGGTTTTGTACCTCTCACTGCAGGTGCATTCATCGGGGAACATAGTTTTAGTACACCGGAACTTCCCATTGCTGCCGGACGTCCGGATGCAGATGATTTGCAACAGGCCCGTGAGTTTGGAAAAAGCAGTCTGGAAAAATGGGAAAAACTGCAAGCTACCGGAACCCCCATCACAGAATTAACGGTAAAAGGAAATTTCCCCTACAAACAATTGACACCCGGTGCCCCCGCCTGCCCGACTTGCACAGACGGTTGTTTTGCTTGTGGAGAATGTATTGAAGTCTGCCCTACACATGCCATCCATTTCAGTGAAGACCAGAGCTCCATTGAAACAGATATTCACAAGTGTATCAAATGCTGTGCCTGCGTGAAATGCTGTCCAAACGAAGCCTGCGAGTTCAATACCCCGTTTGCTGCCATCCTTCACGAGAAGTTCAGTGCCCGCCGTCAGCCGGAATTATTCTTCTAACACAAAACTTGTTTACATGAAAGAAAGAGAAAAACGGGTACTGGTTGGCATGAGTGGCGGGATAGACAGTTCGGCTGCCTGCATCATGCTTCAGGAACAAGGGTATGAGGTAGTAGGTGTCACGATGCGTACCTGGGACGTGGCCTCTCATTTCACTCCCGGGAATGATCAGCCCAATGAAGTCATAGAAGCTCAGGAGCTGGCAGCACGTTTAGGCATCGAGCACCACGTGGCCGATGTCCGTACGGAGTTCCGGCAGGTCATCGTGCAGTATTTCATTGACGAATACATGCGCGGACGCACTCCCAACCCCTGTGTCATGTGCAATCCTTTATTTAAGGAACGGATTCTGTGTGAATGGGCAGACAAATGCAACTGTGCCTGGATTGCTACGGGGCATTACTGCCAACTGAAAGACCTCAACGGTTATCGTTACATCCTGACCGGAGACGACCCGCTGAAGGACCAGTCCTACTTCTTGTGGAAACTTCCGCAAGAAATTCTGAAACGCATGATGTTTCCTCTGGGAGGAATGACCAAAGCCAGCGTGCGCGATTATTTGGCATCCAAAGGTTTTGAAGCCAAAGCACGAGGAGGAGAAAGCATGGAAATCTGCTTCATCGAAAAAGATTACCGGGAATTCCTGAAAGAGCATTGCCCCGACATTGATGAGAGAATTGGTCCGGGATGGTTTGTGGACAGCAAAGGCCTGAAACTGGGACAGCACAAGGGATTTGCCTACTACACCATCGGTCAGCGAAAAGGTCTGGAGATTGCTTTGGGCAAACCGGCGTATGTGCTGAAAATCAATCCGGCCAAGAATACGGTCATGTTAGGGGATGCCGACCAGCTCAAAACTTACTACATGTTAGTGGAAGACTATAACGTGACCAGCCTGGAGGAGTTACTCAACTGCAAGGAGCTTTCGGCACGTATCCGCTACCGCAGCCGCTCAATTCCCTGCCGTGTAATTCTGCTGGACAACGGGCAACTATTAATCCGGTTTGAGCAAGAGGCTTCCGCTATCACTCCCGGCCAGTCGGCAGTGTTCTACGAAGGGAACCGTGTACTCGGAGGCGGTTTCATCGCCTCGCAACAAGCAATTAAGAAAATAGCTGCTGAGAATGAAGCTAAGTTTCTATAGCATACCACAAAAAAAATGTCCGGACTGCTCACTAAAGCCTTCCGGACATTTTTCATTTATAACTACCTTCTTACAAATTATTCCTTATCCCGTTCCGGCGAGAAACGCACGGGGTCATCATATTGTTCCTGCAGTTTCAGCATTTCAGCCTTCAACTCATCAACCACTGCCTCATACTCCTTCTGTCCGTACAGATTGTGCATTTCGTGCGGGTCTGCCTGCAAGTCGTACAACTCCCATGTATCAATGTCATTATAGAAATGAATCAGTTTATAACGGTCTGTACGCACTCCATAATGGCGTTTCACCATGTGCTCTGCCGGGTATTCATAGAAATGATAGTACAAAGCCTTGCGCCAGTCTTTCGGATGCTCGCCTTTCAGCAACGGCAACAAAGATACTCCGTGCATATCAGACGGAATTTCTACTCCTGCCAAATCCAGAAAAGTAGGTCCATAGTCAATGTTCTGTACCATTTCAGTAATGTCTCCCCGACGAGTGAATCCATCCGGCAAACGCATAATCAGCGGAGTACGCATGGATTCTTCATACATGAAACGCTTGTCGAACCAACCATGTTCTCCCATATAGAATCCCTGGTCGGAAGTATACACTACCAGCGTATTCTCCAGTAATCCTTTTTCCTTCAGATAGTCCAATACGCGACCCACATTGTCATCCAACGATTTCACCGTCTTCATATAGTCGCGCATGTAACGCTGGAACTTCCAGTTGGCCAAATCCTTTCCTTGAGGATTTTTCTTGTAGAAATCTTCGATAATAGGACCATAGAACTTCTCCCATGCTGCACGCTGAGCACTATCCATTCGGCCGAGGAAACTTTCATACAATGTCTTCAAACGAGAGTTTTTGTCCGGGCGAAGCATCTTCAGGTCATAAATCATATCCATGTCCTTCACGATGCTCATTTCCTGGGCGGCAGCCGCTTCACGTCCCTCATAGTCATCAAAGAAGTTATCCGGCAAAGGGAAGGTTTTGTCTTCATACAAGGCCAGATTACAAGTATCCGCCATCCAATTGCGATGGATAGCCTTGTGGTGAATGAACAAGCAGAACGGCTTCTTGTCATCACGCTTGTGTTCCATCCAGTCGATGGCATCATCGGTAATGATGTTGGTTATGTAACCGTGCTTCTGAATGGTATCATTCTGTTGCGTAATGAAATTCGGATTATAGTAATCCCCCTGTCCCGGCACAATCTGCCAGTAATCAAACCCTGAAGGCAGACTTTCCAGGTGCCACTTTCCGATAATCGCCGTCTGATAACCGGCTTTCTGCAACAGTTTCGGGAAAGTTTGCTGTGCACTGTCAAACACACAAGTAGTATTATCATAGAACTTGTTGCCACAAGAATGCTTACCTGTAATCATACAGGCACGGCTGGGACCACTCAACGAGTTTGCCACAAAACTGTTCGTGAAGCGTACTCCCTCATTGGCAATGCGGTCCAAATTGGGAGTTTCCATGTAGCGCGTATCATAACAGCTCATCATCTGTGCCGTATGGTCATCGGTCATGATATACACAATGTTGTATTGCTTCTTCTCTTGCTTATCAGCCTGCTGACAAGCTGTAGTTACGGCCGATAAAGCAACCATACCGGCAACGGGATAAAATTTATTCATAAGTCTACTTAGGTTATTCTATTCTTACAACGCAGATATACGGAGCTTATAGCTCATCGGTTTCTGCGGAATCTGATACTTCAGCATGGTTTCCGGACCACAACTTGCATTTCCTATTCCACGCAAAGCTGCATCCAGGTGAAGCACTACGTATGGACGCGGTTGCAATTCCCAAGTATGTTTGGTATTCATCAAGTCTTCATCCGTATAACGTAAAGCAGAGAAAGAAACATTGCCCTGTGTCTGGATACGGATACCCTTTCCTGAAGCATCCTTCAAATCCATGCTACGCAAACCTTCCCGATTGCCCATAGACTGAGGTTTCACATACTTGCCAGTATCATTTGCATCCAACGTGTAACGTCCCACAGGACATGCATCCTTACGGTCGACATAGTTTTCCCAAGGACCATGTGCATAATAGTCTACCTGAGTCAAAGTAGAATCCAGCAGGCAAACCAATCCACAGCGACGTAAGTTCGCAGTCTGAGGAGAGAAACGTACATCCATGTCTATTACTCCATTCGGCATAAATGTGTACACAATGTTGGTTGCACACAAAGAACCGCCACGAGAGGTACTTACCTGTACGATTCCTTTATCCACACTTACCTCACACGTACCGGCTGCATCCAGTCCGTTAGCAACTTCCTTAAACAAGTCATTCTCAATCCAGCGGTGGTTATCATACAAGAAACCGCCATTATGACTGATGATTTCCTTTCCAGCCATGTTCAATTGTACCATCTGTCCGGTAGCTTTATCAAAAGCTGCACGGAGGTGCTTGTTATAAAGCATCAACAGTTTATCGGTTTCCTGAATGGTCCATTCATTTTTCTTCTTCTTAAACGTCAGTTGTGGTAAATCGGCTCTCTTCTGCAATTCAAACTGGCAAGCAGCTACTTCATGTCCAGCCTCAGCCCATACAGTAGGTGCCAACATACGCACATGAAGATTAACCATCACTTCATCACCAGCCTTCTTGGCATCTGCCAGATTTACTCCAGACAATTTCAGATTCAGCACCGTAGAATCTCCCGGAAGGATATTTTCCAGTTTCAAGCTGTCAGCTCCTACAATCACTCCATTCTTCACACTTTCCCACTTCAAATCGAAGCCTTTCAATGACAAGAATGCATACTTGTTACCTACCTGTATATTGACCATATTATGAGAAGCATCCGTACCTACACACTTAAAGGCCACATACTGATAAATGGCTTTCACCTCTTTCAGCTTCGGAGATTCTTCACGTGTAGCCGGTACGATACCGTTGGAACAGAAGTTACCCTGATGCGGACCAGGGAAATCATATCCTGTATGCAGACGGTAAATACCTTTCTTTATTTCATGCGGTTCATAAATAGCCTGGTCTACCCAGTCCCAAATAGCTCCACCGATAGTAGCCGTACTGCCTTCAATACTTTCCCAATATTCTTTCAGGTTACCGATGGCATTTCCCATGGCATGTGCATATTCACACACGAAGAGCGGTTTTCCAAACGCACTTACATGCTCATCCATCCAGTCCATGCTCGGATACATCTTGGAGTAGAAATCACTGAAGCGGTTACCACCGTATGACTTTCCATCACGTGTTCCTTCATAATGTACCGGACGACTATCCAGCTTTTTAGCTGCGTCATAACAATCACGGAAGTTGGCTCCTCCTCCGGCTTCATTACCCAAGCTCCAGAAAATCACACTCGGATGATTGCGGTCTCTCAGCACCATACGGTCAATACGGTCCACGAATGAAGGTATCCAGGAAGGCATGTCACTGATAGACTGGTTGGCATGGTCTTCCAGGTCAGCCTCATCCATTGTGTACAAACCATAGTAGTCAAACATAGCATACATTTTGGCTGCATTCGGATAATGCGACGTACGAATCGTATTGATATTGTTCTGTTTCATAGTCAGCACATCCCACAACATAGACTCTGTTGTCACCGCACGACCATACATCGGATGCGTATCGTGACGGTTGGTTCCCTTGAAGAACACTCGTTTGCCATTCAAGTAAAGTAATGAGCCTTTCACCTCTATGTCACGGAAACCGTACTTCGTAGAGAAAGCCATTTCATCTTTTCCTCCCTGACGCTGTATCACTTGCACAGTATACAAGGTAGGAGTTTCAGCAGTCCACAAAGACAAATCTGTCAAATCGAATGACACATTAGCCGTACTTACCGGAGAAGAAGGAGTGTATTTCACAGCCACTTCCGACTCGGCTACCTTACGGCCTTCCGGATCTAACAGACGCACCAGCAGATTCTTGGTGCCCTTCAGCTTGTCACGGTTATCCAAAGACAACTTCACATTCATGGTTCCACTTTTATAGTTCTTGTCTTTATCCAATAGACAAGTAATGTAATGGTCGCGCACGCTGACTTTCGGTACATTATATAAATACACATCACGGAAGATACCACTCATGCGGAACATATCCTGACATTCCAGATAAGAACCGTCACACCAACGGAACACCTGCACAGCCAGACGATTTTCGCCCGGTTTCAGGTACTTGGTCACATCAAACTCAGCTACATTGTTTGCTCCTTGTGAATAGCCTACATATTTTCCGTTGAGATACACAAAAGCTGCACTGTAAATACCACCGAAATGAATGAAAGTACGTTTTCCATCCCAGCCTTCCGGCAAATTAAACGTACGTACATACGAACCTACCGGATTGATACCATAGTTCTTTCCGCCATCGTTAAAACCTTTACGTGCCTGAATATAAGGCGGTGTGTTGGCATGCGGGAATTCTACATTGGCATAAATCGGACGGTCGTAGCCCTGCATTTCCCAGTTAGACGGCACAGGAATGCGGTCCCATCCCGATACATCGAAATCTTCCTTATAAAAATCCAGCGGACGTTGTGAGGGTTCTGACACCCAATGGAAAGCCCATGTACCGTTCAGCAGCATATAGGCAGAGTTATGTACTTCCTCCCACGGGCGGTCATAGAAAGCCTTGTCTGCCAACATATCTTTCTCTGAAGGATAAGGCATATACGTAGCATGACCTACTTCCTTATTTTCTTCAAAGCAAGTTTCATCTTCCCAGTACACTTTTTCGCGTGCAGCCATACCAGCTCCTTCGGGCATAGGCACGGCGCTTACCCGTATCTGGAACAAAGAAGCTTCCATCGTTTCAGCCTTCTTTCTGTCCATCAACTGCAGACGGCCGTCTTTCTGACATACCAGCATAAGCGACGGAGTATTGGCCGGAACCAGTCTCACCCCGTTTGCGGTTTCCTGTATGCTCCACAACTGCGCCTCATCACTTCCGTTTACTTCTGTAACGACCAATGCCTTATGGTCTACGTCAGCTCTCAGCGCCTTGTCTTCGAATACATTCACAAAACGGAAACTTCCCGACAACTCGTTGATGTTCCATTGCTGTTTCCGGTCATCACGGCTCAATGACTTCAATATCACGGACGCCCCCGCATCATAGCCCAGCACCTTATCTGAGACCTTTGCCGGATACAGATTATAAAGCTTGTCTTTATCGTATCTGCTCTGCGAAGATACATTCTGAGCCATCCATACCAGAAGCCCCAGAACCATCAAAAAACGATAGAATTTCATCATGGCATTTATAATATTAAAGAGGTATACATATTAAATTTCTTACCTTTCCCTTAAATCCCATCCTGGCATCTCCCAACTGTTTCAACGGGAAAATCAAGGTTTCCTGATACCAGATGCGGTCTTTCCGTTTATGCACTTCGTTATAATGCTCGCTTACACGGCCTTCCAGTCTTTCCTGAAGCTGCCCGTCGACAAACAGGGAAGTGCCTTTCGCGTCTCCCTCGATACGTATTTTCGTCCATTGTCCGGCAGGCAGACGATAAGAATGGAACACGAACTCATAGCCGTCACGACGGAAAGCAAACTTTCCGGTATTCTGCCAGTTGGATACAAACTCCGAATGCGGGCCTTTGAACAGTATCGCATCAATATTAGGTGCTGAATCCGGACACAGCTCGAACTCCACCGCATAAGGATAACCGATTTCGTCCACCTCCGTAGTGACCGCTTCCGTTCCCGACAATGTCACTTCCTTGCCCGTTTCGGTCAGCTCCGTACGCTTGTCCACTTTTGCCAGCAGGTTCACGCCGGGAGCTTCAGGAGTAGTGGCACAGAGTGCCATGAACTGCTCGAAAGGCACTTTATCCTTATTCTCTCCTTTCCACATCTTCTCGCACACCATCTGCAATCCCGGGAAAGTACGGCAATGCACATCCTGCTGGCTGATGCCGTTGCCCACATGGTCGTTCCACACAGCCAGCATCGCTCCCAGGAAATTGGGATGGCGGACGGTCATCTTCGGGTCTTCCGGACGCATCATCTCCGGCATCCAGTTTTCATACAGCCACTGGTAATTCAGATAGTCATAATAATAATGAGCGGCAGGAACCAGATACAACAGTCCGTCACACAAGTTCACCACCTTGGCACCTGCATACAGACAGGTCTGCACATCCATCCAGTCATAGTTCCATGCACTCACCACCTTGCCTTTCAAATCGACAGGCGTATTGCCTTTCATGACATTCAAGCTTCCCCACAAACGCGGAGTCTTGCCATATTTTGAAACAAAATCCAGATAATGATTCGTAAAATGGCGGAACTGTTCCGACTCTTTCCGGTTATATTCGTCGGTACCGATGTGCACTTCCGGACCTACAAACACCGGGTTCTCGCCCGAGAGATATTCATCGAACAATGTATCGACAAAATCATAAACCTCCTGCTTGTACAAGTCCAGATGGTCCATTCCGTATTCCTTTTTATCGGCCGCCAGACGCGGATTATAGTGCGTGAAGGACAATGAATGAGCCGGCACGTCGATTTCCGGAATCACATTAATGCCATAGCGGGCGGCCATGAGCTGGAAGTCGCGGAACTCTTCCTTCGTATAGGAACCGTCCTTCGCCGTCAGCCCCGGGAAGCGTTCGCTTTCCAGACGGAAAGCCGCATAGGTCTTGTTCCAGTCGTTTCCGAAAAACTGCACGAAACCGTTGTCATTCAGATGCACCTGCAACTCATTCAGCTTGTAGAACGAAAGAATCTTCACATAGTCACGCAGAAAATCCATCGTAAAGAACTTGCGGGCCACGTCAATCATGAATCCCCGGTTCGGATAGAGCGGGAAGTCCGTAGCCCGACCTTTCATCAGTCCTTCCGGCTGGTTATGAATCATCTGGAGCAAGGTACGCGTCCCCCAGAAAACACCTTTAGAAGTAGGAGCCTCAATCGTGACCTCACTCCGGACATCCATCCGGTATCCTTCTTCGCCCAGCGTCTTGTCCGGCTTGCCTAATGCCAGGCAGACCGCTCCTTTTTCCTTTTTCCCCGTTACGACACGATAATCCCAGCCAAACATATCCTTCAGGTCCTGTACCAGGATTTCAGCTCCCTCCTTCAGCTCCTTCGCCTCATCCGGGGAGATAATCACCTTTCCCTTTTCGGGAAGCACCAGTTTTCCTTTTGCCGATTTCCACTGCTGCAAGGCAGGTATCACTTGTGGCACATTCTGGCCTGCCGCCATCATCAGTCCACACAACCACATCACACTACATAGAATCAGATGTCTCATTGTATCAAATTTAAAGTTTACATATTTATCTTAAGAAATAACCGTTTCTGCAGAAATCAACGACACTCATACTAAAAATTATAATCTATATTGATTAAGGAAACGCTAAACCATGAACAAATAAAACCAGCGATTTTTCTCATACTATTTATTTACAATACTTCGGTAAATTTTTACCGATAAATTAAAATTAAACATAGAATCGGC
>ENA-ORMN01003853-ORMN01003853.1-human-gut-metagenome-genome-assembly--contig:-NODE-3853-length-11356-cov-2.874347_pt1 | contig 11356 bp, 9 predicted proteins | sample MGYA00242102_ERZ508993 | MGnify/ENA primary metagenome ERZ508993 (study PRJEB26280, sample SAMEA2338770) | human gut metagenome | biome: human gut; feature: human-associated habitat; material: faeces... | reverse complement strand
ACCTGCATAGTCGAACTCTGCCGCCTGCCCGATGACGATAGGACCGGAACCAATTACTAATACTTTTTTAATGTCTTTATTTCTTGGCATACTCTCATTCTCCTTTATTTACTCATCATATCCAAAAATCTATCAAACAGATAACCGGAGTCCTGTGGTCCAGGGCATGCCTCCGGATGGAACTGTACGGTGAAGATGTTCTTTCCAACATACTCAAGTCCTTCGTTCGTGCCGTCGTTGACGTTTACAAATGCCGGTTTTGCAATATTCGGATCCAAAGTATCTGTATCAACAACATATCCATGATTCTGGGATGAAATGTATACACGGTTTGTTTTTAAATCCTTGACAGGGTGGTTTCCTCCACGATGTCCGTATTTCATTTTGTGGGTGTCAGCACCTGTTGCAAGTGCCATTAACTGATGACCTAAGCAGATCGCAAAAATAGGGGTATCGGATTCGTACAGTTTCCTGATTTCTTTGATAATATCGGTACATTCCTTTGGATCTCCAGGTCCATTACTTAACATAATTCCGTCCGGATTTGTGCTTAAGATCTCTTCTGCGGTTGTGTGTGCCGGATAAATGGTCACTTCACAGCCACGATTATTTAAAGACTGGGCAATATTATTTTTTGCGCCGAAATCCATGAGTGCAACACGTTTTCCTGCGCCGCTTAATACTCGTTTTTCCTCACAGGTCACTTTGTCTACGACATTTCCTGTTGTGTAAGCTTTTAATTTAGGAATAATTTCTTCTATATTATAATTCTCGTTTGTTGTGATCATACCGTTCATCGTACCCTTTTCACGTAAGATCTTGGTAAGTGCACGTGTATCGATTCCTGCGATTCCAGGAATATCATTTTTTGTCAGGAAATCCTGGATCGTTCCCTCACAACGGAAGTTGCTTGGCATTCTGGATAACTCCCTTACAATGTATCCGTCCGGCCATGGTTTCTTTGACTCCATATCCGGTGTGATACCATAGTTACCAATTAATGGATATGTCATAACCACTGCCTGTCCCGCATAGGAAGGATCGGTCAATACCTCCAGATAACCAGTCATTGAAGTGTTAAAAACGATCTCACTGATGACTTCTCTGGTGGAACCAATGCTTGTTCCTGTAAATACATTCCCATCTTCGAGTATCAAAAAAGCTTTCATTTGTTTCCCTGTCCTTTCATCTTTTTTTCCCAAAAAAAAAAACGTTTCCGTTTTTTCCTTTTGCTCTATACGAACTATATATGGGCAGTCAAACCGGATATTGCTATCCGCTCCAAAACATACCTTTATTGTAAACAAGGGAATGATCTTGAAACATTCCCTTGCTTAAATTGTAATGAGTTTATCATATGTAGTTGTAATTTTCAACCTTTTTCATGGAAACAGATTGATTTTTTTTGTATCCATAAGCGGGACTAATGTTTTTCATTATCACAAGCTATAATAATCTATTCTTCTTCCTCTTCCGGTTCGTCTTTCGCCCAGCCGTAAGCGTATTTGACCGCTTTGTTCCAGCCTTTCCGTTTTGCCTGACGATCCTCCTCGCTCATCTGTGGAGAGAATATCTGATCGATACTCTGATTTTTGATGACATCTTCCTTGCTCTTCCAGTAACCAACGGCAAGTCCGGCAAGATAAGCAGCGCCCATCGCAGTCGTCTCTATACAGCTTGGACGTTTGACCGGTGCATTGATCATGTCTGCCTGAAACTGCATTAAGAAGTTGTTGGCGCTTGCTCCACCGTCCACTTTCAAAGATTTCAACTCGACGCCCGCGTCTGCACGCATTGCATCGATGACATCACACACCTGAAGATCGATGGATTCCAGCGTGGCGCGGATGATATGGTTTTTGTTGGTGCCTCTTGTGATGCCAACGATCGTACCTCTCGCATACTGATCCCAATGTGGTGCGCCCAGTCCGGTAAATGCCGGAACGACATAACAGCCGTGGGTTCCGTGTACTTTTTTTGCCATGTACTCTGAGTCTGCGGAGGAATCGATCAGCCTCATATTGTCGCGAAGCCACTGGATTGCCGCTCCTGCAACGAAAATCGAACCTTCCAGAGCATAGTTTACTTTTCCGTCCAGTCCCCATGCAATGGTCGTCACAAGACCATTTTTTGAAAATACCGGTTTTTCTCCTGTATTCATTAAAAGGAAACATCCGGTTCCGTATGTGTTTTTTGCCTCTCCTGCATGGAAACAGGTCTGTCCAAAAAGTGCCGCCTGCTGGTCACCTGCCGCTCCTGCGATCGGTATCTCATCCCCTAAGAAGGACGGATCGGTGTAACCGTAAATCTGGCTGGACGGCACCGGTGTCGGAAGCATACTCTCAGGAATATCCAGTTCCTGTAAAATCTCCTTGTCCCAGCACAGATCATTGATGTTAAAAAGCATGGTTCTCGAAGCATTGGAATAATCCGTCACATGCACTGCACCCTTCGTAAACTTCCAGATCAGCCATGTCTCTACTGTACCGAATAATAATTTGCCCTCATTTGCAAGTTCTCTTGCACCTTTTACATTGTCTAAAATCCATTTGATCTTCGTCGCAGAAAAATATGCATCAATGATCAGTCCTGTCTTTTTCCGGTAAACTTCTTCCAGTCCTTTTTTCTTCAGTCCATCCGCAATATCAGATGTTCTGCGGCACTGCCATACGATCGCATTGTAGATTGGTTCTCCCGTCTCTTTATTCCACACGATGGAAGTCTCACGCTGGTTTGTGATACCGATCGCTGCAATATCGGAAGCCGCAGCTCCGATCATGTTCATCGCCTCCACCGAAACACCAAGCATCGATGACCATATTTCATTTGCGTCATGCTCCACCCAGCCCGGATTCGGGAAAAACTGACGGAACTCTTTCTGCGCCATCGAGCAGATCTCTCCTTTTTCATTGAATAAAATACAACGGTTACTTGTTGTTCCCGCATCTAATGCCATTACATATTTTGCCATGCCTGTTTCTCCTTTCAATTCTGCTGCAAAATGCTCCCCTGTTCTTTTGAACTTTTACCATTTGACTGCACCATAAATCAGACATAAAAATGGGAGATGACACATCGAAAATATACTGCTGCACCCCACAGCAGTATTCCTTTGAATCATCTCCACTCTCTGATTTCTACTCATTTATTCAATTATGTCTGAACTTTTGCTTCCATTGATGGAATCATTATAGCATATATGCATAAAAAAGCAATGTTTTACTGAGAATTTTTATATATTTTTATTGTACAATTTCTTTTATCATACATTTTCTTTGTTTCATTACTTTTTATTTATTGAATTCTTACCATCTCCGGATTTGTCTTATAGTAAACTGCTCTCGAAACCTTGCTTCTCTCCAGATACTGATTTTCTGCCAGATTCTCCAACACCTGTTTTCTGAAATAAGTAGAATCGCTCACACCAAGATATTCTGCAATCTCCGAAACTTTATGTGCCTGATAATAGCAAAAAGACAATATTTTTGCATCATAAACTGTTCCATGCGGCACTGGCGTAAACACCAGATTCGGCATTCCACTGTTCTCTATCCCCTCCATGTAAGTCAGATCCGGCAATACTAAGGTAAAATGATCCGAAGAAGCATATATATATGGGCGATGTGTCTCATCCGCATGCTGATATTCTTCTGTTATCTTATCAAACCCGGTTCCCGCAGCTTCCATAACATTACAGCTTACCAGAACAGATGAGATCAGCTCATTTCTTCTTTTGGAAATTATGCCAGACAGATCATAAGTCTTTCCTAATTTCTCACCCCGGTAAAATCCTCCCGGAGAAGAAATTTCCAGTCTGTCTTTGAACATGTCTACCTGAATCTGTGTGCCATCCAGAAAATAATCCCGATGTGCGATTGCATTAATGACCCCCTCAAACAATGCCCGCTTCGGATATGCATCTATATTTTCCCTTGTATCATCCAGCTTTATCATGGAATGGTTCATCCGTTGTTCTACAAATTCCATCATATAATTGAGCACCGCAATGATATTTCCATGGAAACGATTAATAGTAATGATACGTTCACTGCCTTTATTAAAACCGGAAAAGACAGAACACTGCACCTCCGTCTTTTTTCCCTGATAATCATCTGCAAAAAGTACTGCACCATTTGCAAGCATTCCGTCCTTATCATAGAATCCCATCGACTGCAATGCTTTCTCTGATAATTTTCTGCCATTATTATGTGATGCATAAAATTCCTGAAGCATTGTAAAATTCTCTGCCCTGTACAGTTCATCCGATGTGAGAATATCATATTGTGTGTTTTTACTCCTCACACTCATCTCAATAATTTCTTCATAGGTTGCCCCATTGGTAAATCCATCACGTCTCATAAAAATAGATGGGATATTTTTATATTTCAAAATAACAGGTTTTACCGCTGATTCCGGAATATGCACCTGTATGATAAAACGCTCTTTCTCCTTTATCATATAGCGTAGAAAAGATAATTTCATCTGCGGTCTTGGTGACAGATGCTCATTTACCTGATTGTTAAAATAATTGCGTTCATTGTCTGCCTCTGTCCGGTCAAACCCGATCAGTTTATTGGTTTTATCTTCAACACCTATATAAAAATCTCCACCGGAAGCATTGGCAAATCCGGCAATACTTTTTAGCCAGCCTACGACATCCTCACGATTCAGTCTGCTTTTGCATTCAAATTTATCACTTTCCAGTTCGACATTTTCTATTAATTCTTCCAGATACATTGTCCTGACCTCCTGTATTTCAAATATACTTCAATGTCACTTCAAAGTCAACTTCAAAGTCACTTCAATTAAATTTCATTTTACTTTGAAGTACAGTTCTATTCTTCCCATACCCTGGCAAATCCAATCCTATTTTCCGGTACCCCAGTAATAAAAATTTGACTATTTATGCTTTCTGTCAACATAAATAGTCAAATAATCTGTTTGTAAATATTACGCTCCCGCCTGTGCCGTCACATAATACTCCGCCTGCGTCTGATAAAGCTTCGCATAGATTCCATGTCTTTCCATCAGAGACTCATGCGTTCCCTCCTCCGCGATTTTCCCGTGGTCAAGCACGACAATACGGTCACAGAATTTACAGCTGCTCATGCGATGGGAAATGTAAACGGCTGTTTTCTCTCCCACAAGGGAATCGAAGTTTTCATAGATTCCAGCTTCCGCAATCGGATCCAAAGCTGCGGTCGGCTCATCTAAAATGACAAACGGTGCGTCTTTATACAACGCTCTTGCGATCGCCACTTTCTGTGCCTCACCGCCGGATGGTGTGACACCCTCTCCATTTTCCTGATACAAAAGTGTGTACTCTTTCTTCGGCAGCCCCTCCACAAATTCGTTCAGCCCGATCTTCGTAAGCACCTGTTTCAAACGCCTCTTATCCACCTGCCCACCTGCTGCGATATTTTCGTCCAGTGGAAAAGCAAACAGCTTGAAATCCTGAAACACCACGGAAAAAATCTGTAGATACTCCTCATAATCATATTTTTCAATATTGATTCCATTGAGGCAGATCTCTCCCCCGGTTGGCTCATAAAGCCGTAAAAGCAGCTTGATGAGTGTCGTCTTTCCTGCTCCGTTCCTACCGACAAGTGCCATTTTCTGCCCAATTTTAAAATCCAGACTGACATTTTTCAGAATATCATCTGCTGTGCCCGGATAACAGAATGACACATTGCGGAAGGATAATTCATACTCGTTATCATCCCGCTTCTCGATTGGAAGTGTGCCATCATAATGCATGTTCGGGCGTTTGATAAAATCTTCGTAAGTTTTCAGATACTCATTGCGGTAATTGATCTGGTTATACTGCATCAGGATATTCTGCACACCGGTCATCATCGTGATGATCGCCCCGGAGTACATAAGCACATCCCCGACGGATACCGCACCGGACATTGCCATAACCGCCACATAGACGTAGATATACCCCGCAAGAAGCTGTATAACAAATGAAAACTTAGCCTGATTTTTCCCCTCGAAAATCCCTTCTTCTGAAAAATAGGATGATGCATTGATACATGTCTCATTTTTTCCACAAAGATAATCCTGCATTCCATAAAGCCTGATATCCTTCGCCGCCGTCTCCGATGTAAAGATTTTAAACAGATAACCATATAAAAAATTGATACGCTCATTTTCATGATTGAGTTCCACCTGTTTTTTCCCAATGCTCTCCGAAACACGAACATTTACCCAGAAAGAAAATGCAAACATCCCTGCTAACAGAGCAGTCATCAGGATTATTTTCCATACTGCAACATGCGCTCCCTGCGCCGACTGCACGATCAGTATAAGAAGAAACACGAGTGCAAACAGAACTTTGACACATTCTGTAAAAAATTTATAAATTGAGTCCAACTGCGCCTCAATATCACCGGCACCATTCACTCCCCCTCTGGTTCTCCGGAAGGCAATCTGATTTTCCTCTTTTTCAATCTCCTCAAACTCCATGGAAAATGCCTTCTCTGCTGTCCGTCTTTTGGTCTCATCGCGGCTTGGGCTTGCGTATTGTTCAAATATCTGATTGCACATTATGTAAACCAGCCGTACGACAAGAACTGCTAATATCATGATCCAGACATAATGTACCGCTGTCGTATATTGTTCCAACAGCAGAGTGTCAATGATCCTCGCATAGAGAATGCTGTTGATATAAGAGATACCTGCGCCGCAGACCGCTCCAGCCACGATTGCAGCACCAAGCTGTCTGTATCCTTTCGTCTGGAAAATCAGATAGTTCCACATCTCCTTAATCGACATCTGCCGCACCTCCTTCTCCATAATATTTGCTCTGGACTAAAAACAGTTCGTAGTATTTTCCTTTTTGCTCCATCAGCTCCTCGTGGCTTCCACATTCTGCAATCCTTCCATCGGACAAAAGCAATATTTCTTCGCAGAAGCGTGTGGAAGCAAGCCTGTGTGAAATAAACAGCGCTGTGATATCCGCCAATGTCCGGTTATAGATCTCATAAATTTCGGACTCCGCCAGTGCGTCTAATGCTGCCGTCGGTTCGTCCAGCAGGATTATGGACGGATCTCGATATAATGCCCTTGCCAAAAGCAGCTTCTGCGTCTCGCCACCGGAAAGGCGCACACCATCCTGACTTAATTCTTTTCCAAGATTGGTAGAAAGCCCCTGCGGCAATGCTTTCACTTTCTGGGAAAGTCCTGCTTTTTCCAGACATTCCCATACTTTTTCCTCGTCCCACTGCTCGTTAAGTGCCACATTTTCTGCCACGGAATAGGCCAGAGTAAAGGTATCCTGAAAAACAGCTGACTCATGCCTGTAATAAGCTTCCCGGTCTAATTCCCTTGTATCGATCCCATTGACATAAACCGTTCCCTCTGTCGGCAGATACAGACCTGATATTAATTTCACAAGCGTTGACTTTCCGGCACCATTTAATCCGACTAACGCCTTGTGTTCCCCACTCTTTAAAGAAAAAGAAATGTCATTTAACACCGGTTTTTCTGCACCTTTATAGCAGAAAGTCACATGGTCAAACACCACTTCCACTGTCTTAAACTGGTTTTGCGGAATCTTTTTCTCACCTGCATCCTCGCCCAGATTCAGAAAATTCCGAAAATCTGTGATATGGACACTACAGTATTTCATCTTCGCAAAACTGTCACTTACCTGTGCAAACCATGCAGAAAAACCTCCGATGATTCCCAGATAGAATACGAACATCGTCAGGGACATCCCATTTTTCAACTGGCTGATCAGATACAGATAACAGATCAGATCCCGTCCAGCTGTCAGAATGGTTTCCAACGATTTTCCGGCAAATGCGATACTATTCTTCTTCGCATTGCGTCTTCTGGTATTTTTGATCGCGTTTCCATATTTCCCGATGATCCATTTTTTCAACCCAAAAACACGGATATCCTTTCCGCTTATCGCATCATCAGAAAGCCGGTCGATATACTGCATCGTCATCTCATCCCTGGCATTCTCATCCCTGATTTTATTCTCATACCAGTCCGGCAGACTGTTACAAAGTGCACCAATAACGGAGAGCCCGAATAATAGCAATAGGATCACCGGATGAATGGAACCTGCGATCACCATATAAACGAACAGACCAAGCACTCCGGTTCCAAATGCAGAGACCGCACGCAGCAAGCCCTCAATTCCTGCATTATTACAGCTGACTGCGTCACATGCTTTCTCCCGCAAAAGTTTCAGTTCCGAGTCTTCATACTGCTCCTGTGGTATCTCGCAGATTTTTTTTGTAAACTGCCTCATAAAAAGCTGGGAACGCTATGTGATGATAGACATGTTTTTGCCTGATATACGTATCCGCTGCATTCACAAGTGCATAACCCACAAATGCAGAGAGAATTGCTGCAATCACCGTTACTGCGGATAAGCTTTCTCCAAGTAATCCAACGACCAGTGCGCTTAACATGGAACCGATCACCGGCACGATCACTGACAGGATGATTCCGGTTATCATATCTCTTATATAGCTTCTTTTTTCTTTCCATACTGGAGTAAAAACGAATCTGAAATTGCTCCAGAGGGTGTATTTTTTTGTTTTGTACATGTTGCGTCTCCTGAATGTAATCATTTCAAGTGTTGATGCTATATGCTGCGCCGGCATTTTGTGTAATAGAATACTGGAAAGTTTTATTGTATAAGCTCCCAATTCAGGTTTGTAATCAGTTTTTACAAACATCTTGGGATAAGATTAACACAGATTTTTATGTTTACGCACAAAAAATGCACGGATTGCAAAAATCCGTGCACGAATGGCATTTATAGCGGCAGCATAATCTCCGTCACAAAGACTCCTGCCTCATTTTTCCGATTGATAAAGCCGTCATATTTTTCTACGATCAGATTAATCCGCTTCAAGCCATGCCCGTGATTACCACGCTTGTGCGTAATATACTCCTCATCCAGCTTACGCACGGTCTCATTGGTGGCATTGCTCACGGAAATATAAAGCTGCTCCTTGAACTGTCCAATATAAAGGCGGATGAACTGCTGCTCTCTTGGCACTTTCTCGCACGATTCCACAGCATTGTCGATCAGATTTCCGATCACAACGCACAGATCAATGTCTGTCACAGTCGTTCTTTTCGGAACCGTTGCCTTGTAATCAACCGGGATGCCATTATGGATTGCCAGAGAGATTTTGGAATTCAGGATTGCATCCACACCGATATTCCCGGTATCAAACAGGAGATTGATGTCATCCAAATCTGTTTCCAGCTTATCAAGGTACACTTTTGCCTCACTGATATCGTCCATCGCAAGGTAAGCTTTTAGCGACTGCATATGGTTGTGATAATCATGCCGCCAGCCACGCATGGTCATGTATACATTATTCACTTCTTCGATCTGATTCTTCACAAGCTTATTCTGGTAGGCTTCCGTGCTCTTCTCATAGTAGGTTTTTATGAGGAGGCGGAGCAGGATGGAGGCGGATGCCAAAAGTGCAGCTGATGCAAGAAAAATCAGAAAAATATCTTTGATTTCCAATGTTTGTTTCCTCAAATATGTTTTGTATTGAATGATTTTCCTGAAATGTGGTTGACAGAGTCTCTTTCTTCTTGTATTATTTTGTATAAGAAATGGGTTCTTTTACTGAGTACAACCATTTAGTTGGAAAAGTTTGCTCGTTTCTTTTTTTATTTCTATCACATCATATAAATACATCTTATCATCTCTGGCATGCCGTATCAACATGATTGCCTGAAACACGTTATATTTCTCAATTACTCCATCATCATTAAAAATTGGCAATGCAAAACGGGTTTCATAACGATACCACCCATATTTAGCATCTTTTGTGTGTTTTTCTTTTCGATTTTCCTCATACTTTTTATCAAATGCAATTTCAATCATTTCCGGTATTCCCTGAGCTGCATTCGCCTTCGCCTTTGCGCTTGCGCCCTTTAAGCAATGCGTATAATTAGAGTTTGCATATTCATCTGACAAATCATTTCCAATATAAACAATATCCTTCGTATCCGCTATCTCATAAAATTCGCCAACATATTTTTTCAAATATTTTTCTACATCTTTCCAATTAATATTTCTTTTTCCTTTGAAAATAATGTCGTTGATTAATACAACTCTTTTTCCGTCAAGATCAGTTACAATGCGCACATTTTTCTTCAAGTTATTTCGTTCTCCTTTTACATTTCGCTTTCGTTCTTCATTTTTTAACTTATAGGGGAAAATAGATAGATTAATGTTGAAAACTTATAAGATAAAATTTCTGAAATCTATGTTTTTATTAACTTTACCACATCATCGGCATATTGTAAATCCATTCTTTTCGCTCAAAATAAACAGTCCAATAATATGTATAAAAATAGCCGTACGAAGATATTTCTTTTCTCTATTCGTTAATATCTTCGTACGGCTATGTCAATTATATTTTTTATATCGTGATTTTTAATCCACAGTGTATACAAAAAAATCAGAGACTTTCCTCATTCTCTTCCAAGATGATACTTTATAAACGCTTCATTCACTTCCTTATAGAAACTCCGGCTGACAGGAATGACACTGCTATCCGATAGAACACACTCCGTTCTTCCAATCCTGACAACTTTCTCAATATTCACTGCGTAACTGCGGTGTGTTGTAATGAATTCCTTTGACTTTTCCTGCACACTTTGCAGTAACTCTGAAAATCCAGTCTTTACTGTCACACATTCTCCACTGATCAAAAATAGATTTACATAATGTTTCTGAGCTTCGATATAAATTATATCCTTCAGATTAACACGGACAGACTGGCTGTCCTTTTTCACAAGGATGTAATTCTCCTCCTCTACCTCTTTCTGCGTTCTGGCATAGTCGAGAATCTCCCACAGCTTTTCCTCATCCACCGGCTTCATCAGATAACGGTACGCACCCACTTCATATCCATCGAACACATAACTTGCATCCGATGTCACAAAAACAAGGATCACATCCTTCTCTTTCTCACGAATCTGTCTGGCAAGTTCCATGCCGTTTTGTCCTCTCATGGAAATATCAAGAAAGATCACGTCATAGGCATTCTGCTCTGCTTTGAACAGATATTCTTCCGCACCCTCAAACAGGTCTGTGCGAACTGCCGTATTCTTATTTTTCGCCCACTGGTCAATTTTTATTGCAAAAGCTTTCGCCTGTGCAGATTCATCCTCACAGTAGCAGATTGTCATTGTATGTTCCATAATTTTCCTAACTGGTTATATTACCCCACTGCAACTTCCACTCTTTTTCCGCCCTCAATTCAATGATAATACCCGGAAGACCTTTCTTTACCGGTTTCAGCCGGATATCATAGCGTCCTTCGCCAGACTCCCTGTTCGATGTGACAAAAAATCCTCC
>ENA-ORMN01003852-ORMN01003852.1-human-gut-metagenome-genome-assembly--contig:-NODE-3852-length-11358-cov-7.057949_pt1 | contig 11358 bp, 8 predicted proteins | sample MGYA00242102_ERZ508993 | MGnify/ENA primary metagenome ERZ508993 (study PRJEB26280, sample SAMEA2338770) | human gut metagenome | biome: human gut; feature: human-associated habitat; material: faeces... | reverse complement strand
TAAAACAAAATAAATATGCACCCAATTGCAGGTGCATATAATATAAATTATCTTTTTGCATAACGTTTTTTCTTTACAAAAACAGAGACTAAGATAGCTACTAATATTAGTGCAATAATTGCTATAACTCCTGACCATCCAAGAGTAGCAACAATTTTACTACCTAAAGACATTATAATACCTGCTAATATTACTCCAAGAGCAACTGCGGATATGCTTGTTTTGAAATCGAGATTTAGAAAACTTGCTGCTAATGTTCCAGTCCAAGCACCTGTTCCTGGTAAAGGGATGCCAACAAATAATAACAATGCCCAGAATATTCCACTATTACCAGCAGATTTTTTTAATTTTTCTCCACCCTTTTCACCTTTTTCTAAACACCATGTGAAAAATTTCTTTGTTAGTTTTTTATCTTTTCCCCATTCAAGTACTTTTCTGGCAAATAAATATATTACAGGCACAGGAAGCATGTTTCCTATAATTGCTATTGGATAATATAATGCAATATTTAATCCAAGACTTTCAGCAATAGGAATTGCACCTCTTAATTCTACTATTGGAACCATAGAGATAACAAAAACTATTAGGTTTGCGAATACTCCTGATAATTTTTCTTATCTTTGCCCGCGAATTGGTTCCGGATGCATGTTTCCATCATCTGGATTAAAAGGGAATCGGGTGTAAATCCCGGACAGTCCCGCTGCTGTGAAGCTCCGTTTATATCATGAAAAACACCTTTGCCACTGATATGCATTGAAATATCGGGAAGGCTTCAGGATTAGGAGTCAGTCAGAAGACCTGCCATTCATTAAAGGCTGCCTTTGCTCGTGGGTTAGGAAGACAGTACGAAGATATTAGTTGAACATTTAAACAAGAAATGGAATGCCTTTGTTGAAGGTATGTCCGCATTGTGGTGTGACTATATATATCCTTTATATATTAAAGAAAAAGTAAAATGATTAAGAAAGTATTGATTGCCAACAGAGGTGAGATTGCCTTGCGCGTCATGCGTTCGTGCCGGGAGATGGGACTGCTTACGGTTGCCGTCTTTTCCGAGGCTGACCGCACCTCTCATCATGTGGCTTATGCCGATGAGGCCTATCCGATAGGACCGGCTGTGGCAAAAGAGAGTTATTTGAATATAGATAAAGTGATTGCCACGGCAAAGCGATGCGGTGCCGATGCCATCCATCCGGGTTACGGCTTTTTGTCGGAGAACTCGGAGTTTGCACGCCGTTGCAAGGAGGAAGGGATTATCTTTATCGGTCCCGCCGCCGAGACGATGGAGGCGATGGGCGACAAGATAGCTGCCCGCAAGCGAATGATTGCGGCAGGCGTACCCGTGGTTCCCGGAACGGAACAACCTTTGCAGAGTGCCGAAGAAGCCGTGCGTATCTGCAACGAGATAGGCTACCCCGTGATGCTGAAGGCGTCTATGGGTGGCGGTGGTAAAGGTATGCGCCTTATCCATAACGAGAGCGAAGTGGTGGAAGCCTACAACACGGCACGCTCCGAGTCCATGTCCTCCTTTGGAGACGACACGGTCTATCTGGAGAAGTTCGTGGAAGAACCGCATCACATCGAGTTCCAGATATTGGGCGACAACCACGGCAACGTTATCCACCTTTTCGACCGCGAATGCTCCGTGCAACGCCGCAACCAGAAGGTGGTAGAAGAAAGCCCGTCACCCTTCCTTACGCCGGAATTGCGCCGGGAAATGGGAGAGAAGGCGGTTGCCGCAGCAAAGGCAGTGAACTACTCCGGTGCAGGTACCATCGAGTTTCTGGTAGACAAGAACCGCCGTTTCTATTTCCTCGAAATGAATACGCGCCTGCAAGTGGAGCACCCCATCACGGAAGAGGTGGTAGGCGTAGACCTGGTGAAAGAGCAAATCCGTATTGCCAACGACGAGGTGTTGCACCTCAAGCAGGAGGACCTGTTCCAGCGCGGTCATGCCATAGAGTGCCGCATCTGTGCCGAAGATACGGAAAACAACTTCATGCCGTCTCCCGGTGTCATCAAGCAACTGACGGAGCCGAACGGAATCGGTGTGCGTATAGACAGCTATGTGTACGACGGCTATGAGATTCCCATCTACTACGACCCTATGATAGGTAAGCTCATCGTATGGGCAACCACCCGCCAGTATGCCATCGAGCGTATGCGCCGTGTGCTCTATGAGTACAAGATTACGGGCGTAAAGACCAACCTTGCCTATCTGAAGCGCATCATGCACGTGCCCGACTTTGTGAAGGGAGAGTACAACACCCTCTTTATCGAGAAGAACGCCCGCATGCTGGTACGCACCAATACCACCAACGAAGAGTTGGAGAACATTGCCATGATAGCCGCCTATATGGACTATCTGGTTAATCTGGAGGAGAACGTTTCGGCACAGCTGTCCGATGGCCGCCCCATCAGCCGTTGGAGGGAATTCGGCTTGCAGAAGGGAGTGCTTAGGATTTAAGGAATGGAAAATTGATAATGGAGATTTAATAATGGAAATACATATAGGAGACCGTATAGCAGACATTACCCTGGTGGGTAAGGAAGGGAATAAGGTACAACTTACCATTGACGGAAAGCCCTACGAAGTGGACATTGTGATGGCGGAGAACGGAAGTTGCTCCATCCTGCACAACGGAAACTCGTTCAACGCAGGCCTTGTGCGCGGCGAGGGAGGAAAGAGCTATGACATCAGCATGCTCCAGCGTTCCTTCCACGTAGACATTGTAGACACGCAAGCCAAGTATCTGCACATGAAGAAAGGAGCCGACGAGAAGCAGGGCGACAAGATTCTGGCACCGATGCCGGGCAAGGTAGTGAGCATCCCCGTCAAGGTGGGCGACCGACTGGCTGCCGGAGACATTGCCGTGGTGCTGGAAGCCATGAAGATGCAGAGTAACTATAAGGTAAATGCCGACTGCATCGTCCGCAACATTCTCGTGAGCGAGGGCGAACCGGTAAATGCCAACCAAGTATTGATTGAATTGGAGTTGATAAAGGAGGAATAATCCCGAGTCGCATTCAGTCCGTATATTATAAATCACTAAATTGTAAATGCAAATATGAACAGAGAAGAAATATATCGCCAGTTTGAGGAACTGGACAAACGTGCCTCGCTGGGTGGGGGCGTAGACAAGATAGAGAAACAACACGCCTCCGGCTGCATGACTGCCCGCGAACGTATTGACATGCTGCTGGACAAAGGCTCGTTCAATGAGCTGGACAAGTTCGTGAACCATCGCTGCACCAACTTCGGCATGGAGAAGAAGCAGATTGCCGGAGACGGCATGGTGTCCGGTTACGGAAAGATAGACGGCCGCCTTGTATTTGTCTATGCCTACGACTTCACGGCGCATGGCGGTTCGCTCAGCGAGACGAATGCCGCAAAGATTGTGAAGGTGCAGCAGCTTGCCCTGAAGAACGGCGCTCCCGTCATTGCCCTCAACGATTCGGGCGGCGCGCGCATTCAGGAAGGTGTGAACAGCTTGGCAGGCTATGCCTCCATCTTCTATCAGAACACCATTGCGTCGGGTGTCATTCCGCAGATATCTGCCATTCTGGGTCCGTGTGCCGGTGGGGCATGCTACTCTCCGGCGCTTACCGACTTTATCTTCATGGTAAAGGAGCAGAGCCACATGTTCATCACCGGTCCGGACGTGGTAAAGACCGTGACCCACGAGGAGGTGGACAAGGAGGAACTGGGCGGTGCCTATACGCATAGCAGCAAGAGCGGCGTTACCCACTTCATGTGCAATACGGAGGAGGAGACACTGATGAGCATCCGCGAGCTGCTGAGCTTCCTGCCGTCCAACAATATGGAGGATGCTCCCTTCACTCCCTGCTCCGACGATATCCATCGCCGGGTAGAGACGCTTCAGACCGTCATCCCCGAAGACCCGAACATGCCCTATGACATCAAGGATATTATAGAACCGGTGCTGGACAACCAGTACTTCTTCGAAGTGATGCCTCACTTTGCCAAGAACGTCGTTATCGGTTTCGGTCGTCTGAACGGGCGTTCGGTAGGTATCGTGGCAAACCAGCCTGCCTATCTGGCGGGTGTGCTCGATATTGATGCCAGCGACAAGGCGGCACGTTTCATTCGTTTCTGCGACTGCTTCAACATCCCGCTGATAACCTTCGAAGATGTTCCCGGCTTCTTGCCCGGAACGATGCAGGAGCACAACGGCATCATCCGCCACGGCGCCAAGATTGTCTATGCCTATGCCGAGGCCACCGTGCCCAAGATAACGCTGATTACCCGCAAGGCATACGGCGGCGCCTACATCGTGATGTCCAGCAAGCCGACGGGTGCCGACGTGAACCTGGCTTATCCGCAGGCGGAAATCGCCGTGATGGGTGCCGAGGGTGCGGTGAACATCCTCTACCGTAAGTCCTCTGCCGAAGAGAAGCAGGAGATTATCAAGGAGTACGAAAGCAAGTTCTCCAACCCTTACCGCGCTGCCGAGCGTGGCCTCATAGACGAGGTCATCATGCCGCGCGATACCCGCTACAAGCTGGTGCAGGCATTGGAGATGGCGCACAACAAGAATCAGAGCAATCCACCGAAAAAGCACGGCAACATGCCTTTATAATAGTAGTTATTTTTTATGTGTGAAATGCGTATCCCCGGAGAAGTGATTTCTGTGGGGATACACTTTTTAAATAGAGAATTAAGAATTAAACAATAAGGCTGAAAAGTAAAAACTAAAGATAGAAACTATGGAACTATTAAGAAACCTCTTTGAGGGTTATCCCAATCTTTGGGGCGGAGGAGTGGCACACTCTGTCCTGATTCTGTCCCTGGTCATCACCTTCGGTATCATGCTGGGCAAGTTGAAGGTGGCAGGCATCTCGCTGGGTGTCACCTGGATTTTGTTTGTGGGCATTGTCTTCGGACATTTCGACATGAACCTCGACGAACATCTGCTGCACTTCCTGAAGGAGTTCGGCTTGATACTGTTTGTCTATTCCATCGGTCTGCAAGTGGGACCGGGATTCTTCTCCGCTTTCAAGAAGGGCGGACTTACGCTGAACATGGTAGCAATGCTTTCCGTCTTCCTCAGTGTGGTTATCACCATTGTGTTGCACTTTGCCACCGGAATCCCCATTACTACGATGGTGGGTATCTTGTCCGGAGCCGTGACCAATACCCCCGGTCTGGGTGCTGCCCAGCAGGCAAACAGTGACCTCAACGGGGTGGATGCTCCGGAAATCGCACTCGGATATGCCGTTGCCTATCCGCTGGGTGTGGTGGGCTGCATCCTGGCGCTGCTAGCCTTGAAGATTTTCATGCGGATTAACACCCAAAAAGAAGAGGAGGATGCCGAGCACGGGCTGGGCCATCTGCAGGAGCTGACCGTGCGTCCCATATCGGTAGAGATACGCAATGAGGCAATAGACGGCAAGCGGATCAGAGATGTGAAACCATTGTTGAACCGTGCGTTTGTCATCTCCCGCATCCGGCACACCGGCAGTCAGGAAACAGAACTGGCGAATGCCGATACGGTGCTGCACATGCAGGATGAAATTCTGTTCATTGCCAACCCGAAAGATGTGGAGGCCATTGTTGCCTTCTTCGGAAGAAAAATTTCGGTGGAGTGGGAACGGGAGGACAAGAACTTGATTTCACGCCGCATCCTCATCACCAAGCCGGAACTGAACGGCAAGTCTCTGTCTCAGCTCAAGATACGTAACAACTTCGGTGCCTGCATCACCCGTATCAACCGTTCGGGCGTGGATCTGGTGGCAACTCCCCACTTGCAGTTGCAGATGGGAGACCGTGTGACGATTGTAGGCAGTGAGCTTGCCGTGAGCCATGCGGAGAAGGTGCTGGGTAACTCGCTGAAGCGTCTCAACCATCCCAACTTGATTCCTATCTTCCTGGGTATTGCCCTGGGATGTATCTTGGGCAGTCTGCCGTTCATGTTCCCCGGCATTCCCCAACCCGTGAAACTGGGACTGGCCGGCGGACCGTTGGTGGTTTCCATCCTCATCAGCCGTTTCGGGCCTCAATATAAGCTGATAACCTACACGACGATGAGTGCCAATCTGATGATACGCGAAATCGGTATCGCCTTGTTCCTGGCCTGCGTGGGGTTGGGTGCAGGAAAGGGATTCATCGATACCATTATCTACGAAGGCGGCTATGTGTGGATTGGCTATGGGGCCATCATCACGGTCGTTCCGTTGCTGGTGACAGGATTCATGGGGCGCTATTTCTGGAAGCTGAACTACTATACGCTGATAGGTGTGCTGTCCGGAGCTAACACCAATCCACCTGCATTGGCCTATTCCTCGGACTTGACATCCTGCGATGCCCCTGCGGTGGGATACGCCACGGTCTATCCGCTGGCTATGTTCCTGCGGGTGCTGACGGCTCAGTTGCTGATACTGGCGTTGGCGTAGTTTCACCATAGATAATCTATGGTACATAGGTTGATTTGATAACAAGTAATGTAAAGAGAGCTAACAAGTAATGTTAGGCTGCTTTACATTACTTGTTATTTTTGTTTGTAGTATTCCTCCGCTTGTGCCAGTGTCTCCGGTTTGCCGATGTCGAACCAGCGGAATCCTTGCAGCGGATAGCCTTGTATGTGCACCTTTGTGCAGGCGGACAAGTAGAAAGGAATGATGGAGAACTTGCCGTCCCACTGCCCATCGTCCATCAGGTGGAAGAGGGAGGGGGAGATGATGTGGATACCTCCGAAGGCGAGTTCCCGGTACTTCGTTTCCCGGTAGTCGAAGCCTGCCGGTTTCACCTCTCCGGTGGACTTGTTTATCCAGCCGTGCAGGTGGTAGTCGTCGTCAAAAAGGAGATAGCGGGAAGTCTTGCGCTCGCTCACAAGCAGGGTAGACTCCGCATCGCTCTCCAGATGGTGGCGATAGAGACCTGCAAGGTCAATATCCGTCAGAATATCCGCGTTGTGCACCAGAAAAGGTTCTTGTCCGTCCAGAAAGGGGCGTGCCTTTTTGATGCCTCCTCCGGTGTCGAGCAGCATGCCGCGTTCGTCGCTGATGTGAATCTCCGTGCCGAAGTTGTCGTGGGCACGGAGGAAGTCGATAATCTGCTCCCCGAAGTGGTGGATATTGACCATTATCTCGTTGAATCCTGCTTCCTTCAACCGCAGTATCACCCGTTCCAGCATGGGCTTTCCTGCTACGGGAACGAGGGCCTTGGGCATGTTGTCCGTCAAGGGGCGCAACCGGGTGCCCAGGCCGGCGGCGAAAATCATGGCTTTCATATTGGCATATTCTCACATTAGCACATTAAACTTTGGCCTTAAACGTCTGTTCAATATTCTGTTCTCTATGTATCAGGTTCACTTGCACGCCGAACTTCTTGTGCAGATGTTCCGCCAGGTGTTGTGCCGAGTACACGGAGCGGTGCTGTCCGCCGGTGCAGCCGAAGCAGACAGACAGATTGGTGAAGCCGCGTTCCATGTAGCGCTTCACGGAAGCGTCGACAAGGGCGTAGGCATGCTCCAGGAATACGGCTATCTCGCCGTCGTCTTCCAGGAAGCGGATAACGGGTTCGTCCAGTCCCGTGAAGGGTTTGTAACGCTCGTACTTGCCGGGGTTGTTCACAGCGCGGCAGTCAAAGACGAAACCTCCTCCGTTGCCCGTGGAATCTTCGGGGATACCTTTTTTGTAGGCAAAGCTGGTGACTTTCACCACGAGGCGGCGCTTTTGCAGGTCGTCTGTAAACTGTTTCAGCTCGGTAAGTTCGCGCAGAATCCGGCAGAGGTAGGGATATTCGGGATAAGGCTCTTGGAGCAGCTGGCGCAGGTTCTCGATGGCGAAGGGGACACTTTGTATGAAGTGGGGCTTCTTCTCGAAGTAACCGCGGAAACCATAGGCACCCAGCACCTGCATGGTGCGGAACAATACGAAGTGGCGAAGCTGGGCATAGAAATAAGCCTCGTCCACGGGCTGGTACTTGCGCAGGGCGTCGATGTATTCCTTCAGCAACTCTTGGCGCAGGCTGTCGGGATAGTTTGCTTTGGCTTGCCACAAGAAGGAGGCTACGTCGTAGTAAACCGGACCTTTGCGTCCGCCCTGGAAGTCGATGAGCCACGGCTCGTTGTCCTTTATCATAACGTTACGGCTCTGGAAGTCGCGGTACATGAAGGTGGCGGAGCTGCTACGGAGCAACACGTCTGCCATCTTCTGGAAGTCGTCTTCCAGCCGGTCTTCCTGGAAGTCCATTCCCGTAGCCTTGAGGAAGCAGTATTTAAAGTAGTTCAAGTCCCACAGAATGCTGCGGCTATTGAACTCTGCCTGCGGGTAGCAGTAGGAGAAGTCCATGCCGTCGGCTCCGGCAAACTGTACGGCGGGCAGCAGACGGATGGTCTTGCGCAGCAACTGTTTCTCTTCCTCACCGAATACGCTGGTCTTGCGGCCTTTCTCGATGGCATTGAATAGGAGCGAGTCGCCCAGGTCTTCTTGCAGATAATAGATATCATCTTCGGAGCGGATGAACACTTGCGGTACGGGCAGTCCTTTCTGGCGGAAATGTTCTGCCATGTAGAGGAAGGCGCGGTTCTCCTCCACAGACTCTCCGCTGACGCCGATAAGTGTAGGACTTCCGATGAGGCGGAAGTAACGGCGGTTGGAGCCGGAGGAGGGGAGTTCGTCAATCTGTTCCGGTTCGTGTCCGGTATGTGCGATGTAGAGTTTCTTAAGTTCTTCGGTTATCATGGTGGTATGTTTTATTTTGGCAGCTAAGATAAAACTTTTGTCGGAGATATGCTTATCTTTGCACGTTGAAAATGTACTAATGTGCCAATATGCCAATGTGCCAATATGTCAATATGTCAATGACCTGCGGCATGGGGAAGTAGCGCAAGTATAGCGCAGCCGATTAGCACATTGGCACATTAAATCATTAACACATTAATTATGCGTTCCATCCCTCAGTTTCTCATAGCCGCCCCTACATCGGGCAGTGGAAAGACCACCGTCAGTCGTGGACTGATGGCATTGTTTGTGAAGAAAGGTCTGAAGGTGCAGCCTTTCAAGTGCGGTCCCGATTATATAGATACTAAGTATCACGAGGCGGTATGTGGCCGTCCTTCCATCAATCTGGATACTTTCATGGCATCTCAGGAGCACGTAAGCAGTCTGTATGCACGCTATTCGGCGGATGCGGATGTTGCCGTGGTCGAGGGGATGATGGGGATGTACGACGGGTACGACCGCGACCGGGGCTCGTCGGCAGAAGTGGCACGGCTCTTGGGTATTCCTGTGGTGCTGGTGGTTGATGCCAAGTCGGCTGCCTATTCCATGGCTCCTTTGTTGTCGGGGTTCATCAATTTCCGTCCGGATATACGTATTGCGGGAGTTATCTTCAATCGTGTCGGCTCACCCCACCACTACCGGATGCTGCAGGAGGTCTGTGAAGACTTGAACGTGACTTGTCTGGGCTATCTGCCCAAGCAGAAGGAACTGGAGCAGGAGTCACGCCATCTGGGGCTGGATTTCAGCCGTTCTAAGGAGACGGAGGGGCTGGACATGCTGGTAGGCTTGCTGGAGGAACATGTGGACTGGGAACTGCTGCTCTCGACAACCGGGCTTCCATTGCCTGCGGCGGCTGTGGAGGAGAAGCCGATACTATCAGAGCCGGGGAAGCTGCATATCTCGGTAGCGCGCAACGAAGAGTCCTTTTCCTTCCTCTATGCGGAACATCTGGATATTCTGCGCCGTATGGGCACGGTCACTTTCTTCAATCCGGAGCAGGACCGGGCTGTTCCGCAAGAGACGGATTTGCTCTATCTGCCCGGCGGCTATCCCGAGAACCGTCTGGAGGAACTTGCCGGGGCAAGGCTTGCCAGGGAGTCTATCCGCAGCTATATAGAGGCCGGTGGCAGGACGCTGGCGGAATGCGGGGGGATGATATATCTTTCGCAGTCCGTTCTTTCTGATGGGGATACGGACGGGGGAAGTGCCGGGAGCTGTGTAGGCAATATTGGAAATGAGATGGTAGGAGTATTGCCTTTCAGCATTACGAACGAGCGTAAACGCAGGAAATTGACATTGGGATACCGCCGGTTCGACTATAACGGATGGCGGCTTAAAGGACACGAATTCCATTATACGCAGCTTGCTGTGCCCGAAGCTGGTGGAAAAGAAAGTGGTGCGTACAGTCTTACTCCCTCGATAGTGCAGGTTTTCAATGCCAGAGGAGAGAAGGTCGCTACTCCCATTTTTCGTTATAAGAACCTGATTGCCAGCTATACACATCTGTATTGGGGCGAGATGGATGTGATGTCTTTGTTCGGTGGAGCCTAATCTTGTAAAACATCTTTTGAATCTGCTGGACTTTCCTTCTTTTTCCTTTCATGTTTTGCTTGAAAAGTCCCGGTATTTCTGCATATTTATATTCCAAATTTGTTTGTATCTTTGCGATAGAGAAAAGGTCTACGGGCTGTGAGGGAGTCCCCTTTACAATCCGGGCTATAGTAGCTGATTTTGAAGAGTTATCCCATGCAGGAAAGTCCTCTACACGTACCTCTGTAAAGGATGAACATCTTAAAATGGAGTTTGTCGATGGTGATTCGATTGGTGTTTTTGCCATAAAGGACGGTGCTATAATGGATAATATTGATAATGCCAAATTGGTTTACAATATGTCAAGCGGCAGTTGGAATCCGGTGGGAAATGGTACACTTTATTGGTATGATGGAGTGAGTTATGTCGCTTACTATCCATATAGGAAGAATATCACAATAGATCTCTCAAAAGGTATGGACGGAGCTATTGCTTCACTGACCGGGAATGAAAAACTGCAACCTTCGAAAGACCAGTCCACAACAGAAAAGCATATTGTCAGCGACTTGTTGATTGCCACCGGCGTACCTGCTATTGACAATTCTTCCGGAATAATCCTGAACTTGTTGTTTCAACACCAGTTTGCATTGCTTGTGTTGCAACCGCAAGTATACGTAGGTTGTTTTGCTCCTGAAAAGGCAGGCTTTGTTTACCATATGGAATCGAGGGTTTTAGGAACAGACTCGGCGGCTATTAATGTGAGTCTGAACGGTATTACTCCATATCAGATAGATTCTTTGAAATATTGTGCCATTGTTCTGCCGCAAGCAAATGCACGGGTTACCGGAAACTATACGACTACCAATGGAAGAGATGATACGAATATAAAGATAAATTATTCGGGCAGCTCCATCACTCTTGTTTCTGGAAAATGCTATACTCTGAAAGTTATCAGTCCCGTACCCGGTAAAGGAAGTATAGAAAGAAAGCTTTATCCCGGGGATTTTGTCTTTCAGAACGAAATCGATAAAAGAATAGAAGTACATCCCGGAAACAGTTCGTTGGACGAAAACGGGAAAATAT
>ENA-ORMN01003851-ORMN01003851.1-human-gut-metagenome-genome-assembly--contig:-NODE-3851-length-11359-cov-3.753539_pt1 | contig 11359 bp, 16 predicted proteins | sample MGYA00242102_ERZ508993 | MGnify/ENA primary metagenome ERZ508993 (study PRJEB26280, sample SAMEA2338770) | human gut metagenome | biome: human gut; feature: human-associated habitat; material: faeces... | reverse complement strand
ATTTTTAATTATCCAATTTTTAATATTATTTAATGCATTTAATAATCCTTCACTGAATTGTATTTCACCACTATAATTAGGTGTAACATCAGTACTACCTGATGTACTTCCACTAGATGAGTTATCTGATAAAACTTCTAGTTTATCGAAACTCGCAAGAGAACCACTTGCTTTCTTTCCACTTTTATTTACATTATCTAATTGTTTTGATAACTTTTTCGCATCTTTTTGTGTATCTTCAATGCTTTTTCCAAACAAACCAGAAACAAATATCGCAATTGTTCCAGTCAGTTTAGAAAGTGCTGTCATTAATGTGTTAATCGCAGGCAAACAAGCATTGTATATTGGTGCAAATGCTGTCATTAGATTTGCTTTTATTCTACCTAAACTATTACTAAAATCAGTATTAGACTTTAGTAAATTAACAAATCCGTTGCGCATATCAGACAATTTATTTCTTATAAGATTTAATATTGCTACAGTTGATATCAGTTTAGTCATCCTAGATTTAAATGAATCTACTTTCTTCCCAAGTTCAATAAAGCCCGCTCCATACTTAGAAATTAATTTTGAATTTAAAGATTTTTGTATTTCATCCTTTAAATGATTTGCTTCTACTTTAGTGTCTTTTAATTTTCCTTTCATAGAATCCATTTGATGAATAGTATCTATATATTCTTTTTGTTTTCCACTCGTTTTCAAAATTCCAGCATCCGCATATGTTTTTAGTTCTTCATATTTTGCCTTAACTTTATCAAGTGCATCTTCTTGTTTTTTTATTGAATCAACTGACTTGTTATATTTATTAATTAAACTTTCTGTATCCTTTTCAAGATTTTTAAAGTCTTTTTGTATTTTTTCATATTTTAATTTTGTATCTACAACTACTTCTCTTTTAACAGCCAGACATATAACACCTCCTTATTTTTATTTTTTATAAAATTCTTCAAAAAATTGTTTTCTTGCTTTTGATTGTTCATGAGGTTTTGAATCTTCTAAATCAATAATATCTTTTATTTTTCTGTATTGTTTTTTTTCTTCATCTGTTAACTTACCTTCATTTTTCCTTGTTCTATAATAAGTTATTTCTCCAAACATACAATCCGGATTCATATCCATAAAGAAATCCATAAATTTCCACCAATGCAAATCTCTTTTTTCTTCTATATCAATATGGTGTGTAGAATTAATTCCGCTAAAAATGTATCCACCATCTTTTTCAAAAGAATAAATTCGCTTATCTGATGTTTTTGTTGTATATTTCTTATCACAATCTATAAATCGTATTGCCTTTTCACATGCTTCTGCAAATTCGCCATCAGGAATATTTACTTTATATAAATTTTTAACCATTATATAAAGCTTTTCATATTGAGTTAGGTTTTCATCTTCAAATGCTATTAAAATATTAATTACTGTTCTATAATCATAATTAATATCATACAAATTACCATTTACGCGTATTTTTTTAGGCAAATTAGTTGTTAATATGTTGCTCATTCTAACACATCAAATTCTTCTAATTTATTACTTTTAATATACTTGTTTACATTTTTTTGTCTTGCTTCTTTAACATATGGCATAACAAATTCTAATAGTGGCATTAATAATTCAATATCTTGTGTACCACCAGTAAATATTTCAATTGTTTCTTTTCCAAAAACCTCATTTAAGTTTGCAAATATTCTATCTATCAAATCAGTTTCGATGTTGATTCCTTTACAAATTTTCTCTATATCAGATTGTACATTTTCAAAATCCTCTATTGTTTCTAATCTCTTGTTAGATAAATCTGCTACATTTCCAATAGTCTTAATTTTATTCATAGAATTTGTGGCATCGGTGATAATTTGTGATAACTTATACATTATTCTGCTATCGCTTGGATTAAACTTTAATTCTCCAATTTTCATACCTTTTTCATCTATGATATCTTCAACTACAAACTTGTTTTTTACTATTAAACTCATAATTTTCCTCCTATAAAAATTAAAAATAAAGAGGGCTTAAATGCCCCCTTCTATGCTTCTGTTGTTTCTGTAAATGTTTTTGTTGTGGCATTAAATGTTCCGTGTGTTTTGTTACCTTTCCAGTTTAAAGTTATAGGTGCATTGATTTTTGTTGTATCTCCACCCCAACTCTTCAAATCAACTACTGCATCTTCAGTAAATGCACCATAAGAACCATCACTTTGTTTATCACCTAAAGTAACTTCCATACATTGTAATTTTGCTTTATCTCCAACTAAACCATATTTAAACATCATATATAGTATTTTTGATAAAGTATCATTACCACGGATAGCGATAGGATCTATTTCTGTTGTATCAGCACCTTTTGTATGGTCGATTTTATTCTTACCAAGAACATTTTTCTTTGATTCTATTTCATTGTTCATTTCACGAGTAATTTCATCGTTATCCTCGCCAAATGGAACCCATGAAGGTGTCTCACCATAAACAATACCACTCTCATCACACGAAGTGATATTTGCATTAAACATTGTTATGTGGTCTTCACGATTAAATTGATTATTACCATCTAATAAACCTAATGACATATACTATCTTTCCTCCTTGTCATATAATAATTTACAATTCATTTGATATCTTGCTATTGTGTTAGTTCTATCAGTTCCATATAAAAAACCTCCTGTAATTACTTCTAATGATGTTGGTATCTCATTATCGTTTAATTCAGGATATATTCTTTTTTTATTGTTTTGATATACCCACTCAGCGATATTTTCGAACAAATGCAAATTTTCAATATTTTGAGTATCTTTTAAAGGATTAAAAAAAGCACGACTTGCAATTACAAATTGACATTGTCTGTGCGTTTTCGTACCTATTACATTTTTTCCTAATATTATAGGTGCCTCGTTTTGTTCTATTGACCAATACTCACAGTCTTTAGATTCAATATTTAAGTAATCAACATTAATTTTTGCGAGTTCACTTAAATGCGGGCATGTTTTAAAATATTCTTTTATACAATCAATTATTGCTTTATTCTTACTCACGACTTATCACCACCTATTGTTTTTGAAATACCTTTTAATAAATCTTCCATTTCTGCATTAATCATCCTATCAAACCAATGTGAACCTTTTAATCCGCCTCCATGATAGATTAAATCTCTATCATTTGGGTCCATTATCTTGGCAGTATTAGGTCTACTCCAGTAACCATAATCAGGCGCAAAAAAAGCACCTTTTTGCGTTATAGGATCAACCATTAATTTGCCTTCATAAAGATAATTTGCATCAGGACTATTCCATATAACTTTGCCGCTTCCTATGTCAGTAGCAATTTTACCGGAATCATGAATATGTTTTCCAGGTTCATATGGCTTTGAGTGATTTAATACAAAACTATCAATATACTTTTGTACTCTTCCCCTTTCGTTTAATCCTAATGACTTTATTAAATCATCAATTGGCAAATCCAATTTCGCCTTGATAATCAATCTGTTACCTCTATGTTTTGTAAATCTAAAGACCCATATCTATTGTCTGAAATAGTTTTAATTAAAAAATAATCAACATTTGTTTTTGTTACATCTATTAATTCCTTTATTTCTTTAAATTCACCTATGACAATTAAATCATTGTTTTTTAGAGTAAAATTATTAGTTTTATCGCTTAATTTATTATACTCATCAATAGTTAAGTAATCATTTAATGCATTTTCCGAAAAAATAACTCTATGTGCAGAAGTATATTTTTCACCTTTTCCCTCTTGTGAAATTATTTTATCAGTATGTGCAAATACATTATGTACAACTTTTCTATTATATATATCGTTTACAAGATTAAATATAGTAATTGTATGTGGAAACATATTAACCTCTAAACATTAAGCCAGTATTCGATATATATGTATAACATATACGATAACACTCTTTGTTTAACTCTTCTTTTGTTAATATTCTTTGAGATTTAAGATTTGATTTGTTAACATATGATTTAGAATGAGGTCCTACAGTTTCACTTGCTACTTCTTTAGTATCATCTTCTATTTTATTAACAAGCATTTCTTGATTATATATCAATTCGGCAACTTCACATACTGCATTTTTAATACTTTCAGTTATATTATCATCAGTAATTCTATTAGAAGTGAATAAATTAATTTGTGAACTTGATTTTGTAGAATATTTATCAAATGAAGATTCAGGTATGCTAGAACCTCCATAAATTTTAGAATAATAATTATAATCTATTAATTTAGTTAGCATACCTTACACCTCCTACTTAGATTCTTTATCAGAATCTTTTTTATTTTTCTTATCAAGTGCTTCAGTTAGTTCAACTATCTTTGCATTTAATTCGTTTGTAATTTCCTTCACTTCTTCTTGTGAATATGAAATTACAGGGTTTTTTTTGTTTCCTATGATTTTTCCCATATTTTCACCTACTTATGAGATACTGCTATTCCAGCACGTTTGTTTTCATATGCATCATTTAATCCATAAATTCTATATAACATCCTATAGAAATCTCCATTATCATCAGATTCTGGAGTAAAGATTTTCATTTTAGCATGTTTTGTGTATTGTAACATCGCTGGTTTATGAATAATCATAAAGTTAATATCTCTGCTTCCAATTTTAGTCATTTCATAGTAATTTCCTATGTTAGAAACGTTAGGAGTTTCAACTTTTGTATAAGTAGTACCTGATTTTGTATAGTAAGTTTTACCAGCTGTAAGTGATGTATCAGCAGTTTTTTCAAAAGTATCAGCAACTTTCTTGTAACCACCAATTCTTTCGCCATCTAAATCCTTACCACTTCTCAACTCGATTTTTGTTAAAAATCTATTTTGTGGTACTTTCTTTACTTGAGCGAACTTCTTCAAAATGTCATTATTTGTTGTTCTTGATACAAATTCTGCCATTGATAGTAGCGTTGGACTAATTCTTAGATATCTTCCTTCCTCAGGAACTTCATCATTATCTAATTGTGTCATTGCATCTTCTAGTGCTTTTAAAACTTCATCACCTGTTTTATATTCAACACCATTTGCAGCAACATCTGTAATGTTATCTAATGCAGCATATGTTGCATATCTAACTGCATCTACTTCAGGAACAACTTTTGTTCTTAGAAATTCGCTTGACATATTAGCCATGATAACTCCGCCTGTTTCCTCATTATCAATAGTGTCAGTTTTTAACTTTCTACCACGCTCATAATTAAATTTGACTGTTTCATTAGTTAGAGTAACATCTCCGTCTAAATAACCACTATTACGATCATAATCACCTAAACCGTCCATTTCTAATTTAGGTACAATAATTTCATTAGCGTTTGCACCAGCTTTGACTAAATCACCATTTATATCAAAATCTGATGTTGTACTTGCTGCCTTATAAACTTTATCCAAAAGTTCTGGGGCATTTTTTTTAAATAATTCAATACTATTCATTTTTTATTCCTCCAATTTTTTTATTTTTTTTCATCTAGTCCCATAGCATGTAGAATTTTATCCATAGAACTATCATTTGTTGGCGCTGTTGGGTTAGTTGTAAATTTAGGATTTGCAACATCGCTAAGGAAAGCACCACTATCCTTTTCCTTTAAGTCTTTAAGCCACTCATTAGCACCTAAAAATTTCTTAGTTTCTTCATCGTACTTAAAGTCTTTTTCATTAAATTGCGCTATTACTCCTGCCTTTGCACTTTCACTTGCAAATTTAATGTCATTAAAAAAAGCATTAGTTCTTTCATTTCTAATACTCTTTTCTTTTTCTGCTTTTTGGTTGGCTTCCATTTCTTCATATTTTGTTTTCCAATCATCTGCAGATTTTTTGATACTATCAATATCCATATCTTTATAAGATTGAATTTCTTTGTTAGCATCTTCAACTTGTGTTTTTAGATTATCTCTTTCCTCTCTAAGTCCTTGAGTGGTTTTACCATACTCAGCCATTATAGTATCAATGGTTTCCTTATCAAGTTCTAATCCTTCTAAAAATTCACGTTTCATATTTTTCCTCCTTCGTATTTTTTACATGGTCACGTCCATGTGTGAATTAAAATATTTTCTAGTCTTATCGTTGCTATGACACACGAAAAAAGCCGAGATAGTCGACTTAAAGTGCCTTTGTAGGAATTGCACCTACTTAAACTATTAAGGCATATAAAAAGCACTCTATTTCTAAGTGCTACTTTCTATTTCTTTTGCTTTTTTTCTTAATTCTTCATAATCTATTGAATTTATTTCACCTTTTGCAAATTGTTCTTCTGCTTCTTCTACAAGTTCTTTTAATACTCCTGTAAGAGGTTCCATCATTTCCATAACAACAGGTTCATATAATCTATTTTTTTCTTTTCCTTTCGGAATACCATTAAATTTCATTATAATTCCTCCATATCTACGAATAGTTTACCATTCACATAATATTTTTTCAATATTTTAAAACCTGTATTTCTTTTAAGTAATAATTCTTGCTCATTTTTATTTATCATACTTATATCCTTAGCAGTTTTACACCTCATTATAAGTCTAACGTTATCCTTTTCATCATAAATATCCTTAGACATAGAAATAAAAGATTTGAATTTAACCTTTCCATTAGGGCTAGATAAGGATTTAATAAATTCATTATAATTATCTTCATTATCAAAAAACAAAGAACGATTAAATGTACCTTTAGTATTTGGAATTTTATCTAATACACTATCTATATTTTTAACAATGTTGCTTAATCTATCATCTAGTGGATAATCGTTTCTTAAGGCATCATTTATCATGTATGAATTAGAACTGATATATGTATTTAATGCGTACTTTTCATCTTTTGTTATATTATTAATCCAATTATAATTTTTCTCAATATACTCCCTATTGTAATCTCTTGTAAGATCATTATCTTCTAGCCATTTATTAAAATCCTCGCTAGTAGATTTCATTTTTTTATTTATCTTTGTTATATTTGCTTTGTCATCAGTTTCTTTAGCAATTAATCTTTCTCTTTTTAATGCTCTCATTTTTCTTTCATAACTTCTTTGCTTTTGCAACAACTCATATTTTTCTTTATTTTCTATTTCATCTATTCTATTGGGTATTTTTTCCCACTCCCAGGTTGGTTGCATATGGTGATAACAATTTATACCTTTAAGTCCTAACATCTCGCCATAGCCCGTTTTTTCATATAAATTCGGGTATTCTTTGCTAGAACCTTCTATCATATATTTTTTACCTTGCCACTCCGCGTGTGCTTCGTAGTCATTTTTCATATATTTTGTTCTTACTCTCGCACCCAAGTGTTGGTCAACATACATTAAATTTGTTTTAAGTTCTTTTGCTTCTTGAATTTCTTTATCTCCAACTAATTTATTAACTCTTGCAACAACATCTCTTCTTATTGCTGATTCTATTGATAAGCTCAAACCATTTTCATAATTGATTGTCTTTATTCCTTGTACAGCAAACTCTTTTAAGGCATTTCTTATACTTTCACTATATGTGTATATACCACTTGCAGTTTCGACATATGCTTTATTAATAATGGTTCTATATGCCATATTGGAACCCTCTATTGCTTTTGTATTGATTAAATCCATAATAGTTGTACAATCAGTTAATGCTTCTGACATTAAGGATTTGATTGAAGAACTATTATACAAATTCATTGGGTTTACTTCAATTAAACCTTTATCATAATAAGATTTTAACTTATCAAGATTATCAACTTTAAATCCAACATTTTCTATAATCATTTCAAGTTCTTTCTGAATAGCATTTTTATCTTTCAATATTACTTTTAAATTTTCTTTCTCAAGTGCTTTTAATTCAGTAAGTTTTTCCAAATACCAGTTCAGTGAACCTTGCACGTTGTCATATTTAACAAGTTTATTTAAAATGTTTTTTATGATATCAAGTTCTATTTCATCGTATATTTGAATTAATGGTTTTAATAATTTATCAAAATCATATTTCTTCATTATTCTTCTTCAGGGTCCTTATCTTCTTCTACTTTTGTAAGTTTTCTATATTTTTGTTGTCTCTTTACGTATTCAATTGCTTCTTTTTCTTTCATATTCTTTGTATCCATCACGTATTGAACATCACTTGTAATATCATTATTTCTCTCAATTAATGCCTGATTTCTAGCACTTTCTTTATCTACTAAAATACTATCATCCCAGTCGTGTTCAACAGAATAATCATTTTTTACAGGAATGCCATATAATTTACACAAAACATAAATACCATATATTAAATCATCAAATGCTTGTTGCATTGCATCTTGTATATCTGATACTGTAACATAGTATTCTTGTTTAGAAGACTTTATTTCGGTAGCAGTTTTAGCAATATCATTTAATTTTGATAATGTTCCAAAGGCAATGTTCATTTGACTTTCTGATTGTCTCAAATATTCATTTAATCCATTAAATAGTGAACTATCTCTTATTTCTGGGCTAAATATATTGTATGTTTTATCTTTTGTTTCATCAAAGTTTAATTTTCTAAACAACCTTTTCTTACGTTCGGGCATTTTGGCATTACCATTGTCTACACTGGATAGCAATGACACATCTGCATCAATCGCTAATTCAGTACCTTCGTATTCCCATAATGTTCTTGAAAATTGTTTATCAATTTCTTCAAGTGTTTCAATAGCACCATACCAAAGTGGAACACCACAAGGAAAAGAATTATCTATTGTGTTAGTATTCTTCATACTAGCAAACCCTCCAATAATTCTATCAACACCTTCTATATTTACAACTGGTTCAATATCTTTCCACTTATCAACTTCACTTAATTCAATTCTTTTTTGTAAAATAACACTATCTTTTCTACCAACATAACAAATGTTTTTAATAATTACTTTATTATCTTTTATCTCTTGATATTCTAATCTTGTGTAAACATCATTGCCTTTCGTTATTTGGTCAATTGTTATTAATCCTAATAAGTTTCCATCATCATCAAATTTGACTGGAATAAACTTGTCTGCTTGAATAACACTTATTTTTATATCGCCATTAGAATAATAAGGTTTAAAAAATATACATGACTTTCCTATCATGTACTCTGTATTTCTTCTCTTATTTCTTAAGAATTTTTGATATATAGTATTTATATATGGCTCACTACATAAACTTTTATATTCGATAGTAACTGCTTTTGCAACCTTTTCACATGCTGTTTTGGCAACATGCAATGATTTAGTATTATCATCTATCCAGGGTTCATGTCCGTTATATATATTAGAAAATTTTTGAAATGCATCTAATATATCTCTTGATGTATCTATATCTAAATTAAAATCTTTAGCAATCTTGTTATAATCAAACATTTTATTCCACCATCCTTTTATTTTGTCTATTATTTTATTCATCATCTTTATCACCTTCAATCATCGGAAGTATAATTTTAATAAATTTCCAAATTCCCATTATTAAGTATCTAAATGCATCTTCACAATGGTCATTTTGTTTTACAGGTACTTCTTTTCCTTTGTCTAGCAAATCTTTATCATAACTATACATAAACATTTCTTGTATTAAATGTTCTTGTTTAGGCGAAATAAAAACTCTCATATAAGAGAGCATTTTTTGTACCCTTGAAATGCCAAGAGCAACATCGTTTTTTGCATCTTTAACAATCACATCAGGACATATTCTTCTTATTTCTTCTTGTAATCCTTTTGCTGATGGATCTATAAATACATACAAGACTTTTAAGCCACTCTCTTTTTCGATTTTCTCTTTAAATGATTTAAAATCTTGCGCATACTCACTTGGTGACCTTTGTTTTCCTGTATCTCTACCTGAATAATAATATTCATCAACACCACGTATACATTTGTCTTTATAATCAATGCCGAATGCCTGATATGTTGTTGCATTCATTTGTCCATAGTCACAACCAATAAACAAATTTTTCATATTTTTGAAATTATCTTCAGTACACTCTCTAATATGTTTTCCCTCACTGAACATATAATAAATTAATTCATCTATTCCAATACATAAACCTAACCACAACCATTTATACATTTTTGGATCGAGTTTTTCTAATATTCTTGCAGATTCGATTAATTTTTTTCCTAGCCAGCTTTCTGGAACATCTCTATAGTCAGTGTGTACATGTATACAATCTTCTCTTAACTTCATTTTATTAAGCCACTCCATAATAGGCGCTTTTGGATTTTTAGGGGGATTAAAATAATATTCCATCACAAACTCTTCATCATTACCACGAATAAATGTTGCTTCTATATTTTGTAGTTCATCCTCACCATCACCTTTATCAAAAAACTCAGTTAATTCATCCAGTACAACTAAAACAATAGGTTTGTCTTCATCTATCATACCTTTTGTATCATCTATACTATCATTACCTGTAAAATAAATAGTATTACCAGTTGGCAAGTATGTGATTTGCATAGGACTTACTGTTATTTTGAAATTCTTTAAAGGCAATTTTAATCTTTTGATTGCTCTTTTGCACTCGTTAAATACTGTCTTCTTCAACTTATTATGAAATTTACGCATAACAACTACAGAACCTGGTTTATTTTGTATTATTCTATATATTTCTCTTATGCCACCACGAGATGACTTCGTTCCAGCACGACCACTAGTATATATTTGATGAGTATGTTTTATATCGTTGAAATTTTGCCAATACTTTGGAATTATCAAATCTCTTATCTTAACAATGTTATTTTGGCAAATCATTTATAATAGTTACTCCAGTATCATCAGAACTATTTTGTTTTCTTAATTCTTTTATTTTTAATTCTTTGTCTATGATTATTCCATATGCACTAGCAACATCCTTTATATTAGTAAAACTATCCAAGTTTTCCGCTTTTTCTTCTATTGCTTTTAATAACTTATCAACAATTAACTTTTTTCTTTCTTTGAGCGAATCCATGTATTCAAGTACATCTTGAGTATTTTCTTCTTTTTTTTGTTCAAGTTTTTTCAAACAATCTTCATCTGTCTTAACTATTTTTCTAACAGTTGTATCAGATATCTTGTGCTTTCTTGCAACTTCCGAATAATTATTACAGTCTACATAATCAGCAATTATTTGTTTCTTTTGTTTATCAGTTAATTTTGTCTTTCTTACTTTAGACACATTAACCACCTTGTTAAACTTCTTTTGTTATAAAACGTTTCTTTTATTGTCTCTTGCTCAGCATCTTCTAACTCATAATAACTAACCGAATATGTTCTACTTATTTTTTCTTCTTTTGCAACTGTTATCTCAACTATTGTAATTTTATATTTTTTTGATAATTTTAAAAGTGATATATTTATAAATTTATTTAAATTCATAACCTATCACCTTCCTATTTCTCATCTTTTTCTTTTTTAAATAATTTCACTA